>Ga0308172_1000674_pt1 | contig 35855 bp, 28 predicted proteins | sample PhyGR2_FD_202134 | JGI IMG/M metagenome (GOLD analysis project Ga0308172, IMG submission 202134) | Phyllosphere microbial communities from UC Gill Tract Community Farm, Albany, California, United States - DLSLSG.R2 | ecosystem: Host-associated > Plants > Phyllosphere > Unclassified | place: USA... | reverse complement strand
GACGTGCGCCAGCGTGGCGAAGGTCGCCTTGCCCCTGGCCACGGCGCTGACCGGCGCGGGCGCCTGGACGATCTTGTCACAGGAACGGCAGCTGTATTTGGGGCGGACGTTGCGCACGACCCGCCAGTGCACCGGCACGATGTCGAGCATCTCGTGTGCGTCCGAGCCGAGCGGGCGCAACGCGCCGCCACAGTCCGGGCAGGTGCAGGCACCCGATGCCGGCTCATGGATGACGTCCTGGCGTGGCAGATGTGCGGGCAGACTGCGGACGGGCACCGGCCGAACCGCCACGCCGCTGTCGGCCATCTCTGGCCCAGGCGCGTTGCGCTCCGTCTCCAGTTCCTCCAGCGCCAGTTCGAGCTGCTCGATCTCGCGGCCGAGCTTTTCGGACGAGGCACCGAACTGCATCCGCCGCAGCCGGGCGATCTGTCCGCGCAGGGTATCGATGAGCAGATCGCGGGCGGCGAGCGCGGCATTGGCCCGGGCGAGTAAGGCCTCCAGCGCGGCGATCCGCGCGGTGGCATCTGCAGGGGAAACAGGCGCTTCCGACACGCTGTCTTCATAGCAGATTGCCGGTCGGCGAGCGAGCAAAAGCGGCGTAAAACCGCCGTTCTCACCCCGCCAGCGTCGGCGTAAACGTCCGCTCGGGCCGACGCCAGTCGATGCCCTCCAGCAGCATCGACAATTGCGCCGGCGTCAGCACCACCGTGCCGGTCGCGGTCACCGGCCAGACGAAGCGGCCACGGTCGAGCCGCTTGGAAAACAGGCACAGGCCTTGCCCATCGAACCACAACAGCTTGACCAGATGACCCCGCTTGCCGCGGAACGCGAACAACGCTCCGGAATGCGGGTTCTGCACCAGCACCTGCTGCACCAGCACCGCCAAACCATCGAACCCCTTGCGCATGTCGGTCACGCCGCATGCCAGGAACACCCGCGTCGGCAACGGCACCGGGCTCATCGCAGCACCGACAGCACCCGTGCCAGCGCCCCTGCATCCACGGCAGCATCCACGCTCACCCGCACGCCACCCGGCAGTTCGATATGGATGAACCCCGGTGGACATGGTGCCGGCTGCGGTGTCCGCACGACCGGTTCCGCCACCTGCACTTCGGCGAATACCGGCAACGACGGCACGGCACTCGCCAGCTTGCCCTCCCGCAACTGCTTGCGCCACGTGTAGATCAGGCTGCTCGACACCTCACGCCGGGCGATGACGTCGCAAACCCGCACCCCCGGCCGGAACGCCTCCGCCAGGATCTCCAGCTTCTCCGCGTCCGACCATCGCCGTCGACCCGACACACGGCCGACCACCTCCATCCGACCAGTCATACGAGTGCTCGTATGACCAGTCGTAGAACCGAAAACTTCCCGCACCGCCCGCGCCCTCGTCAAAGGCGACAAGCATCTCAGTCACAGGCCCTACCGCAAGGCGGTCTGCTGACCACGCTTACGATCATCGGCACGGCGGTGATTTTGGTTCGGGGCAAGGCGCGCGAAGGGAGCGACGCTGAAGCATCGTGACCGACAAACAACGCCGCCCCGGATCGAAAGCGCCCCGTTGCGAAGCGGTCGCCCGTAGGGTGATGACGGTGGTCCAATCTGGTCGGAAACCGCTCTAGCGACGACGCCCGCCGCCCCTCGGTGGCAGCACCGCTGGCGGATCCTGGCTCTCCGCCAATTCCACCACCTCGAATCTGTAGCCCACCCAGCCGCGCTTGCGTGCCGCTTCCGCCAGCGACGCGTCGTGCGCCATGGCTTCTTTCCGCGATTTCGCGTGACCCCAGAACACCTCCGTCCGGCCCCCACCCAGATCTGCGACGATCCGCCAGTAATGGGTGAACGGGGCTGAGGTCGGGCCGATGGTCTTCACATAGCCGTCGGGCATCGTTGCGGTCAGATAGCGGGTCTTGCGGGCCATGGACGCGGGGATAGCGCAAAGCCGCTGCTGGGGGCAGATGCTTGACCCGCCCTGCCGATTGCCGCAATCAGAACGCGGCCGGAATATTCCGGTCGTGATCGCGCCGGTTTCCCCGAACAGGGGAATTAAAAGGGAACGCGGTGAGGGCGGGTGACCGCCCGAATCCGAGGCTGTCCCTGCAACTGTAAGCGGTGAGCGGACATGCAGGGATCGGTGTCGAGCCGGTCCAGCCACTGGGGCAACCTGGGAAGGCGCATGGTTCGCGATGACCCGTGAGCCAGGAGACCTGCCGGCGTCAGGTCGCTCATGCCGGGCCCAGGGGATGGCCGTGGCTAGGTCTTTTCCGACGAGCGACGCCAATGGTGGCGGAGGCGCATGGGTGGCCATGTCGAGTGCGGAAAGGCGTCCAGCGCGCATGGCATCCGGCCGTTCGAAACGAACGGAAGGTCTCGGCTTGTTCGCGACAAGACGCTATGAGCAAATAATGTTATATCATCACATATCATCGAGCCGTGGTCTCATTTTTGTGGGTGGGGCCCTGTGGTCCTGCATGGCGATCCCCGCCTGGGCGCAGCAGGGGGGCATGCCGACCGGCACCGACGCCACGATATTGGTCGTCGGCACGCGCGACAAACCGGCGATGGACCGGCCCAATGCCACGGGCAGCCGATTGGGGCTGACCCCGCTCGAAACCCCCGCCAGCATCACCTCGCTCGACGGCGACCTGGTGCGCGCGCGGGGCGACCAGTCGATCGTCGAGGCCGAGACACGGGCCCCCGGATTGTCGAGCGTCGCCAATCCCGGCAATGGCGGCACCGCGCTGGCGGCGCGTGGCTTTTCCGGACAGGGCTCGGTCCTGCAACTGATCGACGGGGTCCGGCTGTTCCCGGCGGCGGGGACGATCACCTTTCCGACCGATCCCTGGATGGTCGAGCGGATCGACGTGCTGAGCGGCCCGGCGTCGGTGCTCTATGGCCAAGGCGCGCTAGGCGGTGCGGTCAATGTGGTGATGCGCAAGCCCACCGCCCGGACCGAGGGACAGGCCGAGATCGGCTATGGCGCGCAGGACAGCGTTCGGCTGGCGGCCGGGATCGGCGGTCCGGCGGGGGCCACGCTGGGCTATCGGCTGGATGCCAGCTATCGCCGCTCCGACGGCTATGTCGACCGGGGGGATTCGCGCAGCTTCGCACTGTCGGGCACGGTGAAATGGACCCCCTCGCCACGGCTGGCGGTGACGATCCGCGGCGATCATGGCGATCAGCGGCCGATCGGCTATTTTGGGACGCCGCTGATCGACGGGCGGCTCGACTCGGCGATCCGGACGCGCAACTATAATGTCGGGGACGGGCGGATGCGGTTTCGCGACGACCGTGCCTCGGTACAGGTCGACTGGACGCCGAGCGCGGCGGTCAGCGTCTCCAACATCGCCTATTATCTGACCAGCGATCGATTCTGGCGCAATCTGGAGAGCTATTGCTGGGTCGGTGCCAACGGCGCGTGCGCCAACGGGGTGAGCGGTACGCCCGGCACGATCCGGCGGAGCGACAATTACGGCATCCGTCACGACCAGACCCAATGGGGCGACCAGGCGAGCGTGACGCTGCGCACGCCGCTGGCGTCGGGCATCGCCAATGCGCTGGTCGTCGGGGTCGACGCCAATCTGGTGCGCTTCACCCATGAGAACGACTTCGGATCGGATGCGCAGGTCGATGCGGTCGATCCCTTCGCCTTCGACCCCGGCCGCTTTCTGGATACGCAGGGAATCGCGCCGCGATATCGCACCCGCACCGTCGCGCTGGCGGTGTTTGCCGAGGATCGGGTGACGCTGGGCCAGAAATGGTCGGTGGTCGGCGGTTTCCGTTACGAGGAGGATCAGGTCCGCCGCTGGGCGATCGCCTATCCGGGCGGCACGCGGACCGATCGCTTCGCCTTTGAAAAGACCTTCCGCAACGCGACCTGGCGGGCCGGCATCGTGTATCAGCCGAGGCCGACCCTGTCGCTCTATGGCCAATATGCCACCGGCGTCGACCCGCTGGCCACGCTCACCACCGTGTCGAGCGGGCAGGTGCAGTTCGGCAATGCGAAGGGCAACCAGGTCGAGCTGGGCGCGAAGTGGCTGTTCCTGGGCGGGCGCGGCACCGCGACGCTGGCGGCCTATCGCATCGTCAAGACGGGGCTGCTGGCGCAGCGGACCCTCTCCAGCCCGGTCGAGCAGGTCGGCCAGCGTTCGGCGCAAGGGGTGGAGGCGGCGGTCTCGGTCGATCTGCCCCAAGGGTTCGGGATCGACGCCAATGCGACGATGCTGGATGCGCGGTTCGACGATTTCCGTTCGGGCGGCGCGGACTATAGCGGCCGGACGCCGCCCAATGTGCCGGAGGCGCTGGGCAATCTCTGGCTGCGCTGGGATGCCACGGCCCGCATGCAGGCACGGGCGGGGCTGCGCTATGTCGGGCGGCGCTTCTCCGACAATGCCGATGCGTTTCGCATCCCCGGCTATGCGACGGTGGACGCCACCCTGTCCTATGCGCTGAGTCCGCGCATGGCGGTCGACCTGCGCGTCTATAACCTGTTCGACAAGGCCTATGCGGTCACCGCCTATGGCGATCAGCAATGGATATTGGGCCGTCCGCGCTCGCTGGACCTGGGCCTTCGTGCGACGTTCTGACGCGTCATGGGGAAGGGCGGCCGTCCGGTTCGCCTTTCTCGTCCATCGTTGGGCCGGGATCGCCGCCTGCCTGTTCTTCGCGATGTGGTTCGCCTCCGGGCTGGTGATGATCTACGTCCCCTATCCCGCGCTGACCCCTGCCCAGATGGCGGCCGGGGCGGAGCCGATCGATTGGGGCGGGGTCGAGCGGCCGCCGCCGGACGGCGCGACCGCACGGCGGATCACGCTGGAGATGCGCGACGGCGTGCCGGTCTGGCGGATCGAAGGGGCGGAGGGCGAGACGCAGGTCCGCTCCGCCCGGACGGGGGCCCGCGTCGCGCCGGTCGATGCCGCCTATGCCCGCCGGGTCGCGGCGCGGTTCGCGGGGGCGCCGGTCGTCGCGGTCGCGCCCATCGGGCATGACCAATGGACCGTGGCGGGCGGCTTCGACCGGCACCGCCCGCTGTGGAAGGCGACGCTGGCCGATGCCGCCGGGACCGAGCTCTATGTCTCCAGCCTGACCGGCCAGCCGGTGCAGCGGACGACGCGGACGCAGCGTGTCTGGAACTGGCTGGGGTCGGTGCCGCACTGGCTCTATCCGACGATCCTGCGCCGCGACGGCGGGCTGTGGCGGCAGGTGGTGATGTGGGTGTCGGGGCCGTGCATCGCGGTCGCGCTGACCGGGATGTGGATCGGCATCCTGCGCATGCGGCTGGGGCGGCGTCGCTATCGTGGCGGGCGGGTGACGCCCTATCGCGGCTGGATGGTCTGGCATCATGTCAGCGGGCTGCTGGGCGGCGTGCTGCTGACCGGCTGGATCGTCAGCGGCTGGCTGTCGGTCGATCCGGGACGCGTCTTTGCCGGGGGCACCGCGCCGGTGGAGGCGATGCGCGCCTATGCCGGGCAGGCGGGCGAGCCGGTGGCGCTCGACCGGCTGGCCGCCATGGCCGGCCCGGCGCGCAGCGTCGTGTGGAGCGGCGATGGCGGATGGCGGCGCATCGCGATCGACCCGGCCGGACCGCATCCGCGCTGGCTGGATCAGGCGACGCTGGCCCCGGCCGCGCCGATCGATCGACCGGACGCCGCCGCCATGCTGGTGCCCGGTGGGCATGTGACGGGGGTGGCGCGGCTGGAGCGGCCCGATTTCTACTGGGCCAATCCCGCCCGGCTGCCGGTGGTGCGGATGCGGTTCGACGATCGGGCGGCGACCTGGCTCTATCTCGACCCGATGAGCGGGGCGGTGGTCGAGCGGCAGGACCGCGTCCGGCGGGCCTATCGCTGGGCCTATACGCTGCTGCACACCTGGGACTGGCCGTGGCTGACCGCGTGGCGGCCCGGCTGGACGGCGTGGATGTGGTTCTGGTCGATCGCCGGGCTGCTCCTGTCGGTCAGCGGCGTCGTGGTCGGGTGGCGGCGACTGTGCCGTCCTGCGTCGCGCGGGCGGGTGAAAACATCGCCATCGGGGTTGGCGTAACCATGCCCGGCCGCTTAGATGGGCGGCATGTGGCAACTCTATCAATTCCCGCTCTGTCCCTTTTCGCGCAAGGTCCGGCTGCTGCTGGGCGAGAAGGGCGTCGGATATGAGTTGGTCCGCGAGTCGCCGTGGCAGCGGCGCGACGAGTTCCTCGACATGAACCCCGCCGGGCAGACCCCGGTGATGGTCGACGAGGAGCGCGGCGTGCTGCTGGTCGATTCCATGGCGATCTCGGAATATTTCGAGGAGACGGTCGAGAAGTCGGCGATGATCAACGGCACCGCCGTCGGCCGGGCCGAGATCCGGCGTCTGGTGACGTGGTTCGACACGCATTTCTATCAGGACGTGACCGGCCCGCTGCTCCACGAGCGCATGGTCAAGCGCGTCGCGCGCACCGGCAGCCCCGATGCCAAGGGGTTGCGCGAAGCGATGAAGGCGGCGGTCGGGCATCTCGACTATACCGATTATCTGCTCGACCATCGCAACTGGCTGGGCGGCGCGACGATGAGCCTGGCCGACCTCGCCGCCGCCGCGCAAATCTCGGTCGCCGACTATCTGGGCGGCATCGACTGGAAGGGGCATGAGCAGACCGCGCGCTGGTATCGCGGGCTGAAGAGCCGCCCCTCCTTCCGCCCGCTGCTGTCCGAGCGGATGGAGATGGTCACGCCGCCGTCGCATTACGACAATGTCGACTTCTGACGCGCCCGCACCAATGCCCTCCGAGCGCATCGGGATCGAGGATTTCCTGGCGGTCGACATCCGCGTCGGCACCGTCATCGCCGCCGAGCCCTTTCCGGAGGCGCGCAAGCCCGCGATCAAGCTGACCATCGACTTCGGTCCCGTTATCGGGGTCAAGCGATCCTCGGCGCAGATCACGCGGCATTACACGCCCGAGACGCTGGTCGGGCGGCAGGTGGCGGCGGTGGTCAATTTCCCGCCGCGCCAGATCGGGCCGATGATGTCCGAGGTGCTGACCCTGGGCTTTCCCGATGCGGAGGGGCAGGTGGTGCTGATCGGGCCGGAGCAGGCGGTGCCCGATGGGGGGCGGTTGTTTTGAGGGTTTACGGGTGAGAGATTCCCTTGGCCTTCGACTACGCTCAGGCTGAACGGGGTGTGGGGTCTGGGCGTCGGGGACTGGATACGAGCAGCCGTTCAGGCTGAGCGAAGTCGAAGCCCACGCCCCAGCACTGTTAGCCTTAACATTACCCCTTGCACCCCACGCCCCGAAGCGTACCATCCCCTTCCAACCGTAGGGACATAACCCACGGAGGACAGGAGGGGATATGAAGTCCAAACGCTGGGCCCGCCATGCGCTGGCCGCTTTGCTAACGCTCTCGGTGGCGGCACCCGCCCTCGCGCAGAGCGACAAGATGGTGCCGATCGCCATCCCCGCTCAGCCGGGTGCCATTCCGCTCAACACCGGCCCCTTGCCCGGTGCGAAGAACAAGGAAAGCTGGCACAGCCAATATGACAGCGTCTTCGCGCGCAACGTGACGCAAGCGACGCTGACCCCCTTCCTGCCCGATCCCGCCAAGGCGACCGGCGCGGCGGTGATCGTCGCGCCTGGTGGCGGCTTCCGCACGCTGTCGATGCAGAATGAGGGCTGGGACGTCGCCAAGGCGCTGGCCGATCGCGGCATCGCCGCCTTCGTCCTGAAATACCGGCTGAACCAGACGCCCGCCGATATGGGCGAATTTGAAAAGTCGATGGCGGCAATGTTCTCCAGCGTGGCGCGCCCCGCCGCGCGGCCCAACCCCGAAGAGGCGCTGAAGGGCCTCGCGCCCCAGATCGCCGACTCGCGCGCCGCCTTCGCCCTGGTCCGCCAGCGCGCGGGCGAGTGGAAGGTCGACCCCAACCGGATCGGCATGGTCGGCTTTTCGGCGGGTGCGATGCTGACCGTCGCGACGGTGCTCGACGGTCAGGCCAGGCCCGCCTTTGTCGGCGACATCTATGGCCCGCTCCAGCCGATGACGGTCCCCGCCGATGCGCCGCCGATGTTCGCCGCGATCGCCGCCGACGATCCGCTGTTCGCGGGCAAGGGCTTCGGCCTGATCGACCAGTGGCTGGCGGCAAAGAAGCCGGTCGAGTTCCATCTCTATGGCCAGGGCGGGCACGGCTTCGGCATGTATCCGAAGAAGACGACCAGCACGGGGTGGTTCGACGCCTTTTACCGCTGGATCGTGATGGAAGGATTCCTGAAGCCCAAGGCCCAATAACCTTTCTCCCCTGTAAGGGGAGGGGGACCATCCGAAGGATGGTGGAGGGGTGTCTCCGCCAATGGTGACACCCCTCCGTCAGGCCTTAGGCCTGCCACATCCCCTTGCAGGGGAAGGCTGGGATCACTCGATGCTCTTCGACGCCTGCTCGAACAGATCCTTCGACAGCCCCGGCGTTGCGATGATGCGCATCAGTTCGGCGCGCATCAGGGCGGAGCGTTTCGCGTCGAACCGCCGCCAGCGGCCCAGCGGCGGCAACAGCTTGGCCGCCGTTTGCGGGTTGAGCCGGTCGAGCGCGATCAACTGGTCGGCCAGGAAGCGATAGCCCGAACCGTCCGCCGCGTTCAGCGCGCGCTGGTTCATCCCGAACGCCCCGACCAGCGCGCGGGCGCGGTTGGGGTTGGCCAGCGTGAAGTCGGGATGCCCGGCCAGCCGCTCGACGATCGCACCGGTGTCGCTGCGCGACGACAGCGCCTGGGTCTGGAACCATTTGTCCAGGACCAGCGGATTGTCGGCATAGCGCGCATGGAAGGACGCCAGCGCCGCCTCGCGCTCGGGGGCGTCGGAATTGACCAACGTGGTCAGCGCCGCCTGCCGGTCGGTCATATTGTCCGCCCCCTCGAACTGCGCGAAGGCGAGCGCGGCGGCATCCTCCGCGCCGCTCGCCGCGATATAGCCGAGCGCGACGTTGCGCAGCCGACGCCGCCCCTTGGCCTCGGGCGAGTAGACATAGGCATCCTGCGCCAGCTCGGCATGGAGCCGCCGCCATTCGGGCTCCAGCGCCTGCCCCAGACGACGGCGAAGCGCCTCGCGCGCGGCATGGATCACGTCGGGATCGACCGTCGCCAGCTGGTCGCCGATGAAATTCTCGGACGGCAGCAGCACGGCCTCGGCCAGGAAGGCGGGCTCCAGCCCCTCCGCCGCCAGCGTGCGGGTCACCGCGTCGACCACGGCCTCGGCCCGCACCTCGCCATGGATCGTGCCCGCGACCAGCGTGTCGAGCATCAGCTGCTGCATCGCCTCATAGCGGGCGAAGGGATCGTCGTCATGCGCCGACAGGAAGGCGAGATCCTCCGCCGTCCGGTCGCTCTCGACCACCACGGGGGCGGAAAAGCCGCGATTGATCGACAGGACGGGCCGCTCGGTCACCGCCTCGAAGGTGATCGTCTCGGCCACCTGGTCGAGCAGGATCAGCCGCTCGTCGGTCAGCGGGCGGCCCGTCTCCGCGCCGAACAGCCGGACCTTGAGCGGCAGGACCATCGGCTGCTTGACGGCCTGGCCCGGCGTGGCGGGGACGTGCTGGGCCAGGCGCAGCGTCGCGCGACCGCCGCCGGGTTCGTGCGAAAGGCCCGCCGAGACGCGCGGGGTCCCCGCCTGGCTATACCAGAGGCGGAATTGCGACAGGTCGACGCCGCCCGCCTCCTCCATGCAGGCGACGAAATCCTCGCAGGTCGCCGCCGTCCCGTCGAAGCGGGTGAAGTACAGGTCGGTCGCGGCGCGGAACTTCACCGGGCCCAGCATCGTCGCCATCATGCGGATCAGCTCGGCACCCTTGTTATAGATGGTGGCCGTGTAGAAATTGCTGATCTCGATATAGCTTTCGGGGCGCACCGGATGCGCGAGCGGCCCCGAATCCTCGGGGAACTGGCTGGCGCGAAGCCCCCGCACATCCTCGATCCGCTTGACCGCCGCCGATCCCTGGTCGGCGGAGAAACACTGGTCGCGATAGACGGTGAAGCCTTCCTTGAGGCTCAGCTGGAACCAGTCGCGGCAGGTGATCCGGTTGCCCGACCAGTTGTGGAAATATTCATGCGCGACGACGGCGGCGATCGCGTCATAGTCGTAATCGGTCGCGGTGTCGGGATCGGCGAGGATGTAGCGGCTGTTGAAGATGTTCAGCCCCTTATTCTCCATCGCGCCGAAGTTGAAATCGTCGACCGCGACGATGTTGAACACGTCCAGATCGTACTCGCGGCCATAGACGCGCTCGTCCCAGGCCATGGACAGCTTCAGCGCGTGGAGCGCATGGGTAGTCTTGGGCAGGTCGGCGGCGCGGACCCAGATGCCCAAGCGCACCTCGCGCCCGCTCATGGTGGTGAAGGTCGCGGCGTTGACCGCCAGATCGCCCGCCACCAGCGCGAAGAGATAGGAGGGCTTGGGGAAGGGATCGTGCCACTCCGCCCAATGGGTGCCGTCGTCATTCTCGCCGCTGGCCACCGGATCGCCATTGGCGAGCAGCACCGGATAGCGCCCCCGGTCGGCGGTCATCCGCACCCGGTAGACGCTCAGGACATCGGGCCGGTCGGGGAAGAAGGTGATGCGGCGAAACCCCTCCGCCTCGCACTGGGTGCACAAATTGCCGCCCGAGGCATAAAGGCCCATCAGTTGGGTATTGTGGTCGGGCGCGATCACCACCTCGGTCTCGACTTCATGGGCATCGCCGGGCAGCGGGACGACCAGCTGTTCGCCCTCGATCCGCCAGTCGGTGACGGCCACGCCGTCGACCTTGACCGACAGCGGCACCTGCCCCGCGCCGTCCAGCCGCAGCGGTTCGTCATGCGCGCCGTCGCGCACCACCGACAGGGTTGCGCGGACCAGGGTTTCGGCGGGGTCGAGCGCGAAGTCGAGCCGCGTCTCGGGCACGCGCCAGGCGGGCGGCGCATAATCCTCGCGCCGGATGGCGGCCGGGGTCATGCTGGGCTGGGCGGCGCTACGCTGGATGTCCATGACGGGAATATAGCCACGGCCACCGCATTGGACCACCATCGGCCGTACCCGAAAAAGCACAGGCCCGCGCCGTGGCCGGGGTTGATCGGGCGATGCGGCCTGTTACGCCTGTGTCATACTTCTCTGGAAAGGTTCTGCATGTCGCGTTCGACGGCCCTTTTGCCGCTGCTTCTCCTGTCCACCGCCGCTGTCGCCCACGACCATGACCATCTGCATCTTCAGGCCGCCGCCCCGACCGCCTCGGCACCGGCGGCGCAGCGCAGCGCGGCCGAGCGCAATGCCGTCATCACCGCACCGCTGCCCGAGGACCAGGCCGCGATGAAGGCGCATGTCCTGTTCCTAGCCTCCGACGCGATGGCGGGGCGAGAGGCGGGGACGCGCGATTATGACATCGCCGCGCAATATGTGGCGGCGCAATTCTATGCGGCGGGTCTGCGGCCCGGCGGCGACCAGGGCGGCTATCTGCAGAAGGTGCCGCTGGTCGCGTACAATGTCGCCGACAAGGGCAGCGCGCTGTGGACGCCGGCGGGCGGCCAGCCGCAGGAGCTGGTCTTCGCCGAGGACTTCGTGCCCTCGCCCGTGCCCGACCGGCGCGAGACGAGCGTGTCGGCGCCGGTCGTCTTCGTCGGCTATGGCATCGACGCGGCGCAATATGGGCTGACCGATTACCGGAACGTCGATGTGCGCGGCAAGATCGTCGCCTTCGTCCCCGGCACGCCCGAGGGGCTGGACGGCGAAGCGCGCGCCTTCTTCGGGTCGGCGGGCAACAAGGCCTCGCTGGCGGCGGCGAGGGGCGCGGTCGGCGCGATCCAGATCGACATGCCGCGCGCCGGGCCCCGCCAGCGGCCCTTCTCGACGCTGGCGCGCTATTATGACGCGCCGCGCGTGACCTGGGCCAACCCGGACGGCACCGCGCATGCCATGACCCCGTCGACCCCGGTGCTGGGCACCCTGTCGCAGGCGGGCGCGGCCAAACTGTTCGGCAAGGGCTGGGACGCGGTGATGAAGGCCGCCGCCACGGCGAAGCCCGCCTATAAGCCGCTGACCGCCAGGGGGCAGCTGACGGTGGCGTCCAAGACCCGGTTCAAGCCGATGGACAGCAGCAACGTCATCGGCCTGATCCCCGGCAGCGACCCCAGGCTGAAGGACGAGGTGGTCGTCCTGTCGGCGCATCTCGACCATATCGGCACCAATGAGGGCGGCGATGGCGACCGGATCAACAATGGCGCGCTCGACAATGCGATCGGCATCGCCAGCCTGATCGAGGAGGCCAAGCGGTTCAAGACCGCCGCCACCCCGCCCAAGCGGACCGTGATGTTCCTGGCGGTGACGGCGGAGGAAAAGGGGCTGGTCGGCTCCGACTATTTCGCCAACCACCCGACCGTGCCGCTGAAGTCGATCGTCGCCGACGTCAATCTCGACATGCCGATCCTGACCTATAAGTTCGAGGATATGGTGGTGTTCGGCGCCGACCGATCGACGCTGGGCCCGATCGTGCGCAAGGCGGTGGGGGCGATGGGCCTGCCGGTCGCGCCCGATCCGATGCCCGAGGAGGGGATCTTCGTCCGCTCCGACCATTTCCGCTTCGTGCAGAAGGGCATCCCCTCGGTCTTCCTGTGGCCGGGGCAGGCGGGGCCGGGCAAGGCGGCGGTCGAGGATTTCATGAGCCACCGCTATCACCGCCCCGGCGACGAGGTGGACCAGGGCATCGACTGGAGCCAGGGGCCGCGCTTCGTCAGCGTCAACTATGCCATCGCCCGCGAGATCGCCGATGCGCCCGAGCGGCCGGTGTGGAACAAGGGCGATTATTTCGGCACGCTCTACAAGGGGCCGATGGCGGCGAAGTGAGGCGTGTCACCGCTTCCCGCAGCCAAGCCGCCCCCCATCCGTTCAGCCTGAGCGTAGTCGAAGGCCAAGGGATGACCTTGGCCAGGTGGCCCGTCCGGGGCATGCACTTCGACTTCGCTCAGTGCGAACGGAGGTAGGGTGAGCAAGCTATTCGTCTTCGGCATGGGCTATGCCGCCGGTCATCTGGCCGCGCTGCTGGAAGGGCGCGGCTGGTCCGTTTCGGGCACCACCCGCGACGGGCGCGGCGGCACGCTCCGCTTCGACGACCGGGACCGCGTGGAGGCGGGCATCGCCGCCGCCACGCACATCCTGTCCTCCGTCCCACCCGAGGGCGAGCATGATCCGGTGTTGGTCGCTTATGGCGCGCACATCGTGAAATCGGACGCCTGGATCGGCTATCTGTCCTCGACCGGCGTGTATGGCGACACCGGCGGCGCATGGGTGGACGAGACCGCGCCGATCGGCTCGGGCCGCCGCGCGGCGCGGGCGGTGGCGGATGCGGACTGGCAGGCGCTGGGCGCGCGGGTGTTTCGCCTGCCCGGCATCTATGGCCCCGGCCGCTCGCCGATCGAGCGGGTTCGCGGCGGTCGGGCGCACCGCGTCGGGCTGGCGGGGCAGGTGTTCAGCCGGGTGCATATCGCCGATATCGTATCGGGCGTGATCGCCGGGTTCGACGGCCCGGCGGGGGCCTATAACCTGGCCGACGATTTCCCCTGCGACCAGGATGCCGTCGTCTCCTATGCCGCCACGCTCGCGGGGATGCCGCCGCCGCCGCTGGTCCCGCTGGAGAGCCTGTCGGCGGCGGCGCGGGGTTTCTATGCCGAGAACCGGCGGGTGGCCAATGGCAAGGCGAAGCGGGTGCTGGGCTGGCGGCCCCGCTATCCCGATTACCGGTTGGGCCTGCGGGCCTTGAGCGCGATGACCAGCCCGGCGGCCGTCACCGCCGCCCCCGCGCCCGCCAGCAGCGACCAGCGATAGCCCTCGAACACCGTCGACAGGCTCATCGCGATCACCGGCACGATGACGCTGGAATAGGCCGCCTTGGCCGGGCCGATCGCGCGCAGCACCCGGTAATAGAGCGGAAAGGCCAGCGCCGAGGCGAACAGCCCCAGATAGAGGATGCCCAGCACATAGCCGGCCCGCATCTCGAACACCGGCGGGCCGTTCAGGCTATAGGCGATGATCGCATCCAGCGCCGCGCCCGTCAGCATCGCGATGCTGAGCGTCGCATGCATCGGGAAACGCTTGGCGGTGTTGGACGCCTGCATGACATTGGCGGTCGACGCCGACAGGATCGCGATGATGGTCAGCGCGATGCCGGTCAGCGCGCGCGCGGGCCCCGCCGGATCGACCCGCGCCTCGTGCACGAACAGCAGCGCCGCCCCCGCCATCGCTATGCCGGAGCCGACCAGCAATTGCCGCCCCATGCGCTGCCCCAGGAAGAGGCGGGCAAAGCCCGCATTGGGGATCAGCAGCATCGCGAACACGACCGCAACCAGCCCGGAGGTGATATAGGCTTCCGCCCGGTAGACGAAGTTGAAGTTCAGGACGAACTGGAACACCCCGATCCCGGCGGCGAACAGCCAGCCGGTGGTGCCCAGCCGGAAACTCTCCCGCCGGGCGAGCGCGAAGGCGCCCATGGCGAGCCCGCCGACGAGGAAGCGATAGCTGACCGACCAGGTCGCGGGGACGACCGAAATCTGGTCGCGGATCACCAGCCAGGTCGATCCCCAGATCAGCGTGACGATGGCGAAGGGGATCAGGACGGCGGCGCGGGTCGAGCGGGGGGCCGTGTCGAACTCGCTCATAGCCGGGCGATCGCGTCGGCGAGGCGAACGGCCGCCTGCGCATCGGTGTCCCAGGCGGTGACGAGGCGAATCTCGCCCTCCGCCCAGTCGTAAAAGTCGAACCCCTGCGCGCGCAGGCTCGCGGCCTCTTCGGGCGTGACGCGCAGGAAGACCTCGTTCGCCTCGACCGGGTGGACCAGTCGCTCGCCCGCCGCGCCGCCCAGCCGCTCGGCACAGGCATTGGCCAGCGCGCCATTGGCGATCCACAGGTCGTTCTCGACCATCGCCAGCACCTGCGCGGCCAGATAGCGGCCCTTGGACATCAACAGCCCGGCACGCTTGCGGCGGCGGCGGGTGACATCGGCCAGGCCGGGCTTGAAGAAGACCAGCGCCTCGGCACTCATCGCGCCGTTCTTGACGAAGCCGAAGGACAGGGCCTCCACCCCCGACTGCCAGGTCAGCGCGGCGGGCGTGCAGCCCAGCCGTGCCACCGCATTGGCGAAGCGCGCGCCGTCCATGTGGAAGCCGAGGCCCCGTTGCCGGGCCAGCGCGCCGATCGCGGCGACCTCGTCGGGGTTATAGACCCGGCCATATTCGGTGGCGTTGGTGATCGAGATGGCGTGTGGCTGGACTCGGTGGACGTCGTCGGCGATGGCATCGATCACGGTCCGGATCGTGTCGGGGGTCAGCTTGGCCCCCTCGCCATCGGCCAGCATCAGCTTGGCGCCGTGGGTGTAGAATTCGGGCGCGCCGCCCTCGTCATTCTGGATATGCGAGTCGCGGTGGCAGACGACGCCGCCATGCGGCGGGCAGAGCGCGGCCAGCGCCAGGCAATTGGCGGCGGTGCCGGTGGGCACCCACAGCACCTCGACCTGCGTGCCGAACAGTTCGGACAATCGGCCGTCCAGCGCCTTCGACCAGCGGTCGCCGTCATAGGCGGTGTCCATCTGGTCGGCGCTGGCGATGGCCTCCATCACCTTGGGATGGATACGGGCGGCGTTGTCCGAGAAAAAGCGCATGGGACAGGCGTTTGGGGGAGGCGGACCCATGCGTCAACACCGCTCCCCCCGGCCGGGCGTCAGTGCGGCGCGATGCCCAGTTCGACGCCCGTCTTGTCGTGCAGCGCGAAGCGGTCGACCAGGTCGGCGCTCGCCTGGTTATAGCCGATCACCTCGACCCCGGCTCCGTCGCGCCGCAGCCGCGCGACGATCTTGTCGAGCGCGCCGACCCCCGAAATGTCCCAGAAATGCGCCGCCGACACGTCGATCACGACCGTCCGGCCCGGCTCCGCTTGAAAGGCGCGGGTGAAGCGGTCGACCGAGGCGAAGAAGATCTGCCCCGTCACCCGGTAGCGCACGGTGCCCGCATCCTCGATCCGCTCGACCGCGAACAGGCGGCGGACCTTGCCCGCGAAGAAGATGCCCGACAGCAGCACGCCCGCCAGCACTCCCTGCGCCAGATCGCGGGTCGCCACGACCACCGCCACCGTGACCAGCATGACGACCGAGGAGGTCGGCGGGTGGCGGCGCAGGTTGGGGATCGAGTTCCAGCTGAACGTGCCGATCGACACCATGATCATCACCGCGACCAGCGCGGGCATCGGAATCCGCCCCACGACCGGGCCGAGCCCGGCCAGCAGGACCAGCAGCACGACACCGGCGGTCAGCGTCGACAGCCGCTTGCGCCCGCCCGAGGTGACGTTGATGACCGACTGGCCGATCATCGCACAGCCGCCCATGCCGCCGACCAGCGCGGCGGCGATGTTCGCGCCGCCCTGGCCCATGCATTCGCGGCGCTTGTCGCTGTCGCTGTCGGTCATGTCGTCGACGATCTGCGCGGTCAGCAGCGATTCGAGCAGGCCGACCGCCGCCATGGTCAGCGAATAGGGCAGGATGATCCGCAACGTCTCGAAGGTCAGCGGCACGTTGGGGAGGGCGAGGCTGGGCAAGCCTTCGGGCAGGCGGCCCATGTCGCCGACGGTGCGCACCGGCAGGCCCAGGGCGATGCTGATCCCGGCGAGCACCAGGATCGCGACCAGCGGCGAGGGCACCGCCTTGGTCACGCGCGGCAAGAGGTAGATGATGGCGAGCCCGCCCGCGACCATCGCATAGCTGTGCCAGGTCACGCCGGTCAGTTGCGGTAGCTGCGCCATGAAGATCAGGATGGCGAGCGCGTTGACGAAGCCGGTGATGACCGAACGCGACACGAACTGCATCATCAGGTCGAGGCGCAGGACACCGGCGGCAATCTGGATCAGCCCCATCAGGATGGTCGCGGCGAACAGATAGTCGACGCCGTGGTCGCGGACCAGCGGCGTGACCACGACCGCGACGGCGGCGGTCGCGGCGGAGATCATCGCGGGCCGCCCGCCGAGGAAGGAAATGACGATCGCGATCGCGACCGAGGCATAGAGGCCGACGCGCGGATCGACGCCCGAGATGATCGAAAAGCCGATCGCCTCGGGAATCAGGGCCAGCGCGACGACCAGCCCGGCAAGCACGTCGCGACGCGCCTCGCCGAGGCTCGAGAACCATGGGGTTCGGTAGTTTGTAACAGTCATGGGAAAACCAGGATCAGGCGCATGGCAAGGCCGCTCGGCGGTTCGCGAGCGGTAAGGAAAAGCCATGCTGTCTGTTGTCCGGCGGATCGGCGGCCGGAATAGCCACCCGGAATTTCACCGGGTCCTTGCGAATGACGCCGCGTTTAACGGGCAAGGGGCGGGCAGGGCAAGCCCCCATGTCCCTTTCCCTCGGTAACTCCCGTATCCGCCTGTCGGGATTAAACGCCTTGGGGCGGACCGACATTGCGCCTTCTTCCCCTCTCCCCTCTGCGAGGGGCGAGGGAAGGAGGCCCTGAATGTCGATCCGCCTCACATTCTATGAGCACCATCCCGGCGAAGGCCGGGATCCAGTCGGGGTGGCGTTGGTAGGCCGCGACGACTGCTCGGCAACTGGACCCCGGCCTTCGCCGGGGTGGTGGTTACCGGACGTCGCAAGCGAAGCGCTGCGATCAAACGCCGAGCCATTCCTCGTCGCGCCGTCGCGGCTTCGCGTGAACCATCTCCCGTTCGCGCGAAGCCCCTCCCGCCGGAAGAACCTCCGTTACTCCTCGCCCTCGCCATCGCGCTCGTCGGGCGGGCGGCGGTCCTCGGGGGGCGGGCCGGCGCGGTCGGGGCGGCGGCGGCCGGGGCCGACGGTGATCGATCCGTCCTCACCGGTGCGCAGGTCCAGCCCCATGCCCTGGATGATGTCCCCGACCGGATCGCCCTCAATCGGCAGGGTTTCCTCTTCCATGCCGTTGGCGATCGCGTCGGGATCGACCTCCTGCTCGACCACCGGGGCCGCGACCGGCGGAATGTCCAGCGCGGACTGCATGAAGGCGCGCCAGATCCGCGCGGGCACGCCGCCGCCCGACAGGCCGGGGTTGGGGGTATTGTCGTCATTGCCGACCCACACGCCCACCACCAGGTCGCGCGCGAAGCCGATGAACAGCGCGTCGCGCGAATCCTGCGTCGTGCCGGTCTTGCCATAGGCATCGACGGTCAGCAGCGCCTGCCGCCCCGTCCCCGTCTTGATCGAGGACGACAGCAGGTCGAGCATCCCGTCATGCACGGCGGACGAGAAGCCCGTCTTGCGGTTGGTCAGCGCCTGATACCAGCCCTTGTCCTTCACATCGCCCAGGCCGCGCGCGACGACCGGATAGCTTTCGTTGGCGATGGCGGCATAGGCGGCGGTCAGCTCCAGCAGGCTGACGGTCGAGGTGCCCAGGCCGATCGTCGCCTCGTTGGCGATCGGGGTGGTGATGCCCAGGTCGCGCGCGGCCTTGATCACCGACTTCACGCCCACGGCCTGGGTCAGCCGCGCGGCGGCGACGTTCGACGAGCGGGCAAAGGCCTGGCGCAGCGTGATCTTGCCCAGATAGCGCCCGTCGCTGTTGCGCGGCTTCCAGCCCGCAATGTCGACCGGCTCGTCCTCGATGGTCGAGTCCGGGGTCATGCCCGAACGCAGCGCGGCCAGATAGACGAACAGCTTGAACGCCGAGCCCGGCTGGCGCCGCGCCTGGGTGGCGCGGTTGAACGGGCTCTTGGAATAGTCCTTGCCGCCGACCATCGCGACGACGCGGCCGTCGGGGCGCATCGCGACCAGCGCGACCTGCGCCTGGTTGAGCCCGGCGCTGCGCACCGTCCGCTCGGCGATCCGCTGGAGTCGGGGGTTGAGCGTCGTCTGGACCGTCGCCTCGGTCTTGATCTCCCCCGCCTGGTCGCGCGCCTCGGGCAGCACCCAGTCGGCGAAATAGGTGCCCGAGGGTAGGGTCTCGGGCCGCGAGGCGAGCACGCGCTGCGGCTGGACCGCGTCGGCCTCGCGCTTGGTCAGGAAGCCCGCATCCTCCATCGCCGCGACGACCACCGCCTGGCGCGCGCGCGCGCCCTTCAGATTGGTGGTGGGGGCCAGGCGCGAGGGTGCCTTGACCAGCCCGGCCAGCATCGCCGCCTGGCCGATGTTCAGCCTGTCCGGCGTTCGCCCGAAATAATGTTTCGAGGCGGCGGTGATGCCGTACACATTGTCGCCGAAATAGACGTTGGACAGATAGCGCGACAGGATCTCGTCCTTGGTCAGCCACGCCTCCAGCCAGAAGGCGATCATCGCCTCGCGGATCTTGCGGCCCGCCGTCCGGTCGGAATCGAGAAAGGCGTTCTTGGCCAGCTGCTGCGTGATGGTCGATCCGCCCTCGCGCACGCCGCCCGATCCGACATTGTGCCACATCGCGCGCAGGATGCCGCGCGGGTCGATGCCCCAGTGCGAGTAGAAGCGCCGATCCTCGATCGCCATGAACGCCTCGCGCACATGGGCGGGCAGCTTGGCCGCGTCGACCGGCGCGCCGATGATCGCACCGCGCCGTGCGATCGGGGTGCCGTCATCGGCGGTCAGCGTGATCGACGGCGGCGTCGGCGGCTGGAGCGAGCGTGACAGCGGCGCGGTGACCGCCAGCCAGATGATCGCCAGCACCAGCAGGATGATGCCCACCCCCGTACCGCGCACGATCCACCGGCCCCAATGGATGCGGCGGCGCGGGCGTTCGGCGGGCGCCTCGTCCTCGTCGGTGCCGAAGGACCAGCTCTGGGTCTCGGCATCGTAGAGCGGATAGTTGGGCCCCACCGGCTCATAGGGGCGATTGATGGGCGTACGGTCGGGATTGAAAGGGTCGGGGCGCATCACAGGGTTCCGGCGGTCTGCCACTCGCGTGTATTACTTTGCCAGAACACCGCGCGCAAGCTCATGGCGCAGTTTACCCCGTTTGCGGCACCTCCGGCAAGCGGTCTGCGGGGGGCGTCTGTTCGATCAGGCCCGCACGGTGCGCGACGATGGTCGGGACCAGCGCCTGGCCCGCCACGTTGATCGCGGTGCGCCCCATGTCGAGGATCGGGTCGATCGCCAGCAGCAGCCCCGCGCCCTCCAGCGGCAGGCCCAGGGTCGACAGGGTCAGGGTCAGCATCACGACCGCGCCGGTCAGCCCGGCGGTCGCCGCCGAACCCAGGACCGAGACGAGCACGATCAGCACATAATCGCCGACATGCAGCGGCAGGCCATAATATTGCGCGACGAACAGCGCCGATATGGCGGGATAGATGGCCGCACAGCCGTCCATCTTGGTCGTCGCGGCAAAGGGCACCGCAAAGGCCGAATAGGCGCGCGGCACGCCCAGCCGTCGCTCCACCGCATCCTCGGTCACGGGCAGGGTGGCGATCGAGGAACGCGAGACGAAGCCCAGCTGGATCGCGGGCCAGGCGGCGGCGAAGAAGCGCTTCGGCGACAGGCCGTTCGCCAGCAGCAGCAGCGGATAGACGACGAACAGGACGAGGCCGAGCCCGATATAGACCGCCAGCGCGAAGCTGCCGAGCGCCGACAGCGACTGCCACCCATAGCGGACGATGGCATTGCCCAGCAGCGCGCCCGACCCGATCGGGGTCAGCCGGATCACCCAGGACAGGATGCGCCGGAAGATGGCGAGCGCCGAGGCGTTGAACGACAGGAAGCTCTCGCCCTTGTCGCCGACCCGCACCGCCGCGACGCCGATCGCGACCGCCATGACGATGATCTGGAGGATGTTGAACGACAGCCCGGTCTTGAGCGCGCCGCCATCGCCCGCGCTGGTCGAGGCGGACAGCCCAAGGATGTTGGACGGGATCAGCCCGCGCAGGAAGTCGAGCCACGAGCCCGCCGTGTCGGGCCGCACCGCGCTGCCCGCCGCGACTCCGGCGTGCAGGCCGGGTTGCAGGACGGTGCCCAGCGTCAGCCCGATGGTGACCGCGATCAGCGCGGTGATCGCGAACCAGATGAAGGTGGCGGCGACCAGCCGCGCGGCATTGTTCAGGTCGCGCAAAGCGGCGATCGACGCGACGATGGCGGTGAAGACCAGCGGGACGACCAGCACCTTGAGCAGCTGGACGAAGCTCTCGCCGATGATCCGCAACGCCTCGGCCAGTCCGGCGACATTCTGCGCGCGCGCGAACAGCCCGAGCAGCAGCCCGACGGCCATGCCGACGAAGACCTGGGCCCCAAAGGAAAAACGAAATTTCATTGGGCCATAGCTAGCGAAGCCGCGAAACGATCCCAACCAAGTTTTGTGATGGGTCCGGAAAGCTGGGGGATCGCCCCGGCCCGGTCACGGGCGGGGGGAAATGGTGCTGCCGGTGAGGATTGAACTCACGACCTCAGCCTTACCAAGGATGCGCTCTACCACTGAGCTACGGCAGCACTCGCGTTTCACCGCGGGAAGCGCGCCTAGAGACGATCCGGCGGGCGTTGTCAAGCGGCCGTTTGCCGGAATATGCATTTTGTCATGACAAAAGACGAACGCGCGGAACGGCTGGCGGCGCAGCTGCGGGAAAATTTGAAACGTCGCAAGGCCCAGGCCAGGGGGCTGGACGCCGCCGCCCCCGCCCCCGACGCCGCACCGCGCGACACGCCGCCGGAGAAGCGGGGCACCGACTGACGGGGCGCGGGCCCGCCATGCAAAAAAAGGCGCCGTCCCGGCCGGAGCAGGGACGGCGCCTTCGCATCGGGTCGGCGTGCGATCAGAACTTCTGGCGCAGGCCGATCATGAGCGAGGTCGACGAGCTCTTCAGCTTATAGTCGGTGGTCGAGCGGCTGAGATCCTGATCGAGCGTCACGCCCTTCATCCGCAGGCCCGACGTCTTCGCATAGCGGCCGAGCACTTCGATCGACGTCATCGGCGCCACGTCATAGCTGACGCCCGCATCCAGATGCCAGCGGAAGCCCCAGTCGGTGCCGACGATGTCCGCGCTGGGCTTCAGCGTGCCGGGATTGGCGCTGCGCGCTTCGCGATAGGCCGAATATTTGACGCGCGAGGCACCGATGCCGCCGCCGACGAACGGCTTGAGGGGGCCGTCCTGGATCAGGTCGACATAGGCCGAAACGCCCAGGTCGAACGACTTGGCACGGCCGCCTGCGACATAATTCTTGTCGCCCAGGGCCTTGGGATTGACGCTGGCGGTGTCGTAACCCGCCGTGCCTTCCAGGCGGAACCCGCCAAAGTCGTAACCCAGGCCCAGTTCGCCGGTGAAGCCGGAATTGTTGTCGATATTCTTGGGCAGCGTCGGCGCCGTCTTCGACACGGTCTGGCCCTTGGCCAGCACCCGGTTGGTCTTGACGTCCGAGTCGACCTGCACGCCGGCGCGGGCGACGGCATAGGGGCCGGGTTCGGACTGCTGCGCAGCCGCGGGGGCAACGGCTGCGATGGTGGCAATCATGCTGACGGCCAGGGCCGTCGAATACCGGTACGCACCGAGACGAGCGGCCGCGAACGTGCTAACCAGGGTCATGGAAAATCGTCCTTCGAAATGAATCTTGTTTCGAGTGGGCTGCACCAGTCTGCGTCCCCCTGCACTCGCAAGACGACACCATTTCCGATATGCCTTGGGTCCCCGGAAAAATTTTTTGGAAAAACTTGGACGTGGGATTTTCTGCTTGGTCGTTGCTGTCGCGGTCCCGCCCATGACGCAACGAAAACGGCCGCGCGTTGAAACGCGCGGCCGCTATTCACAAAGGCTCCTGGCGAGCCTGGCCGATTACTGCTCGCGATACAGGCGCCATTCCTCCACGACGCGTCCGTTCGGCAGATGGCAATAGCCCGTCGTGCCGCCCGGCCCCTCGCGCATTTCCAGGCGTCCCTTCTGCTTCAGGCAGTAACCCGATGCCGGATTGGCGAGACCGACGCGATCGCGGCGGGCCGGGGCGGGCTTGCCCTCGTCGCGGCGGTACAGCGCCCAGGCATCGACCGTCTTGCCATTGGGCAGGCGGCACAGCCCCACATCGCCCTGCGGCGTGTGGCGGTCGATGTTGGTGCCGCCGATCTTGTCGCAATAGACCGATGCGGGATTGGCCATGGACGCGTCGTTGCGCGGCTTCGGGGCGGGGGGACGCTTCTGGCTTTCGCGGAACAGCTTCCACTCTTCCACGGTCCGGCCGTTGGGCAACCGGCAATAGCCGATCTCGCCCGATGGCGTCTTGCGCGAGAATGAGGTTCCCTTGATCGAGACGCAATATTCCGAAGCCGGATTGGCGATGCCTTGCCTATTGCCCTGCGCCTGGGCGGGAGTCGCAAGCATGGCCGCGCCCGCGGACACCAGGCTGGTCATCAGAAATACTTTGAGCTTCATATATTTGTCCTTCCCAACGAAGCCGGGAATTTTCCCGTCATGGAGATTGTCATTCCGAAGACGGGTTATTCCTTCCTCCGTATTGCCGGTAGCTGAATGAACCGCTCGCCGGTATTCGACGGTCGGCGTTCGAGGCCGGGCAATGGGGATGACGGAGCGGTACGGCCGATACCGTAAAAACAATCGTCAGAAAGCGGCATCCAGCCCGATGCGGAAGGTCCGGGGGCGCAGCGGCGTGACCTGTCCCTTGCCGGTGAAGAAGGGGGTTCCCAGCGCGAAGCGGTTGCCGCGCGTGTCGGTCAGGTTCGTCACGCCCGCCGTCAGGCCGAAGCGATCCCATCCCAGCCGGGCGGTGAGGCCGCTGTCGAGGAAATTGCCCTGCTCCTCACCCAGTTCGGGTCCGACCCCGAGCCGCGAGGTGCCGACATAGCGGGCCCAGCCATCGACCTTCAGCCGCGTGCGATCGGATAGCGCGGCATCATAGGACAGCCCGATGCGCGCGGTGACGTTGGCGATGTTCGGGATGGGCCCCAGCCGCGCCGTCACGCCCCCTCCAGCGCCTCCGCCTCCGCCTGCGCTCACCACGTCGTCGGTCGTAGACGATTTCGGGGTGCGTTCGTTGATGCTGCTGTCGTTGAGCGAGAGCGCGGCGTCGACCCGCAGCCCCTTCGCCACCCGCGCGGAGGCGGTCGTCTCCACCGTCCAGATGTCGCCATTGCCCACATTGGCGGTGGACAAAAGGCCGCCCGCATCGACGAAGTCCGCCTGGATATTGCGCCAGTCGGTATGGGCGACCGTGAGGGAGAAGGCGAATGGGCTTCGCCCGGCGTGACCCAGGCGATAGCCCGCCTCGATCGTCGCGACATGGTCGCTGTTGAAGCGGCGGACATAGCCGTCGAAGATCGTCAACCCGCCGGGCCGAAACCCCTGCTGATAGCGCAGGAACATCGCGGCATCGGCCCCGACGTCGAGCAGGGCCGAGGCGGAGGGCAGCAGGGACAGCTTCCGCCGCGAGGCCAGGGTCGCCCCTGCCTCGGGCCCGCTCTGGACCAGCGTGTCTTCGGCCGCCCCCGTCAGCACCGATCGGTTCACGCGCAAGCCGCCCGTCACCAAAAGGCTCTTCGTCCATCGCGCGCTCGCCTCGCCATAGGCGGTGGCGTCCTGCGCCGCGTTCGACACGCCGGGAAGCTGCTGGCGGTCGCCGAGCGACAGGAAGGCGCGCGACAGCCGCGAGCGATTGTCGGTATAGCTCAGGCCCAGCAGCCAGCCCGATCCGTCGGCATGCGTGACCCAGCCGCGCGTCTCGTTGGCGAACATGCGCGTCCGGTTGGTCTGGAGGAAGACCGTCGGGTCGTCGCCCGCCACCGTTGCGTCGTAACGTTCGGTCAGGTCATGCGCGGTGATGCCGGTCGAGGAGCTGAACCGCACCTCTCCGATCCGGCCGTTCAGCACGAACTGGCCCTGACGGAAGTCGCTTCCGAACCCCTCGACGACCTTGGTGTTGCGCGTCAGGGGCGCGCCGTTCCAATCCGCATATTGGCTGTCGGCCCCGCGGATACGCTGGCCGATCCCGATCAGTTCGGCGCTCCAATGGTCGGCGATCTTCAGGTGCACGGTGCCGCGCCCGCCCGCGATGCGCGTGGTGTTGACATTGTGGCGACCGAGCAGCGGCTTGTCGATGTAACCGCCTTCCTCGACCGCCGTGGCGACCAGCCTGATGCCCAGCCGATCCGTCACGATCGGCAGGTTGAGCACCCCCTGCGCGTCATATCCCGGCGCGCCATGCTTGGTGGCGGAGGCCCCCACCGCGACCGATCCCCCGGTGCGGTCCAGCTCGACGGGATTGGGAACCAGCCGGATCAGGCCGCCGAGCGAACCGGCACCGTACAGCGTGCCCTGTGGCCCCGCCAGCACCTCGACCGCCGCCAGATCGGCCAGCCGAAGATCGGGGTCGGGGGAATTATAGCCCAGGCGCAGGTCGCCGAAATACTGGCCGACCGTCGCCTGGGTCGGGCCGGTGAAGCTGGAATCGGCGATGCCGCGTATGAACAGCTTGTTGCGCCCGGCCCCCAGATAGGTCGACGCCAGGGTCGACAGGCGAGAGGTCAGCCGCTCGGTCCCTCCGGCGCCGCCAAATTCCAGATCCCGCCCGGAGATCCGCATGATCTGTCCCGCGACATGATCGAGGGGCAGGTCGCGCTTGCTGGCCACCACGACGATATCGGGCGTGGGCGGGGCGGGAGGCGCGGGCGCCGGGGCGGGCGGCCGGGGTCTGGGCGGGGGCGTGCGGTGCGCCGCTGCGCGGCCCGGCACCAGCCGGAAAAGCGCGGCATCGATCGGCTCGACCGCGCCGCCGCAGCGCGCGGCGATCAGGCGCAGCGCGGCGAGCACGGTCATCCGTCCGCGCAGCGCGGGCACCGGCTTTCCCCATAGCCGGGCATCGGTCACCACGACGCTGACGCCGCCCAGCCGCCCCAGCGCCAGAACCTGGCTGCTGACGCTACCGGCGGGCAGATCGATCGCCAGCGTCGGCGCGGCGGCGGCGGCAGACGTCGCGGTCGCGGTCGTCAACAGCCCGACCGCGACCCACCCGGCGGCAGGCCTCACCGATCGCCGCCCAGCACCCAGGTCTGGCCGTCCGTCCGGACATTCACCGCCAGCAGGCGACCCAGCAGCGCCGGATCGTCGTTCAGCGAGCGCAGATCGACCGTGCCGCTGAACAGCCGATCCGCGACGGAGGCGTCGGCGCGCACGGCATGGCCCATCTGACGGCTGAGATCGCGGGCGACGTCGGACAGGGATGCGCCGTCGAACGTCACCCGCCCTTCGCGCCAGCCCCCGACATCCTCGGCGCGCTCGCGACGGAAGGAGCGGCCGCCCGTCACCACCACCGCCTGACCGGGATCGAGCCGGAGCCCCGCGCCCTTCGGATCGATCATCACCGCGCCCTCCGCCACCGCGACGCGCGTCCGCTGCGGATCGCGCTTCACGTCGAAGACGGTGCCCAGATCGACCATCGTCGTCTCCCCGGCCGTCACCCGGAAGGGATGCGCCGCGTCATGCCGGACCCGGAACAGCATCTCGCCACGATCCGCGACCGCCACCCGTGCGTTCGCGCGGTCCAGCGTCACGCGCGAGCCGCCCGCCATGATGATCTGGCTGCCATCGGCCAGCGCGATCGCGCGCTGTTCGCCGGGCCGGGTTTCCACCGCATAGGGCTGCGACCGGCCGTTCCAGACCGAGGTGCCGACGACCACGGCCAGCATCGCGGCGACGGCCCCGCCGCCCCAGCGCCAATAGCCGCGCCGCGCCGCGCCTGCATCATTGGCGGCGACCGGCACGGCCTGGACGGGGGCCGCTTGGGCGGTGGCGGTCTGGACAGGCAGGGCCGCGACGCGGTCTCGTGCCTCGGCAATGGCCACTGTCGCATCGTCATACCGGTCCGGGTTCAGCGGATCGGCCTCCAGCCACGCGGTCAGCCCGTCCCAATCGTCGAAATCGGGATCGGCGGCACGGATGGCCCAATCCAGCGCATGGTCCTCGACCTTCCTGCCGGTCATCGTGCCTTGTCCTCGATCGCGATGGCGTGGGTGATGCTCATCGCAGGTCTTCCTTCAATTCGATCAATGCGCGCGTGGCGATCCGCAGATCGGCCTCCACCGTGCTGAGGCTGACGCCGAGTTCGGTCGCGATCTGTCGTTGCGACACGCCGTCGATCCGGGCGCGGCGGAAGATCGTTTCCCGACGCGCACCCAGCTTTGCGAGCACCGCCGCCACCCTGGTCACTTCCTGCTGCGCGCCGATCACCCGCTCGCCCGCCGGTTCGCCCGAGGTTTCGCCGTCGCTGCTCAGGTCGTACCAGTCCTGGTCGCGACGCTCCGCCTGGCGGCGCGCCCGATAGCGGTCGATCATCAACGTATCGGCGGCGCGAAACAGATAGGACATGGGATTGGCGATCGGTCCCGGCGAAAGTGTTGAAATCTTTAGCCAAAGATCATTCACCAGGTCTTCGGCGGAATCGCCCGCACCGCGCGCGACCAGGAACCGGACAAGTTTGTCGCGGTTGGCCAGATAGACTGCTTCGAGCCCGCTTGATGACATCGACACCGACATGATGGGAGTGAATCGTATCGAACTCCTTAGTGACGGATCGTTGAAAAAGGAATTCGCGGCCGTCATCCGCCGCGGATGCATGCGGGCGGGCGGCGGGGCGTGATCCCCTGCATGGCAAAAGTCCTGCCGCAGCATCGCGGCCCCATGGCGGTTACCGGCCACGGTACAGAGCCCATTCCTCGACCACCGCGCCGTTGGGCAAATGGCAATAGCCCGTCTGGCCGTCCGGCGCGTCCACCGTCTCCAGCGTGCCGCCCAGTTCCTCGCAATAGGCGCTGGCGGGGTTGGACATGACCGCGATGCCTGGCCGTGGCCGGGGGAAATGCTGCTCGTCGATGGCGGGGCGATTTGGCTGGCGGCAATAGCGTGTGCCGTCGACGAGGATGCTGACCCCGCCGGTGCGGAGGCACGCCCCGGTCTCGGGCGCCTGCACGCTCACCTGCGGAAAGGCTTCGGCGCTGGTCAGGATCAGCGCCGGTACGCCCGCGCATATCAGCAATCCCGTCGCGACATAGGCCAGTCGATCCATCACATACCCGTCCTTCATCCGCCTGCCCCTGATCCGCCTGCCCCTGATCCGCGCGCGGGCTTTCACGCTGCCTTCACTCAGCAGACGGAGCGAAAGGGGCATTGCCTTTGAATCGCGACGGCGAGGTCCGTCACCCGTTCCAGGTCCAACCCTGTCCATGCGCGGTGTTCGGGATCAGCGTCGCCGAGAGGAGGAGGGAGGTCAGGCAAAGAGCGAGCAGTCGCATCGGTCGTCCTATGATCCAGCCGCCCGGAACGGGGCGGCATGCCGGGTGGGACAGGAGCGGGGTGGGGGCTCCGCAATCCTGCGCTTCGAAGACAGCGGGGCAGGGGCGATCATCCCGCATGGCTGGCCTTCCGGCGCGGGCAGGCAGGGAGGGGCGCGGACGGATCGACCTGGCCATAGGGCGTTTCCTCCACCACGGCGTCCGGGTCGCCCAACCCCTTCAATCGCCGCACCCGCGCCTCGCGCTGGTCGAGATAGCGGTCCCGTCTGGCGGCATAGGGATCGGGCTGTTCGCTGATCTCGCGCAACTCTTCATCCATCTCGACGCGGCGATCGAGCGTCCGCACGACGTTGCTGATGACGATATAGGCGCGGTTGCGGAACGGCCCCCCGATCGCGACCGGCGAGGCGATGCCGTCGACCGCACCGCCGACGAGATCGCGCAAGGTGGTCGGCCCGAGCAGGGGCAGGAACAGGAATGGCCCCTGTTTGACGCCATAAAAGCCCAGCGTGTCCGAAAAGCCGTTGGGGCGGCGCGGAAGACGGAAGGGGCACCGGCGCGCCATGTCGACCACTCCCGCCAGCCCGATCGTCGAGTTGATCGCGAAGCGGCCCACCGTCTCCGCCGCCTTGCCGAATTTGAACTGAAGCAGGAAGTTCACGAAGGCGACCGGCTCGCGCAAATTGGCGAAGAAGTTGCGCAGCCCGGTGCGGACCGGCCGTGGCGCCGCCTGCTCATAGACATGGGCGGCGGGCTCCAGGATGGCGTCGTCCACCTTCTCGGACAGCGCGAAGGCGGCGGCGTTCACCGAGCGCAGCGGATCGTTCGCGCGGTGCCGGCTCGCGGTCACCACGATCTCCTCCGCCTCGCCGGGATCGCCGTCGGTTGCGGGAGCGGCGGCGGCTTCGGGCGGGGCGAAGGCATGGACATCCTCGACCGCGATCGAGGCCATCTCGAAATCCGGCGGCAGGGACACCGATCGCTGCACGGGCAGCGACGGGGTCGCCAGTATCGCGACCAGCGACAATGCGATCAACGGCCCTCTCCCTGGCTGTGAACACCCGGACCGGCATGGGCGCCGCGCACCAGGATGGCGCTCGCGGACCCCGACACGCAAAGGGCGCCGGTCGCCAGCGTCAGGGCAGGAAGCGTCATGGGTCAGGTCCTTCGCATCGACGAAGCGCACGATCACCTCCGTCATCACAGGGACGGAGTCGGCGCCGGACCACCTTATATCCGAACGAGCGTATACGGCTGGTTTCGGTCAGTGGGCGAAAGGGAATGGTTGCCTGGCGTTACGACACGACGTGGCGCGAGTGGGCGGCCGTGATGGCGGCGATGCTCCGCAACTTCCCTATGCCCGCTGAGGCAAGAGCGGGGAAATCTTCTGGCCTGCGTCAAGGCCTGGCAGGCCTGCCCGCAATCGCGGCGCCGAGCGTCGGGACTGCAAAGGCTCCCCATCCATTAATCGAGCGGTCAGACCGAAATGTTTGCGTCAAGCCGCATGACAAGAGGCAGGGCAACACCAGCGGGCTACGATCGGCACGAGGCTGTTGCCCAAGCGATTGCTTTTTCAATGTTTTCTGGGGGATGGTGCCGCTTACAGGACTCGAACCTGTGACCCCCGCATTACGAATGCGATGCTCTACCAGCTGAGCTAAAGCGGCCCTTCATCGGTCGAACCGGCTGGTGTCCGGTCGAGGTGGCGGCGCTTAACAGGTCTGTTGGGGGCTGGCAAGCGGCTTTGGCATCTTTACATGTCGTTAACGATAACGGCGCCATGACTGGATCGGATAGCGAGGATGACAGTCATGACCACCGGGCCGGATTTGAACGAGGCTCTCCCCGTCGACGCGAGCGGGGTGGGAGAGGCTGACGACGTGCTGTTCGCGCTGGGCGGAGTGGAGCGGCGGTTGCATGCGCGCGCCTATCACCATTGGGCCTCGTTGCTGGGCGATGCGCCCTATCCGCCGATCGCCGCGCTCGATCCCGAGGCGATCGCCGATTTCGCGGGCAATTCGGTGCTGCTGGATTTTCGGGGGCGGTCGGGCGATCCGGCGATAGCCTATATCGGCCAGGCCTTGCGCGGGGAGGGCGATCTGGACGGGCGGCCCGGAACGCTTGCGGATCTGCCGCAGGGGTCGCTCCTGGCGCGGATGGTCGGGCATTATGGCCAGATCCTGAGCGACAAGGCGCCCGCCGGGTTCGAGGCGGAGTTCGTCAACGCGCGCGGCCGCACCACGCTGTACCGTGCGATCCTGCTGCCCTATTCGTCCGACGGCCGGACGATCGACTTCATCCACGGCGTCGTCAGCTGGAAGGAGCTGGCCGATCCGTTGTTGCAGGCGACGCTCGATTCCGCGCTGCTCGATTCGATGGCGCAGGCGGAGCCGCCCGCGACGGGTGGGGCATTGTGGGACGAGGCGCCCGAGCCGCCCGTGCGTCGCGCGCGCGCCGATCCCGCGCCGCTCGGCCATGTCGCGTTCGACACCGGCGCGGCGGTCGGAAGCCCGGTCGTCCTGGTCGGGCGGGTGACGCAGGGTGGCGGGATCGCCGTCCTGGGATCGGTCGTCGATGACGAGCGGCTGGCCGACAGGGTATTGCGCGCCTCGCAATGAAAATTGCGCTGCGGCGCAACATCTTTTCTCTGTCGGCAAAGGGTTGAGCGGCGCGGAGCCCAAGCCTAGGACTTGCACCCATGGCACCGAATATGTCGCATCCGATGGCCGACGCGATTGCCGCACGGCTGACCCAGGGCGCCCTTCCGGCGGAATTGCAGGGGTTCGGCCCCGCGGAGGTGGCTGCCGCGGCGGCCTTCGTCGCGGGCGTGGCCCAGCAGCGGTCGCCGGGCGAGCCGTCGATCGCGCTGGAGCCGATGTCGGGCGACGACACGCACCGCCGGATGCGGCTGGCCATCGTCAATGACGACATGCCCTTCCTGGTCGATTCGATCGCGGCGATGGTCGGTGCGGACGGAATCGCGATCGACCGGGTGATCCACCCCGTCCTGCCCGTGACCCGCGATGCGGAGGGCGAGCTTCAGGCGATCGGCACCGGCGGCCGGTCCGAATCCTTCATCTATCTGGAAATGGAACGCGCCGATGCGCGCGACCGGCGCGGGCTGGTCGACGATCTGCGCGCCGTGCTGGCCGATGTCCGCGCCGCCGTGGCCGACTGGTCGGGGTTGCAGGACGCGCTGGCCGCCGATGCGACGACGCTGGGCGAGAAGAATGGCGAGGGGGCCGCGCTGCTGCTGTGGTTCCTGGGCGGCAAGCTGACGCTGCTGGGCCATGAGAAATGGTTCGAGGACGGCCGTGACGCGCCCGCGCTGGGCGTGGCGCGGACGCCGCACAAGGTGCCGCTGCTCGCCGACACCTCGCGCCAGCGGGCGCTGGACTATTTCGCGCAAGGTGGGGCGGCGCCGTTGCTGCTCAAGTCCAACGCGATCTCGACCGTGCATCGGTCGGTGCCGCTCGACCTGGTGCTGGTGCCGGTGATGGAGGAAGGCCGCGTCGCTGGCCTGTCGATCCATGCGGGTCTGTGGACCAGCGCCGCGCTGGCCAGTCCGCCGCATGAGGTGCCGGTGCTGCGCACGCGGCTCGCCGCGCTCCAGGCCAAGTTCGGCTTCGACCCGCGCGGCCATACCGGAAAGGCGCTGACCCATGCGCTGACCGCGTTGCCGCATGACCTGGTCACGGCCTTCCCGGCCGAGGCGCTGGAGCAGCTGGCGCTGACCGCCATGTCGCTGGCCGACCGGCCGCGGCCCGAGCTGGTGCTGATCCGCTCGGTGTTGCAGCGGCATCTGTTCGCCTTTGTCTGGCTGCCGCGCGACGAGCTGACCACCGCGCGGCGCGTCGCGATCGGCGACATGCTGGGCGAGGCGGCCAACGGCTCGCTGCTCAACTGGTCGATCGCGCTGGAGGACGGCGTCGTCGCGCTGATCCGCTATACGATCGACCTGCGCCAGGACGGTCGCCTGCCCGACACGGCGGCGCTGTCCGAGCGGCTGCGCAAGATGGTGCGCGGCTGGATGCCCGATGTCGAGGCGGCGCTGGCCGAGCAGGTGCCCGCGCCCCGTGCGGCGCGGCTGGCCCTGCGCTGGGCCAATGGCTTCCCGACCAATTACCGCAATGTCAGCGACGCGGCCGAAGCCGCCGCCGACATTCTGCGCCTGTCGTCGCTGGAGAATGAGGGGAGCCGCTCGGTGCGCCTGTTCCCGGTCCAGCCGGGGCAGGATCGCCAGCTGAAAATCTACAAGCTGAACGGCGCGCTGCCTTTGTCGGACGCGGTCCCGGTGCTGGAGAATTTCGGCTTCCGCGTGATCGGCGAGCTGCCGACCCGGTTGCGCGACGATGCCGATCCCTTCGTCCACGACTTCATCGTAGAGACCGAGGCGACCACCGAGCCCAAGGGCGCGGCGGTGCTGGAGGGGGCGATCGCCGCCGTGCTGGAGGGCAAGGCGGAGAATGACGCGTTCAACCGGCTGATCGTCGATGTGGGGCTGAGCCCGCAGGCGGTGGTGCTGTTCCGCGCCTGGTTCCGCTATCTGCGCCAGGCGGGGCTGCCTTATGGGCTGACCACCGTGGTCGATGCGCTGCGCCGCGCGCCCAGGCTGGCGACCGCGCTGATCGAGCGCTTCACGGCGGCGCATGATCCCAAGGCGACCGGCGACCTCGCCGCGGCCGATGCCGCGATCGCGGCGGGGCTGGATGCCGTGTCGGCGATCGACGATGACCGTATCCTGCGCAGCTTCCGCGACATGATCGCGGCGACCCTGCGCACCAACGCCTTTGCCGAGGCGGGCAAGGAAGCGCTGGCGTTCAAGCTGGATAGCCACAAGATACCGGGCCTGCCCGCGCCGCTCCCCTGGCGCGAGGTGTGGGTCTATAGCCCCCGCGTCGAGGGCATCCATCTGCGTGCCGGGCCGGTCGCGCGCGGGGGCCTGCGCTGGTCGGATCGCCGCGACGACTTCCGCACCGAGATTCTGGGCCTGATGAAGGCGCAGCGGGTGAAGAACGCCGTCATCGTGCCCACGGGCGCGAAGGGTGGTTTCTATCCTAAGCAACTCCCGTCGCCCGTCACCGACCGTGACGGCTGGGCGGCCGAGGGCAAGGAAAGCTACCGCGTATTCATCCGCGCGCTGCTGTCGATCACCGACAATATCGTCGAGGGCGCGGTAGTGCATCCGGCGGGCGTGCGCGTGCTGGACGGCGAGGACCCCTATTTCGTGGTCGCCGCCGACAAGGGCACCGCGACCTTCTCCGACGTGGCCAATGCGCTGGCGCTGGAGCGCGGCTTCTGGCTGGGCGACGCCTTCGCCTCCGGGGGCAGCCAGGGTTACGATCACAAGGCGATGGGCATCACCGCCAAGGGCGCCTGGGTCTCGGTCCAGCGTCACTTCGCCGAGCGGGGCGTGGATGTGCAGAGCCAGCCCATCCGCGTCGTCGGCTGCGGCGACATGTCGGGCGACGTGTTCGGCAACGGGATGCTGTTGTCCAAGGCGATCAAACTGGTCGCGGCGTTCGACCATCGCCACATCTTCTTGGACCCCGATCCCGATCCCGCCACGAGCTGGGACGAGCGCGCGCGGATGTTCGCGCTGCCCCGGTCGAGCTGGGCGGATTACGACACCGGCCTGATTTCGCCCGGTGGCGGCGTCTTCCCGCGTTCGGCCAAGACCATCCCGCTGTCGGACGAAATCCGCGAGGCCCTGGGCATCACCGCCACGTCGCTGGAACCGGCGGCGCTGATCTCGGCGATCCTCAAGGCCCCGGCCGACCTGCTCTGGTTCGGCGGCATCGGGACCTACATCAAGGCGGCGGCGGAGAATAACGTCCAGGTCGGCGATCCGGCCAACGACCGGCTGCGCGTCGATGCCGAGGATCTGCGTGTCACCGCGATCGGCGAGGGCGCCAATCTGGGCGTCACGCAAGCCGCGCGCATCGCCTTTGCCGAGCGGGGCGGGCGGATCAACACCGACTTCATCGACAATTCGGCGGGCGTCGACTGTTCGGATAACGAGGTCAACATCAAGATCGCGCTGAACCGCGAGATGATCGAGGGCCGTCTGGCGGAGGACGACCGCAACACGCTGCTCGCCGCGATGACCGATGACGTGGCGCATATCGTGCTGGAGGATAACCGGCTCCAGACGCTCGGCCTGTCGATCGCCGAGGCGGACGGGGCGGGCGCGATGCCCAGCTATGTCCGCGTCATCGAGATCTTCGAGAGCGCCGGACGGCTCGACCGCGCGGTCGAGGGGCTGGGCAGCAACGATGTGCTGCTGCGGCGCGGGCAGGACGGGATTCCGCTGACCCGGCCCGAACTGGCGGTGCTGCTGGCGACGGCGAAGCTGACCCTGCAGGACGCGATCGAGACCAGCCCGCTGGCGCTGGACGACGAACTGCGCCCCGATCTGCATGCGGCCTTCCCGCTCGCGATGCGGGAAGCGTTCGGCGAGGCGATCGACCAGCATCGCCTGCGCGGCGAGATCGTCGCGACCAAGCTCGCCAACCGGATCGTCAACCGGATGGGCATCCTCCATCCGTTCGAGCTGGCGGAAGAGGAGGGGGCGGCGATGGCCGACATCGCGGCGATGTTCGTGGTGGTCGAGCGGCTGTTCGATCTGCCTTCCTTGTGGACCGCGATCGAGACGGCGGCGATGCCCGAAGCCGCCCGCATCGCGCTGTTCGACGAGGTCGCGCGGGCGACCCGCTCGCAGATCGCCGATTTGCTGCGCGCGATGCCGGCGGGCACGGCGCCCGGCGCGGCGCTGGAGCGGTTGCAGCCGGGAATCGAACGACTGGCGGCCGAAACGCCCGCGCTGCTGCGCGACGAAGCCAAGGCGCAGAGCGCGCGGGTCGTCGCCGTGCTCGAAGAGGCGGGGGCTCCGGCCGAACTCGCGGCGCGGGTGGTGCGGGTGTCCGAACTCGACGGTGCGGTGGGGCTGGCCGATCTGGGCCAGCGGTTGTCGCTAGACGAGACGCGACTGACCCATGCCTTTACCCGTCTGGGCCAGGCGCTGGGCCTCGATTGGGCACAGGGTCAGGCGGCGCGGATCAATCCCAGCGATCCGTGGGAGCGCTTGCTGATCGCAGGGCTGGCGCGCGATTTCCAGCAGCAGCGGCTCGACTTCCTGGGCCGGGCGGGCGCGACCGACCCTGAAGCGGCGGTCGAGGCCTGGCTGGAGCGCAATGCCGCGCGGGTCGGCCAGTTCAAGGCGGTGATCGACCGGGCCCGCCTGGCGGCGCAACCCAACGCCGCGATGCTGGCCCAGATCGCGGGCCAGGCGCGGGTGCTGCTGGGGCGGTAAGGGGAGGGGAATACCTGTTCCCCGGCGGAGGCCTGGGCCCAGTTCCTTTGCCGTGTGAGGCGCGCAAAACGCCGCGTGGGAGGCCTCTCCCGCGCGGCGTTTTTGTTCACGCGAAGGCGCGAAGAAGGTTGGTTCGCGCGGAGACGCGGAGACGCGGAGTAGAAGTTTTATTCGCGCAGAGGCGCGAAGGACGCAGAGAGGTTTGGAGCAGGATGACATTGACTTGAATCGGGGTAAGCCCCTCCCCTTTAGGGGGGACTGTTTACACCGGCCGCATTGTGGATTCTTGTCTGTTCCTGTGATTTGAGCAGGGGGATGGAATGCGTTGTCCAAGGTGTGATGGGACTGACCTGATCAAGCGGGGCCGGAAGGCGGGGC
>Ga0308172_1000673_pt1 | contig 35898 bp, 30 predicted proteins | sample PhyGR2_FD_202134 | JGI IMG/M metagenome (GOLD analysis project Ga0308172, IMG submission 202134) | Phyllosphere microbial communities from UC Gill Tract Community Farm, Albany, California, United States - DLSLSG.R2 | ecosystem: Host-associated > Plants > Phyllosphere > Unclassified | place: USA... | reverse complement strand
GCGGACGGTGCGTTCGACGGCCGTCGACGCGGCGAATTGCGCGATGAGGTCGACCGCGAGCGCGGCACGATCGGCGGGAATGCCGCCGGCTTCCATGAGCGCCAGCTCATGCTCCGCGAGGCGGAGCGCGCCGGGTAGGACCGGGATCGTGCCGAGGGCCACAGCGGCCAGGCCGGGGTAGCCCTCTAGCGTCTCGATCGTGCAGATGATCGTGGCGGCGAGGGCGTCTCGCCAGCTGCGTCGGTCGTCGTCGGCATCCACGAGGGGAACCTGGGCGTACGCGGCATCCAGCACGTGTTCCAGCAGGATGTCGCGGTTTCCGAAGTAGGCGTAGAGCGAGGCGGGGCCGGTCTCGACCTGAGCCGCGACGTGTCGTAGGGTCACGGCGTCGACGCCGTGCTCGCGGATGAGCGTCATCGCGGCGTCGAGGATCGACTGCCGCGACAGCGGAGCTTTCGCGGGTCGTGCGCGTCGCGACACCGGCTCGGCAGGGGAGGGCATGGGGCAACGGTAGCACTTGACGCGATCATCATTCGTGACGAATACTGTTCGCGAACGGTGTTCGTGAAGGAGGAGATCATGTCGATTCTGGTCGTGGGTGCCAGTGGTGCCGTCGGTGGCGGGGTCGTCTCAGGGTTGCTCGAGCGAGGGGTGCGAGTGCGCGCGACGAGTCGCACGCCGCAGAAGCTGTCGCTGCCCGCGCAGGTCGAGGTGTTCGAGGCCGACCTGAACGAGCCGGCCTCGTTCGCAGACGCCCTGGATGCCGTCGACCGGGTCTTCCTCTATGCCGACCTCGCCGAGCCCGAGGCCTTGCTCGCCGCTTTCGTCTCGGCGGGGGTCGAGAACGTCGTGCTGCTGTCGTCATCGTCGGTCACGTTCCCGGGGGCGGCGGAGGACTTCAACGGCTCGCGGTTCCTCCGCGTCGAGGAGAGTGTCGAGAGGTCGGGTCTCGCGCACACGTTCCTCCGGCCGGGTGGTTTCGCGAGTAACGCCGCCCGGTGGAGCTGGAACGTCAAGGGCGAGAGTGTCGTTCCCCTGCCGTATCCCGATGCGGTGCAGGTGCCGATCCATGAGCAGGACATCGCCGACGTCGCGGTGGTCGCCCTCACCACGAACACCCTCGTCGGCGTCGCGCCCGTGCTGACCGGGCCGGAACGCCTCACCCTGCGCGAGCAGATCGAGATCATCGGAGACGTCATCGGGCGGCCCGTGTCGGTGATCGAGCAGACCGAGGCGGAGTCGGCGGAGATGCTCTCGCACTACGTACCCGAGGTGTGGGTGCGGCAGATCATCAAGGACTGGCGAGCGGCGGTCGGCACGTCACCGGCCATCTCGGACGAGTACACGAGCATCACGGGCCGCCCGCCTCGCACGTTCCGTAGCTGGGTGGCCGACCACGTCGAGCTGTTCCGCTGAGGCGCCCGCGCCGGGAGGGGGCGGGCGCGGAAACTTCGCGCGATCTCCGGTGGAGCCTGTGCCCCGCCTCTCCCTCGCCGACATCCTGTCGAGCACGCGGCATCCGCTTCGACCGAACGGCAGGCGCGGCCGAGCCACCGCTTTCGTCCTGTCGTCCTGCGTCGCACGGCGCCGATCGAGTACTCGATCGTGAAGCGACAGGCGGTGCTGTTCGCGTTCCGTGAGCTGCTGAACGCCCGCAAGCCCGAGCTCGCCCGTCTCGTGACCTCTGAGCTCGGCAAGGTCGTCTCGGATGCGATGGGGGCGCGCACGACATGCCGTGGAGGCGGTGACGCGTGCGCGAGGCGCGACACATCTGCGGGTGGACAGCGCGGCGGTGCTCAGGCCCAGAGCGACCGCACCGCCTGTTCGGCTTGGCGGAGTGAGTCGCCAGCGGATGCAGCGACGATGTCGGTATCGCTGAGTACGCCGTGAAGTACCCGCATGCAGGCGCTCCATGCGTTCTGCGCCTCGTCGTACGCGTCGCGCGCTTCACCACTCCAGGAGGAACGCAACGTGGTCGCCTGGCGTTCGAGCGCGTCGAGCTCGGCCCCGATGGCATTCGTTGCTGCCCGAAGCGAGACCAGCAGGGATTCATGGCGATCGCTATCGAACGAGATGGTCATGGTGCTGGCGTGGGGAGGTTCAGCTCGCGGAGGGCGTAGCGGTCGGGGACCGTCAGCGTGTGAAAGTAATGCACGAAGATCTCGCCGGCCTCGTCCGCAGTGAACACTTCGTCTGGGTAGACGAGGGCGCGGGCCGTCCCGTCGAGGAAGTCGATCGTCACGGGCGATTCGCCGTCGCGCGGTCCACCATCACCGACGATGTAGAGCCGCTCTATCCGTCTTGCTCCATGCGTCGCCACTCGATGGTCATGGCTTCGGCGGTCCCGGCCGCCTGTAGAAACACACTTGGCAGTGACTCGCGGGTCACGTCCCAGATGTCCTGGCCGTCCGGCAGCCTCGATAGGGAGAACGTCGAACGGCCCGACTTGCCGAGGAGAGACACCATCCGCTGCAAGTTGTCTTCGTACGACCGCGGACCATTGATGAGGTTAGCGAACGAGGCTCCGTTTATCTCGTAGACGAACGTGGGCTTGTCGTTACTCATGGCACTCGCTTCAGGTAGACGCTGGTTACTCTCATGATCTCGCCATGGACCTTTGCGGTCTCGGGATTCGTTCCCGACACGAGATCGTCGAACTCGCGCTGCCCGACTGTTCTCGTTACGCGTCCACCTGCAACTGCTCACCAGCGGTAAGCGCAGCCCCTGGCCGAATGGGCAGGCAGCGGCGATGCTGATGTTCTCTTCATCCCCAGAGGATGTGAGCAACACCGACAGAGGTTGCGGCGGGAATGGGGTGGTCACGATCATCTAGGCTCCGAATGACCGCGACCTTAGTCGTCACGGGCGTTAGGGGGGATGTCATGACTATCGATACACGTCAGCTCATTGGGGGGTCCGTCGACGATCTGGCGGAGGGCCTCCGTCCGTTCATCGAGCGGGTGTTTGTTGAGCGTCTCCCTCAGGGGCCGTCATGGGTGCAGATCATCGCTCATAAAGATGAGCTTGCGGGCAGATCCACCTCACATCATCACGCGAACGATGTCGGACTGATGCTGCGGGTGATGACCGAGAAGTTGGGCAACCTCGGTTACCCCTTCGACGGGCATATCTCGCGACAAGCGGCCAATTGGGCGAGTGAGATGCGCGAGGTGCGTAACAGGCATGCGCACCAGGTCGATTTCAGTCTCGCCGAGACATATCGGGCCCTCGATTCAGCGGAGTTGCTCCTTCGCGAAGTCGGCGCGGCCGACGAAGCGCAGCGAATTGCGGCGCGCAAGCCGGCGGTGCTCTCAGCTCTGGGCGGTGGGATAACCGGGCGCTCGCTTCCCGCACCCCCGAGCGCGCCGCAGTTTGCGCCATCGGCCTCGCGGCTCCCCGCTCCACCGGCTGTTGCGCCCCCTTCGTCGACCGAGCCGGCGGCCACCACCGCACCATCCGCCGAGTCCGACGCGACGGCGATACCGACCCTCACCCGCCGTCAGCTGCGTGAGCAGCCCGAGACGGACGCGTCGGCGACCCCGTCTGGGCCCACGCCGAGTGCACGTCTCTCCCTCGACGCGGTCACCGAGCTCAGCTACGCCATGGCACACGCGCGCATCGTGCCCGTGCAGGAGGTTCGGGTCTCGTACGATGGGCCCGAGCTTCGCGGAGCATCGCTTGAGATCGAAGCCTCTACGGCCAGTGGTTCCCTAGGGGCGCCCAAGGTCGTGATCCTCGACCTCGCGCCCGGTCTCAAGACACTCGCCGGCATCGACCTGCTTTCCCTCGACCCGGCTCCAATGCTCCAGGTCGACACAGAGCAGCCTGGCTTCATCACTCTCACTCTGCGCGGACCGGATGGCGCGGTGATCGCCGATCATCGGCATCCGGTCACTGTTCTCGCGGCGAACCAATGGATCGCCCGGGAGCTGCACCTCGGCCTCGAGCTCCTTGCTTCCTTCGTGCAGCCGCAGGCGACCACACTGACGCTCGTCCTGCAACGTGCCTCGGACCTCCTTGGGCAGTCGAGCGGTCGCACGCAGCTCGACGGTTACCAGAGCGACAACCCGGCGCGGGTGGACGCTATGGTCGCGGCCATCTGGGATGCCGTGCGCGAACTCGACATCCGCTATGCAGAGCCTCCGGCGAGTTGGGGCCTGCGCGGTCAGAAGGTCCGCACGCCGCAGGAGGTGCTCGAGGGACGGCTTGGAACGTGTCTCGACACGACTTTGACGCTCGCAGCGTTGCTCGAGCAGGTCGGGATCAACTCGACGCTCTGGCTGGTGGACGGACACATCTTCCTCGGCTACTGGCGTGAGGATCGCAGCCTCGGGCTGCCCGCGACCACCGATATCGAGGAAGCGGCGAACCTCGCGAAGCTGGGCCGGATATCGTTGCTCGAGACGACCCGGATGACCGGCGGTGCGGCGTCCGCAACGTTCGACGTCGCCCGGTCCGCGCCCGAGCCGTACCTCGAAGCACGTCGCGATGAGATCCTCGGTGTCACCGACGTGCGCGCAGCCCGAGAGAACGGAATCCTGCCGCTCCCCAGCCGCAAGGTGGGCATCGACGGTGAAGTGACCGTCGTCGAGTATCGGCCGTTGGACCGCGTCCTGCAGACGTTCGTCGCCGGCCAACGCGATGCGCAGGGCCGCACCGTGGCGCCGCCAAGGGTCGCGCAGTGGAAGAACGCTCTGCTCGATCTGAGCCTCCGCAACCGACTCATCAACTTCACGAGTAGCGCGGGATATCAACTCGCGGTTCCGGGCGCCGCCCTCGGCCGGCTCGAAGACATGATCAACGCGGGAGCGAGCGTCACGCTGCTCGCGTCCGACGACGTGCCGGAGATTGCTCGGGAGCGCGGCATCCGCTTCGGTCGCGACCGCGACTCTACCGAGCGAGAAGCGCTCCTAGCCGACAAGAGGCAGGCGCACCTGAGCGATGTCACACAAGCGGCCTACACGACGCGGCTGCGCGCTCTGGCCGCGAAAGCGAAGACGGTCACCGAAGAGACGGGCGCGAACAACCTGTACCTCGCATTCGGCACCCTGCGATGGGAATTCAACGACCGGCAGCTGCAATCGCCGCTCGTTCTCGTGCCGGTGAACCTGGAGAGTGTGTCGCGAGGTCAGTCTTTCCGTCTCGTCCTCGACGAGGCGGGGGCGTCCACGCCCAACTACTGCTTGCTCGAGAAGCTGAAGGTGAGTTTCGGCATCGAGGTGCCCGGGCTCGCGAATCCGGCGACGGATGCCGCGGGGATCGACCTCGGCGCCGCCTTCGACGCGGTCCGTCAGGCGATGGTCGACGCAAAGCGGCCCTTCATCGTCGAGGACACCGTTCACCTCGGCATCCTCCAGTTCGCGAAGTTCCGGCTGTGGAAGGATCTCGACGACAACTGGGAAGAGCTCTCGACGAACTCGCTCGTCACCCATCTCATCCATTCGCCGAACGAGGCGTTTATCGATGCCGTACCGGCGCCGGTCGACGTCGACCTCGATGCCCTTTCGGCGCAGGTTCCCGTCTCTGCGGACTCCTCGCAGCTCGAGGCGGTCGTCGAGGCCGTCGAGGGGCGCACGTTCGTGCTCGAAGGCCCTCCGGGAACCGGCAAGTCGCAGACCATCACGAACCTGCTTGTTCGGTCGTTGGCATCCGGGAAGCGCGTGCTCTTCGTCGCAGAGAAGCGCGCGGCCCTGGAGGTCGTGAAAGATCGATTGGATGCCGTAGGTCTCGGCTCCTTCTCGCTTGACCTGCATGACAAGGGCGCGCGGCCGAATGCCGTGCGCGAGCAACTACGGGCGGCCCTCGACGCCACTGCGCGGCCCGATCGGGCGGCGTTGTCCGCGCAGCGCGAGGCTGCGGAGTCCAGTCGTGGCGCGCTGTCGCGCTATGCGCAGCGAGTTCACGAACCGAACGCAGCGGGTCTGTCTCTGTACTCGGCTCGATCGCAGTTGCTGGCATCGGCGGCGGACATCCCGCCATTGGATGTGCCCGCTTCACTGGTTGCGTCGGGCGACCACATCGACCAGCTACGCGCGACTCTGCGGCAGCTGCCCGCGGTCAGTGATCTCGCCCGCCCTGCAGCGACGCATCCGTGGGGGTTCGTCGACGATCCCGCTGTCGACGCGGTCACTCTGCATAGCGCGGCCCGCAGTTTCGACGAGGCGCTGGAACGCGTCGGCGCGAGCGAGCTGCTGTCTCGGGTGCGGGAGCCGCAGCAGCTGGACGCTTGGGCGGGTGTCGCTCGCGCGCCGCGCCACGCGCTCGATGTCCTGGATCGTGTGCAACCCGAGTCGGTCGATGACCTCGTTCGGCGGCTGGCAACCTCGGTCGCGCAGCCGCCCGCGTGGCTTGCTCAGGTGGATCCGCGGGTGCTCTCGCGGAACCTCCGAGATATACATGCAGCCGCCCTGGCCGCGGATACGTCCTCGTTCTTCGGCCGCAAGAAGCGTCGGCGTGCCGTGCTGGCTCAGTTCGCGGCCGACCTGCGCGGCGAGCCGACCGCAATTGATCTGCGCGGTCTCTCGACACTGACCGGCGCCATGGCCGAGACCGCCGCACAGGTCGAAGAGCTGCGTGGTGAGCTGCAGCGGCTGCCCGTGGTGGTCGCAGCCGCCGACTTCAATCCGTATGTGGCTGGCGCCGCGGATCAGGTGGGAGCCGCGCTCACGTGGGTGGGTTGGCTATCGAGAACGCTTTCGTCCGGTGTATCGGGCGCCGGCGATCTCCGCACCGACCTGCGCCGGGTGTACGAGACAACAACCCCGGATACGGCCGCTGCTGAGCGCTTCGCGGCGCTCGCCGCAGCGTGGCGGGCACTGACAGCCGCAGCGGGAGGTGGCGCGTCTGACCATCTCGCCATCTGGGCCGGCGACGAAGGAATCGCGTCGACCTGGGAACGCACGCGCACGGCGCGCAACCTGGTGACGACCGAACCGGTCACGCTCGGACGCTGGATCGACCTGCTCCGGCACGTGGAACCTCTGCGGCTCCACGGCATGCACGCGGCACGGGAGGCGATTCTGGCTGGGCGCATCCGTGCAGACGACGCGGCGCTCGCCTTCGACAAGGGGGTCGCGGCGGCGTCCCTCGCTGAGCGCGAAGACGCCACCGCGCTCAGCGACTTCGATCCCGCCGCGCACAATCGGACGATCGCGCGGTTCGCGACGAGTTCGGCAGCTATTCGCGGCGAGCTTCCGCGGGCTCTGCCCGCTGACATCCTGTCTCAGCGGAGATTCGACCCGAAGTTCGACGGCGGCGACATGGGCGCGCTCAAACGTCAGCTCTCAAGGCAGCGCGGTGGGGACAGCGTGCGGACGCTCATGGACAAGTACGGCGATCTGATCACCCAGATCACGCCCTGCATGCTCATGAGCCCGGAATCGGTCGCCCGGTTCTTCCCCGCCCGCGCGGGGATGTTCGACGTCGTGGTGTTCGACGAGGCTTCGCAGATTCGCGTTGCGGATGCCGTGGGGGCGATGGGCCGAGCGCGTTCTGTCGTGGTTGTCGGAGACTCCAAGCAGATGCCGCCGTCAACCTTCGCCGAAGTGACGGCCGACGGCGACGAGGCTGAGGCAGATGCCGGAGTCGTCGCGGATGAGGAATCCATTCTCACGGAGTGCACGCAAGCTCGAGTTCCGAGCAAGTGGTTGTCCTGGCACTATCGCAGCCAGGACGAGGCGCTCATCGCCTTCAGCAACCACCAGTACTACGAGAGCCGCCTGTCGTCGTTCCCGGCGCCGTTGCGTGACTTCTCCGCGTCCGTGCCCGACGCGCTCGCCACGTCGAAGCCTGACTACGGGCTCTCGCTCGTGCGCGTCGACGGTCGTTTCGAACGTTCGGGTGGGCGCGGGGTCCTTCGGACGAACCGCGTCGAAGCGCAGACGATCGTCGACGAGGTGATCCGTCGGTTCGCCGCCGCCGGCGACACCGCACCGTCGATTGGAATCATCACGTTCAACGTTCAGCAGCGCGACCTCATCGACAACATGCTGCGCGACGCTCCAGACGAACGCATCGGCCGGGCGCTTGACGAGCGCGATGGTTTGTTCGTGAAGAACCTCGAAAGCGTGCAGGGCGACGAGCGCGACACGATTCTGTTCTCGGTCGCCTTCAGCAAGAACGACCGCGGAATGCTCCCGTTGAACTTCGGACCGCTGTCGCGCGCAGGAGGAGAACGCCGGTTGAACGTCGCGGTGACTCGTGCGCGCCGACAGGTTGTGCTGTACGCGAGCTTCGATCCTGCTGAGCTTCGCGCCGAGCAGACGTCGGCCCGCGGACTCAAAGACCTGAAGTCCTATCTCGAGCTTGCCGCGCGCGGAGTCGCGCCAACCGATGACTCCACGGCCCGCGTCCCCATGACCGATCGCCACCGCGATGAGATCGCAGCGGTCCTGCGCGAGCGCGGACTCGTCGTGAAGACGGATGTCGGGCTCTCGGACTTCCGTATCGATCTCACACTTGCATCCGCGTCCGACCCCGCTCAGCCCCTCATCGCCGTCCTGCTCGACGGAGAAGGCTGGCGCGCGCGCCGCACCGTGGCCGACCGCGATGGTCTGCCTGTCGATGTCCTCGGTGGATTGATGCGCTGGCCGGGGATTGAAAGGGTGTGGCTGCCGGAATGGCTCGATAACCCGGATGCCACGGCCGACCGACTCGTCGCGGCGGTGCACTGCGCTGAGGCTGGTGGCTTGTCCGCTTCGGCCTTGACGGCCGAGAGCGTTGCGCCCCAGGTCGAGGATCTCGAGTCGCTCGGTGCGGAGGAACCGTCGGAGCCTCTGCGTGGACGAATGCCGGAGGGGCAAGAGGATGAAGGAGACGTCGGTGTGACGCATCCCCACGTCCGCCCCTTCGTGCCGTGGCCGATCACTACGTCGGGCGGAGTGGCCGTGCTCGATGCACTTCCGAGTCCATCTGCTGCTCAGCGGGTTCGCTCTGTCCTTGTGGAGGTCATCGCCGCAGAGGGGCCGATCTCGCGGGCGCGCTTGGTGAGACTGGCCGCGGAATCGTTCGGACTGTCCCGTGTGTCGGGGACCCGGGCGACGGCCATCCTCGGGCTGGTTCCGGACGCTCATACCCGCCGGGGCGACGAGCACTTCGTCTGGCCCGAGGGCGTGGTTGTCGACACCTGGCGGCAGGTTCGCACGAGCACTCCGGGGGACAGTCGTCCGCTTGAGTCCGTCGCTCTGGAGGAGATCGCGAATGCGATGGCTGTTGTCGCCGAGCTCGGCGGCGGGGTACGCGAGGAAGAGATCAAGCGCGAGGCTTTGCGACTGTTCGGGGGTAAGCGGATGACGACGCAGATCTCCGAGCGACTCACCGAGGCTTTGACGGTGGCTGTGGCCACCCGACGGGTCGAGCTCGCGCCGTCGGGAGCTTACGTCGCGCGTTCTTGAGTGATCACGATGGAGTTCGGACGACGGATAGAGTGACCTCGATCACCTGGGGGGCGCAGTATGGGGCGAGGATTCGCAGTCATCGATCTTGAAACGACAGGTCTGTTTCCGCAGAAGCACGATCGCATCGTCGAGGTGGCGATCGTGCATGTCTCACCGACTGGCGTCGTCGAGGGCGCTTGGGAGACACTCGTCAATCCGATGCGCGACATGGGTGCGCAGCGCATCCACGGCATCAGCGCCGCTGCGGCCGCGCGAGCTCCGGAGTTCGCTGCACTCGCCCCGTCCATTGCCTCGCTCTTACGCGGGCGGGTGCCTGTCGCGCACAACGCCAGTTTCGACGCGCGATTCTTGGCCCACTCCATGAATCAAGTCGGTCTGGTGTGTCCCGGTGACGAGTACTGGATGTGCACGATGCAGCTTGCGGGCACATTCCTGCCGGGCAACCGGAGTCTTGCCGACTGCAGCGCTGCGATCGGATACGCGATGCAGAACGCTCATCGCGCCTCGGCGGATGCCCTGGCTGCGGCGGCGCTCCTTCGCGCTTACATCGGTGCGGGCCACGATCCCGCCTGGTGGGATGGCTGGCTCGCGACCCCGGGGGAGTGGCCGGATGAGCCGTTCGACACGACGGCCTGGCTGGCTCGTACGGACTCCGACACAGCGCCGCGGTCGGTTCTCGAGCGGTTGCACGTAGATGTCGCGGTCGATGCCGCCGTCGACGACGGCGCATTGAATCTCGACTATCTCGCTCTGCTCGACCGCGTCCTCCTCGATCGGTACATGTCCGCGACAGAGACCGACGACCTCATTCGATTTGCCGCGGAGCTCAACCTGTCGAGCACTGCAGTTCGCCGTATTCACCGCGCCTACTTCGACGGTCTGGTATCGGCGGCCTGGGCGGACGACCAGCTCACCGCTGACGAGTGGGCCGATATCCAGAAAATCGGTGGCCTGCTCGAGATCGACACGCAGACGATCGCCGGCGCCGCTTCGAAACCGTCTGCTGCAGCGCCGACTCTCACCACCGGCTTCCGCCTGTCACCGGGTGACACCGTCGTCATCACCGGTGACACGCGCCGGGATCGAGCGGAGTGGTTCCAGATACTCTCCCAGCGCGGTCTGATTCCCAAAGACAGCATGGTGAAGAAGGCCAAGGTGCTCGTGGCCGCCGACCCCGATTCGATGTCTGGGAAGGCGCGGCAGGCGCGTGCGTGGGGAGTTCCGATCGTCACGGAGGATGGCCTTGAGCGGCTGCTGGGACTGAGGGCAGGCGAGTAGCGGCCACGAGGCGCCTGAGCGCGCGGGACGGCGCTCTCCCGGCCCCAGGCATGCCGCTCTCCCGCTCTTATCGCCGCCGGTGCGTCACGCGTGGGTTGAACGCGACGGACGTGTACATGGCACGAACGTAAGGGCGTTGTGTCGCACTGCCACGCGTGTAGGTGCCGTATGCGATGACATGTCGTCCGACGAGTGATTCGACATCGTCGATCTCCAGCCTGACGAGGCTCTGCTTGTCCACCAGAACCGCGACGTCGTCTGCGGCGCCCTCCAGGCGCAGCATGAGACCTTCCCATTGTGTGCGGACAAGTCCGGCCACCTTGCCCCAGATGATGAGTTCCTTGCCCATCCACTTGTCAGAGGAGGCGTGAGTGGCGTATACCACCAGGTGGCTCGCGAGGACGGGACTGCAAGTGCCAAGGACGAGCTCGACGCCCTCGGGCACGTTGCCCGACAAGAGATTTATCAACAGAGTGGAGAACGATCGCCGGGCTGCCGCATCGATGTCGGGCAGCGTTCTGTCCGTGACATGACGTCGAGTCGATGACCCGGGTGTTCCGGCGTCTGGTCGCCGCCGACCATCCGGACCGATGGATGGCTCTGTCGCGCCAAGGCGCATCCGCCAGCGCAAGGGTCGGGTGCCGGTAGTGAAGTCATGCCCAGAATCCCCGAACGCATCGGTCGAACGTTCTGAACCTTCGTCGCAGCCGTCAAGGTGGTGGGCTGCGAATGCCGCAGCACGCTTCGTGCTGTGCATTGCGGTCGTCCAGACTTTGGCGTTGCACGCTGAGCCATCGAGGAGCTCTCCAGGGCACCACAGGTCGGGCAGCGTCGTGAGACCTTTCAATTGATCGATTGACACCAGATTTCCCGTTGAGTCGATTGCCGTATCCACCCGTCGCCTCCTTCGTAGGTTTCGTGGATTCTTCTTAGGCGGCAGCCTCGTCGTCGGCCTGACTCCGAGCCTCGTCGAACTTGACTGCCATGGTGGGGTTGCCCTTGGTCAGCTTCTTGACGGAGAGCGCCGTCGCTTTATCGTTCGCGAGGCGAAGGTTGTTCTCGGACCCGAGCAGACCCTCTTTCACCTTCTGAAGTCGGTCGATCGCAACGTCGATCTCCTTGATCGCTCCATCGAACTTGCGCTTGGCGAGGTCGTAGTTGCGGCCGAACGCCGACTTGAACTCTTCGAGATCAGACTCGAAGTTGGTGATGTCGATGTTCTGCTTCTTGACCTGCTCCAGCTCAGCTTTGACCGTGATGGTGTCCTGCGCGGCATTGCGCAGGAGCGCAATGATCGCCAGGAAGAACTGCGGGCGGACGACGAACATCTTCGGGTACAGGTGGGAGACGTCCGTGATGCCCGTATAGAGGTCTGAGTCCTCTTCGAGCATCGAGACGAGGACGGCGTACTCGCATCCCTTCTCGCGGCGGTCCTTATCGAGCTTCGACAGGAAGTCAGCGTTCTTCTTCTTGGTTGCCGAGACGTCGGACTCGTTCTTCATCTCGAACATGATGGACACGTACTCAACCCCGTCGCTGAAATCGCGGAAGACGTAATCGCCCTTCGTTCCGCTCGCTGCATCGCTGTCCTTGCCGAATTGCGCGTCGGGGAAGGCGAGCGACCGCATACGGTTGAACTCGGTCTCGCAGTGCTGTTCGAGCGTCTCGCCGAGCAGCTTGACCGAAAGACGGGCCTTCATGTCCTTGTATCTCTCGATGAGATCGTCCTTGAGCGCGAGCTCCTTGGCGTGCGATTCGCGAAGGGCCGCGTCCTTCGCCTTCTGCTCGGCGCTCTGAAGCGCGAGCTTGATGTTCGCGGCATTGAGGTTCTGCTGAGCCTCCGACACCGCCGTGGCGACGGCCAGATCGCGAACCGTTTCGGCCGATTTTGCTTCGGCGCGAAGCTTCTCGATCTCGGCATCCTTCGCAGTGGCTTGCTGCTGCGCCTTCAGGGCTGTATCCGAGACGGCGCGGGCGATCTCGGCCGCCTTGATCTTTTCGGCTTCAGCGAGGCGTGCATGCAGTTCGGACTCGAACTCTGCGTTGCGCACCTGTCCGATGATGCTGGCGTACTGCGCGCCGTCGATGGCGAACAGGGTGTCGCAGTGCGGGCACTTGATGTCTGTGGTCGCGGGCTTGCTTGCTGTGGTGGTCATTTGGGTCTCCTTGGGGTCGGGTGGCGTGCTACCGCCACGTCGTCTTGGCCGCGGCTCCCGCTGCCGATCCGATAATGCAAGAGTCTGCGCATAAGTTTGCCGTTTAAAACGATAAGACCCCTTATCAGATGTAACGCATGCGGGTAGGACGCGAGCGATAGCCTGAGGACATGCCCCAAAGTTCGTCGCTGCTCATCGATCTGGCAGGCGTCTCGCGCCTGGCAGGCGTGCGGCGACCCGTGGCATCGATGTGGCGAACGCGGTTCAATAACGGGCCCGACGCGTTTCCGCCACCTGTCTCTGAAGAGGACGGGCGTCCGCAGTTCTCAGCGCCCGACGTGGCCGAGTGGCTAGCGCGCACCGACCACGGCAACAACCCGCACGCTGAAGCTGATCTTGCTAGCGTGGCCGCACCTCGAGGTTTCTTGTTCTCAAACGCGCAGGCCGTCGCCGAGTTGGAAGCCCTCGTTGCGCTGTCCCATCTCGCGGGCGATCTCGATAAATGTACGAGCGCGGACCTCACGCGATTTGCTCGCGAAGTCGACCCTTCAGACGCCTTTCTGCGCCGTGAGATCGAAGATCACGCTCGACGAGGTTCACCCTGGGTCGACTACGTCCTGAACCTCACCGATGCCGTCTATTCGCCGTCGGCGGCGATGCAGTTGATCGCTGATCGTTCGGCATCAGCGGGCCGCGCGAGCGCATCGGCGGGAGCACTCGCACCGGAGGTGGCGGCCCTGGTCGTTGAGATGGTTCGGATGCTTGCGCAGACAGACAGTGTTGTGAGGCTGGACCCCGATGATGCGTCCCTCTCGTCGATGCTTGCCCAGAAGCTCGGCGACGGCGTAAGCCTTTCCCTCCCGCCCGATGCGCCTGCTCGCCGGCTCAGACGTCGCCTTCGTGTAGACGGACTTCTGCTCAGCGCCGACGCGGCAAACCCAGCGGTGGTCGTTGCGCGTGTACCAGTGGCTCGAGGTGCCGACGTTTCCTCGATGCTTCACACCACGGAGGAAGTCGCCCTGTCGCTGCGGTCTGTGGACTCAGCGGTGGTGATCGGGCCCTCGCGCGCGCTCGTCGACGAACTTCCGCGGCCCGAGGAGCGCGAACGCGCGGATATTCTGCGGTCGGGGTGGGTCCGAGGCATCGTGCGACTGGGCAAGGGGTTGGTGCCCAGCGCCTCACGCGAGTCGCTCTCCCTATGGGTTATGGGTAACCCAGCGGGCGCTCCCGCGATTCCCGACAGGTTTACGGCAACGGCGGATTTGTCCGCGATGTCCCTCACTCCCGCGGCCCGCTCCGACATAGTCTCCGACATCGCGGCCGCGATGGGTGCCGCGCGCGATGTGCAAGCGCGCCAGTTCCGGTTTGCTGGATTGGTACCGACCACGTCTCTGCAGGCACGAAGTGAGTCTCTCGTGTCGTCTTCGGCGCGGAAAGCGAAGAAAAGCCCCTCGACAGGGGCCGAGGTCGCCGCGCGCTTAGACATCATCGGCAGCTCCATCCAGGCTGACTTCGATCCGGTCGAGATCGACCCGTCGCCCCATAATGTTCTGCGGCCGGCGCCGGTCTCTGACCTCATCCGCGATCGGCATCTGCGGGTGGTCTCGGGAACACGTGTGAAGAGCGAGCTGATCGGGTCAGATGGCCTGGTGGTCGTGCGCGTGTCCGACCTCGATGATCCGTCGGCTATTGGCGGTGCACGAATCGATCAGCTCGTATTCGCCTCGGAGCATCCCCGGGCGTCACTCACTCAACCGGGTGACATCGTGTTTCGCACGAGCCCGACCGCAGCTGCGTGGGTCGATAGGGATGGATCGAAGGTAGTCGCATATCCCGCTCGGGTCCTGCGCATCAACAAGAAGGATCCCGGAGGGCTTGTCTCCGAGGTGGTCACTGCGGACATACTCGATGCGATGACGGGCCCCGGGGCGTGGAAGCGATGGAGCCTGCGTCGCGTTGACCATCGGAGCGCAGCTCCCCTTGCGCGGGCTCTCAACGCCATCGCCGAAGCCCGCGCCGATCTCGAGGGTCGCTCTGCTCGCCTCGATGAGTACGCCACACTGCTCGTCACCGCCGCAACGTCCGGGGCGGTTGCCCTGGTTGACGCGTCGAATGACAGAAACGCCTGAACAGAGAAGATTGGACTCGCATGCCCCGCACCCCGAAAGCCGCGCCCCAGGTGCCGTCGACGATGAAGGAGCTGAAGGACACGCTCTGGAAAGCCGCCGACAAACTGCGCGGATCGATGGATGCCTCGCAGTACAAGGACGTGATCCTCGGACTGGTGTTCCTCAAGTACGTGTCAGATGCCTTCGACGAGCGCCGCGCGTCCATCCGCGCCGAACTCCTCGCCGAGTCGTACGACGAAGAGCAGATCGCCGAGCTCATCGACGACACCGACGAATACACCGGTCGTGGCGTGTTCTGGGTGCCGGCCCAGGCCCGGTGGGGCTTCCTCGCCGAGCGGGCTAAGGGCTCCGGGCCGTCGATGAACGCTCCCGAGAAATCGATTGGCGCGTTGATCGATGAAGCAATGGACGCCGTGATGCAGGCGAACCCGCAGCTGAATGGAACACTGCCGCGCATCTTCAACCGCGACAGCGTCGACCAGCGGCGCCTTGGCGAACTCGTCGACCTCTTCAACTCGGCGCGTTTCGCCGCCCAGGGCCAAGGTGGCTCGGACGGCCGCCGCGCACGTGACCTGCTGGGCGAGGTCTACGAGTACTTCCTCGAGAAGTTCGCCGCAGCTGAGGGCAAGCGCGGCGGCGAGTTCTACACGCCGGCCGGCGTCGTGCGGGTGCTCGTCGAGCTGCTACAGCCGACGCACGGTCGCGTGTACGACCCGTGCTGCGGTTCGGGCGGCATGTTCGTGCAGGCCGAAAAGTTCATCGACGCGCACCACGGCGAGGGCAGCGACATCTCGGTCTACGGCCAGGAGCTGAACGAGCGCACGTGGCGCATGGCGAAGATGAACCTCGCGATCCACGGACTCACGGGTCAGCTGGGGTCCCGCTGGGGCGACACCTTCGCACGCGATCTGCACCCTGACCTCGAGGCCGACTTCGTCATGGCCAACCCGCCCTTCAACATCAAGGACTGGTCACGCAGCGAAGACGACCCGCGCTGGCGCTACGGCGTGCCGCCCGCGGGCAACGCGAACTACGCGTGGATCCAGCACATCCTGTCGAAGCTCGCGCCCCGCGGCCAGGCGGGCGTCGTGATGGCGAACGGCTCGATGTCGTCGAACTCCGGCGGCGAGGGACGCATCCGCGCCGAGATCGTCGAGGCCGACCTCGTGTCGTGCATGGTCGCCCTGCCCACGCAGCTCTTCCGCTCGACGGGCATCCCGGTGTGCGTGTGGTTCTTCGCGAAGGACAAGGGCGCGCGCGCCGGTGAGGTGCTCTTCATCGACGCGCGCAACCTCGGTCACATGGTCGACCGCGCCGAGCGCGCCCTGAGCGACGACGACATCGCGAGGATCGCCGGCACCTTCCACGCCTGGCGCGGAATCGAATCGGATGCCGCTCTCGACGAGTACGAAAACGTTCCGGGCTTCTGCTACTCGGCGACGCTCGCCGAGGTCAAGGCCGCCGACTACGCCCTGACCCCCGGCCGCTACGTCGGTGCCGCGGAACTCGAGGACGACGGCGAGCCGATCGAGGAGAAGCTCGCCCGGCTGCGCGCGGAGCTCGAGGCGCAGTTCGCGGAGTCCGCGCGGCTGGCGGAGGTCGTGCGCGAGCAGTTGGGGCGTGTCGATGTCTGAGCCGTTTGCTCACGGCATCCTTCAAGACCTCGTCGACGGCGAAAGCGGCATCAAGAGTGGCCCTTTCGGGACGTCTTTGAGTGCTTCGGAGTATGGGCGCGAGGGAGTACCGGTCATATCGGTCGGTGAAGTCGGCTACGGGGAGTTCCGCGTGCGCCCCGAAACGCCCCGCGTTGATGCCACGGTAACAAGCCGACTCGGCGATTACGTACTGCGCAAAGGAGACATCGTCTTCGGCAGGAAGGGCGCGGTCGACCGCAGTGCCTGGGTCTCCGATGATCAGGCGGGATGGTTCCTAGGCTCGGACGGGCTAAGGGTTCGCGTCAGGTCGGGCGTCGACTCTCGGTTTGTCTCATTTCAGCTTCGCGCGCCGAGCTCGCGAAGCTGGCTGCTTCAACATGCTGGCGGTTCGACACTTCTTTCTCTGAACCAGACCACACTTGGGCGCGTCCCCATGTTGATTCCCTCGCTTGCTGAGCAGCGAGGGATCGCTGAAGTGCTGGGCGCCCTCGACGACAAGATCGCCGCGAACACCAGGGCGGCGGGTGCGGCAGAAGCGGTACTGCGTGCGGAAATCGATCTGACGTGGTTGACCCGTGACGATCGCTCAGCAAGTATCGCTGATTACCTCGAACTGAACCCTTCGGTGCCTATGCCGCAAGCGGATTCAGCCATCTACATCGACATGAAGCGCCTGCCCGAATCCGGTTGGTCGATCGATGGCTTTGATATGCGCCGCCCGAAAGGCGGAGCCCGGTTCCTCAATGGAGATACGCTGCTCGCGCGAATCACACCCTGTCTCGAGAACAGGAAGACTGGATACGTGGACCAACTCGAGAGAGGCCAGGTGGCGGTTGGGTCGACCGAGTTCATCGTCCTGAGGTCGCGCCCAGGCGTGGCGGCGCCGCTGTCGTTCCTGCTAGCCACCGCGCCCAGGTTCCGAGACTTCGCAATCCAGCACATGGTCGGGACGTCCGGTCGCCAGCGCGTGGCAGCTTCTGACCTAGCCGAATATCGGATCCCAAAGCCTGATCCCGCGTGGCTGCAGGATTTCGGCGACCGTGCGATTCGTCTGTTTGAGACGGTCGCGTCTCAAACAAGGGAAAGCCGCACCCTCGCCGCGACTCGCGACGCGCTCCTCCCCCAGCTCATGTCGGGGAAGCTCCGGGTGCGCGACGCCGAGGCGATCGCCGCGGACGCCGGAGCCTGAGGAACGGAAAGCCGGTATGTTCGCACCATTGCACCGCTGCACGAATCTGGGGGGATTCGCCGCATGACCGCTTCAACCAACGCGACGCCGGGGGCCGCGAGGTCGCCCCGGCCCGCAAGCCGGACGCCCCTGTGGGCGAAGATTCTCCTCGTCCTCATGATCTTGGTCGCCATCGCCGCCGCTGCGGTGGGCGGCATCGCCGTCGGAAAATTCTTCGGAGCCCAGGAATCCCGCGACACACAGGTCATTCGATCCATCAAGGGCGAAGAACAGGTCATTCTCCTCACCGCAGGGATGACCGACGTCAAGGAAGAGAAGGCCGACGGCCTGAAGCTCGCCATCGGTGATCTTCAGCTCTTCACGCTTCCGGGCACGGAACGCTCGCTGCTGGTGCGGTACGAGTACGACGCCAAGTTCGGCATCGAAGGCAAAGACGTGGACATCCAGTCGACCGGAAACGACTCGTACCTCGTGAAGATCCCGAAGTTCATCTATCTCGGATACGCGAATCCTGTTCTGAGCGTGGCAGGCGAGAAGAACGGCGCTCTGAGCTGGACGACCCCTGAGATCGACAAGAGTGCAGTCTTCGAGCAGATCCTCACGGATCAGGTCGTGAACGAGCACATCGACGGCTTCCGTCCCGTTCTCCAGGAGCAGGCGGAGACGTTCTACACCCGCATCGTGCACGCGATCGATCCAGCCATCCAGCTGAAGTTCGAGTTCACGTCATGACTAGCGCGAAGCATCAGCAGGAGGGCTCTAGGAGATGAGCGAAGAATCGACCGATGTCGGCACGGACATACGCATGAACGCGGCGAGCGGAGCGCTTCAACCGACAGTGGGCAGCGCCCTCCCGAGCGATTTTCAAGATCGCGTGTTTCGAGCGATCGCGGTGCAGCGACCTGCGGCGACCGCATACATCAAGGAAATCCGACGGAAGAAGCCTGAGGCGACGCCCGCTGAGGTCATGAAGACCATCGAGTCCCAGTACGTGGCCACGACGACAGCAGCGAGCGCGGCCATCGGCGCTTCGGCGTCCATCCCCGGTGTCGGGGTTCCCGTCGCGATCGGTCTGGGCGTCGGTGACCTCATCTTCTTCTATGAAACGACCGCGCTCTTCGCCCTCTGCATGGCGGAGCTGCGCGGCATCCCGGTGGACGATCCGGATCGTGCGAAGGCCATCGTCCTTGGCTCGCTGCTCGGCGAGAAGAAGCGCAACAAGGTGACCAGCCTCGTTCTCTCCGCGCTCCCGGCGGGAGCGACAGTCGCTGCGGGCCGGACGGCAGCGACAGCGGTTGCGAGCGGCGCCTCGTCGAGATGGGGCGACCTCATCGCCGAGCAGATCCCCGAGTCGGCTCTCGTCCCGGTAACGATGGTGCTGGCGCGAGAGGCAGTCGCCAAGGGCGCCGTGATGGGAACGGTGAGGATCAGCTCGAAGGCGATCCCGGTGATCGGCGCCGCTGCGGGCGCCGCCACCAGCTTCTATTTCGGCAGCAGTGTCGTGAAGTCATGTCGAACCGGCTTCTCGGAACCGATGGAATCGTGGCCCGAGTGGCTCGAGCTCACGGACGCTGACGGTGACGGCGTTCCCGACCCGTCCAAGGCGGTACTGGCGATGCGGGCGGCCTCCGAGTCCGCCAAGGACTTCGGTGAGAACGTGTGGGGCAAAGTCGTGGATGCAACCGAGGTTTTCCGCAGCGTAGACATCGACGGTGATGGCATCCCGGATGAGGCGCGCGCCGTGACCGCGACGAAGAACGCGGCGAAGGCGGTCGGAGACGCCACGGGGACGGCGGCGCGCGCCGTGGGAGATGCCACTGGGATGGCCGCGAAGGCCGTCGGCGGGGCGGCAACCGGAACCGCGAACGCGGTGGTCGGGCTGTTCAAGCGCTCCAAGCGGGTGGATCAGAGCGTGGGACCGATCGAAGGTTCCACGCTGCCTGACCAGGAGAAGTCCACGACATGAGCTTGCTTGACGAATCCGCCTGGGAGCAGGACGCAATCGAGCGGCTTTCCGAACCGCTGGGCTGGCGGCCGGTGCGTGGGGAAGAGATCGCGCCCGGAAGCGGCGAGCGCGACACGTGGGACGACCCCCTCATCCGCCCGCGCCTGCTGGAGGCTCTGCGGCGCCTGAATCCTGGAATCCCGGCCGAGTACCTCCGTCAGGCGGTTGCCGAGATCGCGTCCCCGAAGTCGCAGGACGCGCTGACGGAGAACTACCGCATCCACCAGTACCTGGTGGGCGGGTATCCGCTCAGCTACATCGACACGGACGGTCGCGAGCAGAACCCGCGCCTCCGTCTGCTGGGCTCCGACCCGTCGGAGAACGACTGGCTCGCCGTCAACCAGGTCACGGCGCGGCAGGGCGAAGCGCACCGCCGTTTCGACATCGTGCTCTACGTCAACGGCATGCCGCTCAGCATCGTCGAGCTGAAGCGCGCGGGCGCTCAATCCGCCGGGGTCGCGGACGCGCACGACCAGCTACGCACGTACCTGCGCGAGTTCCCGATGGCCTTCCGCTTCTGCGTGCTCACGCTCGCCAGCGACGGACTGGATGCCAAGTACGGCACCCCCTTCACCCCGCTGAACCACTTCGCCCCGTGGAACGTCGATGATGACGGAATCCCGCTGCTTCAACCGCGGGTCGAGAACGGCGTCTCGGTCGAGCCGATCGACGACGCGCTCGACGGACTGTTCAACCAGGAGCGGTTCCTGCAGCTCGTGCGGAACTTTACGGCGTTCGACGAGAACGCCGACGGTCTGGCCAAGCGCATTGCCAAACCGCACCAGTACTTCGCCGTGACCAAGGCCGTCGGCCGAACGGTGCAGGCGGTGGAGACGAACGGCAAGGCCGGCGTCGTCTGGCACACGCAAGGTTCGGGCAAGTCCATGGAGATGGAGCTGTACACCAACCAGGTGTCGCGGCACCGGAAACTCCGCAATCCCACGGTGATCGTCGTGACCGACCGCACCGAGCTCGACGGACAGCTCTTCCAGACGTTCGCGCAGAGCCTGCTGCTCCCCGAGAAGCCGGTCCAGGTGCGCGAGCGCGCCCAGCTGCGCGACGAACTGCGCAACCGCAACACCGGCGGCATCTACTTCACCACGCTGCAGAAGTTCGGGCTCACCGAGGCCGAGAAGCTCTCGGGTACCGCGCACCCGCTCCTGACGGAACGCCGCAACGTGATCGTGGTCGTGGACGAGGCGCACCGGAGTCACTACGACGACCTCGACGGCTACGCGCGCCACCTGCGCGACGCCCTCCCGCACGCGACGCTCATCGCCTTCACGGGCACGCCGATCTCGTTCACCGAGCGCAATACGCAGGCGGTGTTCGGCGACTACATCGACATCTACGACCTGTCCCGCGCCGTCGACGACGGCGCGACCGTCCCCGTCTACTTTGAGCCCCGATTGGTGAAGGTCGCTTTCGCCGAAGGCGCCAGCCAGGACGACATCGATCGCGCCGCGGACGAATACACGGTCGGCCTGGACGACACCGAACGCGCCCGGCTCGAGGCATCCGTCGCCGTTGTCAACGCCGTGTACGGCGCGCCTGAACGGATCGACACCCTCGCGGCCGACATCGTGCAGCACTGGGAAGAGCGCCGTGAACGGATGAAGCCGTTCATCGAGTCGCCGGGGAAGGCAATGATCGTCGGCGGCACGCGCGAGATCTGCGCACGGCTTTACTCGGCGATCGTCGCGCTCCGCCCGGACTGGCATTCCTCCGCCCTCGACTCCGGGCGTATCAAGGTGGTGTACTCGGGTTCGGCGATGGACCAGCCCCCGGTGAGCGATCACGTCCGGCGTGAGTCCGAGAACAAGGCCATCAAGGCCCGGCTGAAGGATGCCGACGACGAACTCGAGCTCGTGATCGTCAAGGACATGATGCTCACGGGTTTCGATGCGCCCCCGCTGCACACCCTTTACCTCGACCGCCCGCTCAAGGGCGCCCTGCTGATGCAGACCCTGGCACGCGTGAACCGGACGTTCCGTGGCAAGGAGGATGGCCTCCTGGTCGCGTACGCGCCGCTCGCCGAGAACCTGGCGAACGCCCTCGCGGAGTACACGAGCTCGGACCAGGAGAACCGGCCCATCGGTCGCGGCATCGAGGAAGCCGTGACGATCGCGACTGAACTGGTGACGCAGATCCGGGAAATGCTCGTGGGCTGCGACTGGCGTGCGACTGTGACGCGCGGTGGTCCCCGCGCATGGCGGACAGCCGCCACGACGACGACGAACTACCTGCGAGACTCCGCGAACCCCTTGAACGCTCCCGACCTCGAGAACGAGCGGCTCTCGGTTCGGTACCGCAGTGCGACGGGCCAGCTGGCACGAGCGTGGGCGCTGGCATCCGGTCACGAAGGACTCGCCGAGCTCCACCAGGAGATCGCCTTCTACGAAGAAGTCCGCGTGTGGATGGCGAAGTTCGACGCAAGGGACCGACAGGCACGCGGCGAGCCGGTTCCCGAGGAGATCTCGAGACTGCTCAGCGGGTTGGTCGCCGAGGCGATAGCTCCCGGCGAAGTGCTTGATATCTACGATGCCGCGGGGTTGCCCCGGCTATCGCTCGACAACCTCGGACCAGAGTTCCTGGCTCGGGCGCAGGCGGCCCCGAATCCCCATCTCGCGATCGAGGCCCTTCGCGCTTCTCTCGTGGATGCCGGAGCGACCGCGACGCGCGGCAACCTCGTCCGCCAGCGCGCTTTCTCGGAGCGCATCGCCGAGATCATGAACCGCTACACAAACCAGCAGCTGACCGCCGCCGAGGTGATCGCCGAACTCATCGCGATGGCCAAAGACGTCGCGGCGGAGGCCGCTCGCGGTGAGACCTTCACGCCGCCGCTGTCGAGCGATGAGCTCGCTTTCTACGACGCCGTGTCGACGAACGAATCGGCCGTCGATGTGCAGGGCGAGGATGTGCTCGCCCAGATCGCTCGCGAGCTCGTCGCCGTGATGCGTCGAGACGTACGGACGGACTGGACGGTGCGCGACGACGTCCGGGCCAAGCTGCGCTCGTCCATCAAACGCCTGCTGGTGAAGTACAAGTACCCGCCCGACAAGCAGCCGGAGGCGATCAAGTTGGTCATGGACCAGATGGAGTCGATGGCCTCGCGGTACGCGGATGATCGCCAATCGCGGAGCGCTCCTCAGCCCAGCTGACGGGGTCAGCTGGGCGCGCCGCTGAATCGCCGTACACACGACAGATGGGATTCCACTGATGGAGACCTTCAAGCGAACACCGCTGCAGCTGTTCAACCTGCCGCAGCAGTTCTTCATCCCCCTCTTCCAGCGACCCTACGTGTGGCGGGAGGAAGAGCAGTGGGCTCCTTTGTGGAGTGATATTCGCAGGGTGGCTGAGCGACGAATCGATGACCTGCGATCAACGGTCACTCACTTCCTCGGAGCGGTCGTTCTGCAGAGCAATCAGGCCCGGGTCGGTCGGTTGACGACGTGGAACGTCATTGACGGTCAGCAACGGTTGACGACGTTGCAGATTCTCGCGGATGCCACTTCGGCAGTCCTCGCGGACGCTGGCGACATGCGACTCGCTGCACAGCTTGAGCGGCTCACGCACAACGACGACATCTTCGTGGAAGAGGGCGGCAGTCGCCTCAAGGTGCGTCACCTGAACAAGGACAGAGTAGCGTTCGATGAGGTGATGACGGCGGAACCGCCGGTCGACCACCGCAGCCTCGTCCATCACGAATCGCAGATCGTTCTCGCGCACGCTTACTTTTCACGCGTTGTCGAACAGTGGCTCGGAGCCGCCGACTCCGAAGGTTTCTCCGTCAAGGCAAAGGCACTTGTGACGGTACTGGTCGACGGCCTGCAGTTGGTGTCGATTGAGCTGGAGTCATACGAGAATTCGCAGGAGATTTTCGAGACCCTCAATGCCCGCGGCACCCCGTTGACCGCGGCCGACCTGGTGCGCAACTTCGTGTTCCAGCTGTTGGCGGAGCAGGGCGACGACATGGCGAAGGCCTACGAGGAGGACTGGCCTTTTGAGACCAAGTTCTGGTCAAAGGAGGTGAGTGTCGGCCGCAACCTGCTGAGTCGTAGCTCCCTGTTCTTGAATCAGTGGCTCGTCGCACGTATAGGAGAGGACGTCAGCCCGCAGTCGACCTTCACCCGCTTCAAGTCATACGTGGAGCTGGAGAGCGTGGTGTCGATGGTCGAACTACTGCGAGTCATCAAGGTGCAGGCCGCGCAGTACGAGTCTTGGACGGAGGCCGCGGGCCGGCCAGGTGGAAGCCTGACCCGCACGGAGATGGCGGTCTACCGAATGCAGGCGGCAGGTGTGGAGGTGCTGAAGCCCCTGCTCATCTGGTTGCACGAACCGAGCCGAGCGCTGTCGGAGAAGACGATCGACGCGATCATCAACGCCGCAGAGAGCTGGATGGTCCGCCGCCAACTCCTGCGCCTGACAGGAAGCGATCTTGGGCGCATCGTCACCGATGTCATCGCGGCCAACTCTGAGGCAACCGAGGCCGAGCTCATTGATCGCGTTGTGAGCCAGCTCGCGCGACTCAACGTCACGAGTACCTACTGGCCGGGCGATGAGGAGATCCGCCAGACGCTCGCCACGGAGTCCGCGTACACGCGGTTCCAGCGCGGACGGCTTCGGATGATCCTCGAGGCGGCGGAAGACGAGTATCGCCGAGCGACGGGTCAGCCGCAGATCGAGCGGATGGGCTATCCGATCGAACATCTCTTGCCCCGAACGTGGGCGGAAACCTGGCCTGTCGACGGCCGGGATGAGGCTGAAGAGCGTCAGGCTCACGTGCATCGCTTAGGCAACCTCACGCTGTTGACTCGCTCCCTCAATTCGAAGGTGTCGAACAGTGCTTGGCCGACGAAGCGGTCCGCCTTGCAGGATCACAACACCATCACGCTCACCGGCCGGGTCATCAAGCGAACCGAGACCGAGCCCTGGGACGAAGAGCTCATTGATGAGCGGACAAGCGAACTCATCGAGACCCTCCTGCGGGTTTGGCCGGTTCCGGAGGGGCATCACGGAAAGGTGGTAGACCCGCAGACGAAAGCTGGCGACTGGGTCGAGCTCCGGCACTTGATCGAAGGCGGGATGCTTGCCGTAGGCGAGAGCATCGTCGCGACGCACCGCGACTTTAAAGGGCGCGAAGCGACGATCACTGCGGACGGCGCGATCCTGCTTGACGGCAAGCGCTACACATCGCCGTCCGCAGCGGGATCTGCGCTCCGCCGAAGCGCGACCAATGGCTGGTACTTCTGGGCCGTCCGTGACGGGCGTCGCCTCCGAGATGTGCGCGCGGAGTTCCAGAACTCGATGCCGGTGGATGTCAGCTGACCACGGGCCGTTCTGGCTGGCGGTGTACGGAACGGGCCCCGCGCAACCTGGTCGCGCGAGGCTTTGGCATCCCAGATCACGGGCTGCCCACCGGGTTACTCCGCGTCAACCGACACACTCCACGTCACCCCAAACCGATCCGTCAACATCCCGAACCCCGCACTCCACGCCGAAGCCGCCAGCGGCTCGACGACCGTGGCATCCACCGCCAGAGCGTCCCAATAGCCCTGCAGCTCCTCGAGGGTGGGGCTGCTGATCGAGACGAACAGCGACTGGTCGGTGACCGTCGTGTTGTTCTCGCGGTGGGTGGAGCCGGGGGCGGCGATGCCGCCCTCGGTGCGGCCGGGGATGTCGTAGCCCATCAGGCGGAAGCCGTTCTCGGCGGCGACGAGGCCGAAGACGACCTTGTCGGATCCTGGGGTCTCGGCTGGCATCCCGAAATCGGCGTAGGTGTTGACGACGAGGTGCCCGCCGAAGACGGACTGGTAGAACGCGAGCGCCTCGCGGGCGTCGCCGCGGAAGTTCAGGTGGGTGGTGGTCTGCACGGACATGTCTGCTCCTCGATGAATAGGCCGGGATCGGCTCGTGAGATCACGTTCGCATCCGTATAGGTCGGTTTCTGTCCTAGACCGCGACTACCGTCGGATACATGGCCACGACGTCGCGATTGCTCACCCTGCTGTCGCTCCTTCAGGCGCGGCGGGACTGGCCGGGGTCGGTGTTGGCCTCGCGGCTGGACGTCAGCGATCGCACGGTGCGGCGCGACATCGATCGTCTGCGTGAGATGGGCTACCGGATCGAGACGACGATGGGCCCCGACGGGGGATACCGCCTCGACGCGGGCGCGGAGATGCCACCGCTGCTGTTCGACGACGATCAGGCGCTCGCGGTCGCGCTCGCTCTGCGCGCGGCTCCCGCGTTGGGTGCGGACATCGGCGAGGCGGCGGTGCGCGCTCTCGCGACGATGCGGCAGGTGCTTCCGTCGCGGCTGCGGCACCGGCTGGATGCGGTCGAGGTGACGACGGTGGGCCGCCCGGGGGAAGCACCGGTTGCTGCTGTTCCGCTCGACGTGCTGCTGACGCTGGCGCAGGCGGTGCGCGACCGGGTCACCCTGCGCTTCGACTACATGCCGAGGGGCGAGGGAGAGGCTCAGCCTCGGCGGATCGAGCCGCACCACCTCGTGACCTCGGATGGCCGGTGGTACCTGCTCGGGTGGGATCTCGAGCGGGAGGACTGGCGGCTCTTCTCGGCGGATCGCGTGCGACCCCGGGTGCCGCGTGGGGCACCGTTCGTACCGCGGGTCGTGCCGGACGGGGACGTGGACTCGTTCGTGTCCGCGCGGTTCAAGGGGTCGGATACGAATGAGTGGCCCTGTCGCGGGACGGTGCTGTTGCATGCGCAGGTGCGCGACGTGCTGCCGTTCGCGGGCGACGGCACGGTCACCGCTGTCGACGACGAGCGCTGCACCCTCGAGGTGGGGTCGTGGTCGTGGGGCGCGCTCGCCGCGTCGTTCGGGAGGTTCGAGGTGGCGATGGAGGTCGTCGAGCCGCCGGAGTTAGCGGAGGCGTTCGAGGTGCAGGCGGCGCGCTTCGCCGCGGCGGGCTCTTCCGCGGGGGAGCCCCGGCGAGGGAGCTAGCGGCGTGGACCAGCCCCTCCGCTGCCGAGTGTGCCGCGGCGAGTCACCGGTCGGCATAGCGACAAGCGCATCAACCGATAACGTGATCCCGACTTCCGCACGGTGCGCATGGCTACACCGACTTGTCGGCGGGCACCTTGCGCGGGCAGATGCGCAGCACTGCTCTGGGTGCTCGGGCCCGAGCTGGCGGCAAATCCGGTGTCGGCAATACGAACCGAAACGTCTCGAATTCAGTAGTGAGCCTCGCCAGGCCCTGCCGTTAGCCTCAGCTATGGCCGACACGAAGCAGACAAAGACCATCGGCGAGCATTACGCGGCAGCCGAACTGGCCCGCCGCGGTTGGGCTCCCGCATTGACTCGGGATGGACTCGAGCGAACCGACATCTTGGCCGTCATGGCTGAAGGCGCGGGTCGCCGACTGGTCGAAATACAGGTCAAGACCGCGCGCGGCGAGAAGGCGGAGCGCGTCAGCTGGCCGCTGGGCAACAAGTCACAGGCCCCCAGTGCCCACGGACGAGAGTACTTCGTCCTGGTAGCCGTCCCTTTGGACCATTCCGTTAGGCCGCGCAGCTTCGTGGTTCCACGTATACACGTAGCTGCAGCAGCTTGGATTGCGCACATGAATTGGTTGACCGATCCGGGCGCGGCCATCGGAAAGCGCAACGCGCCGGTCGACCGATCGAGGGTCGGCGTGGACACGTTCATTAGGTACGAAGATCGTTGGGACCTGCTCGAGCTCGACCAGGCGGACGCGCCGGTCCTGTTGCCCCCGATCTACCGGAATTATGCACTCTTGCCGAGGGTAGGACTACGGGAAGACCACGAGTGGCAACGAGCATTGCCGGAATGGTGAAGGTCACGAGCATGTCGAACGCATCGACGCCTCCTGGCGGAGAAGAAGGGGATCGGCGGACAGCATGACCCAGCCCCTCCGCTACGCCATAAACGTCACTCTCGACGGCTGCGTTCACCACGAAGCGGGCCTGCCGCCGGACGCTGAGTCCATGGCGTTCTGGACGGACGAACTGCGCCGCTCCGACACCCTCCTCTACGGTCGCGTCACCTACGAGCTCATGGAGGGCGCGTGGCGCCGACTGGAATCGGGGGAGTGGCCGGACTGGATGGATGCCAGTGAGGTCGCGTTCTCGGAGGTGATGGATCCGATGCGGAAGGTCGTGGCATCCGGGACTCTCGACAGCGTCGGCTGGAACGCCCAACCGATGCGGGGCGATGTCGTTGAGGCTGTTCGGCGGCTCAAGGATGAACCCGGGCGAGGGATCTCGGTTGGTGGCGTGAGGCTGCCGGCGACGCTCGCGGCGCACGGGCTCATCGATGAGTACACGTTCGTCGTTCATCCGGTGATTGCGGGGCGGGGGCCTCGGCTGCTCGATGGCGTCGACCTGAGGCTCGAGCTGGTCGAGCGGCGAGAGTTCCGGTCGGGCGCCGTCGTGCAAAGGTTCCGGCTGGCGGAGCAAGATTGAGCATCGAGGAGAGGAGAGGGTTCGCATGCGATGGGTGAGCTTCACTGACCGTTATGGGGCGCAGGAACACGATGACGTCCCGCTCCGGACCGGCAACATCATCACCGTGACGAAGGGCTGAGATGCAAGTCACCTACGACGCCGAAGCGGACGCCGCGTACATCACGATCGCCGACGACATCGCTGAGGGAGCGGCAACGCAACAGCTGCATTCCATCGCGACGCCGGGAGGCGTCGGCGAGATCATCCTTGACTTCGACGATGACAACCGCCTGATCGGCCTCGAAGTACTCAACGCCCGCCTTGTCCTCCCGGAGAACGTGATCAGAACCGCGAAGGACCCCGCCTAGCTGCAGCACCCAGTCAGGTGACGGTGCGAGAGCGGTATCTCGTCAGCGGGGTACCGCTCTCGCACGCGTCGGCTGCATCGCCCTGCGGTCTGTGGCTATCGTCGTTCCGTGAAGCGAGTGTGGATCGTCTACAGGGGCGACGACGAGGTGGAGATCCTCGGTGTCTTCTTGGACCAAGACGAGGCGACGAGGTACGCGCAGACCCTCGCTGAGACGCGGTACGAGGGGGAACGGATCTGGACCGGCGGCTACCCCGTGCCGTACCGCATCACCGACGACCTCTCGCGCTGAGCAGCGGGAGAATGCGCGACCGGGGGGCAGCCGAGGGACACGGCGGGGCGAGCGTCTGAATCAGCGCGCGGGCCGGAAGCGGCGAATGGTGCCCAGCTGTCCCAGATCGAAGCGGCGCAGCACCGCGGCCGCCCTTTGAGACACGAGAAGGTCCGCTTCGCCTTCGATGTGTGAGAAGTCGTCGACGCCGAAGGTGCCCGTCACGTCAAAGCAGACGAGGTCGGGGAGCTGCTTGCCCTCGAACGCCCCGAGCTCCTGCATCTGCGGGTCGAACGACAGGCTGAATTCGCGCTCGCGGAGACCGCGCAGTGGACGCAGCTGGTCGGCGAGCGGGGGCGTTGCGAAGTAGATGCCGTACGTCGTGGTGAAGTCGGGGATGGGCAGCTCGTAGAGCGTCAGGTCGATGCGGCGGAACGGCTTGAGGCCGTGCCGGAGAGAAGCCGGGTCGTGGTCGAGCTCGACATCGTCCCCGAAGCCGAAGGGCACTTCGAGCGAGACGACGTAGGAGCGCGGGCCAAGCAGACGCATCACGCTCGCACCAGACCACCGGATTGAGCGCGTCGGCCGCGGATCCCCATGCGGTCAGGCTAACGGAGAGGCGTTCGCGGTGGACATGCGAACGGGGCGGCGTCACTTTCGCGACGTCGCCCCGTTGGCATCCGGAAATCAGGCCTGCAGGAACGGGTAATCCGTGTACCCGCGCTCGCCGCCGCCGTAGACGGAGGCCTGGTCGACCTCGTTCTCGTCGGCGCCCTGCTCCCACCGGGTGACGAGGTCGGGGTTCGCGATCGCGGGGCGGCCCACGGCGACGAGGTCGGCGATGTCGTCCTCAACGACCGAGACGGCCTCATCACGCGTGGTCACGCGCGAGAAGCCGCTGTTGATGATGAAGGTGCCACCGAACGCGCGCCGCAGATCCTGGATCAGCTCGCCGGCAGGGTCGGCGTGCAGCACGCTCAGGTAGGCGAGGCCCAGGGGAGCGAGGCCCGCCACGAGCGCCTCGTACGTGGCGCGGGTCTCGGCGTCATCCTTCTCCCACACGTCCTGGATGTTGTGCGCGGGCGAGATGCGGATGCCGACACGCGTGGCCCCGACCTCGGCCACGACGGCCTGCGCGACCTCGACGACGAAGCGGGCGCGGGCCTCGGGCGATCCGCCGTAGCCGTCGGTGCGCTGGTTCGAGGCGGGGGAGAGGAACTCGTGCAGCAGGTAGCCGTTGGCGCTGTGCAGCTCGACGCCGTCGAAGCCGGCATCCACGGCCTTGCGGGCGGCGGCGACGAACTCGTCGCGGACCGTTTCGAGCTCGGCGGTCTCGAGCGCGTGCGGGTTGGCGTAGGCGACCTTGGTGCCGTCGGCCAGGCGGGTCTCGCCGTCGATCGCGATCGCCGAGGGGGCGACGATGCGGTCGGTGCCGGTGATCTCGGGGTGCGTGACGCGTCCGCCGTTCATGAGCTGCATGAAGACGGTGCCGCCCTCGGCGTGCACGGCGTCAGCGACCTTGGCCCAGCCCGCGGCCTGAGCGTCGGTCACGATGCCCGGCTGACCCGGGTACGCGCGCGACTCGGCGCTCGGGAAGACACCCTCGGTGACCAGCAGGCCGATGCCGGCGCGCTGCGCGTAGTACTTCGCGACGATCGGACCGGGAACTCCGTCGGCGCCGGCGCGCAGGCGGGTCATCGGGGCGAGCGACACGCGGTTGCGGACGCCGATCTCTCCGACGGTGGTGGGGGCGAACAGGCTCATGGGTGTCCTTTCGAGGGGGAACAGGGCCGTGCCTCGTAACCCGACGGGCGCAGCGGATATTCCACATGCGCAGGGGGACGGCGTGTCGGGCGGCGGGCTCGAGGTTTCACGGAGGGTTTCGACAGGATCGGGGCATGAACTCGACGACCCCGAAGAAGCGATGATGGCGCGCGCTCCGTGGGACCGGCCCGGTGAATCAGCGGCCACTCGACGGCTCCGCATCGCGATGTTCTTCAGCGCGGTCGTGCTCGTCGTGGCCGTCGTCGCAATCCTCGTGTACTTCGTCGTGCGGTCGGCGGGGATCGCGGGGCTCTGACGCCCGAGCGAGGTCGAGCAAGCCCCCGCGCGTCCGGGGGCGCCGCCCTACGATGGGGCTCCACCACCCACCGGAGGACCCCGCGATGACCGAGAACCCCCTCGCCCACCGGCTCGACTACGACCTCGATGCTCTCGACGACGGCGCGCTGGCGGCATCCCCCCTCGATCTCTTCCGACGGTGGCTGGCCGAGGCGGCCGATCAGCCCGAGCCGAACGCGATGGTCGTCTCGACGGTGGATGCCACGGGTGCACCGACCTCGCGAACGGTTCTGCTGCGCGGCATCGACGATGACGGAGCGCTCGTCTTCTTCACCAACCGGCAGTCGCGGAAGGGCCGCGCGCTCGCCGCGAACCCGGCGGTGTCGATCCTGTTCCCCTGGTACGCGCTGCAACGCCAGGTGATCGTTCTCGGGACGGCGACGCCCCTGCCCGCCGAGCGGGATGACGCGTACTTCGCGTCGCGGCCGCGCGGCTCTCAGCTGTCGGCGTGGGCGAGCCACCAGTCGGAGTCCGTGGCATCCCGAGCCGCTCTCGAAGAACAGATGGCCGAGGTCACCGCCCGGTTCGCCGACGACGCGGTCGTGCCACGGCCTCCGCACTGGGGCGGGTATCGGGTGGAGCCGCGGGAGATCGAGTTCTGGCAGGGGCGGCGGTCGCGGCTGCATGACCGGGTCGTGTTCACGCGGGACGGGGACGGGTGGGTGGGGGAGCGGCGGCAGCCGTGACGCATGCGCGCCCGGCCTCTACACGCACGGTGACCCGCGTGCAGCCGGGTTGTGCGGCCGTGGCGCGGGCGAGACAGTGAGGCATGAGCACACGACAGAGCCCCCGGTGAGCGACGACAGACGCCGCGAGGTCGGCGAATCCGACGAGGTCGTCGAGGACGAGCTCGCCGAATCGTTCGACGCCACCGTCTCCGAAGGTGCGGAACGCCTGCAGAGACCCTGGCGCATCGTGCTGATCACCGGGTTCTTCGGCGGGCTCGAGGTGGGCCTCGGCGTCGCCGCCTATCTCGCGGTGCTCCACCAGACGGGCGATCACCTGTTGGCGGGTGTCGCGTTCAGCATCGGGCTCATTGCCCTGCTCCTCGCGCACAGCGAGCTGTTCACCGAGAACTTCCTGATGCCCATCGCCGCGCTGGTCGCCCGCGAGGGAACGGTCGGGCAACTCGCCCGGCTCTGGGGCGGCACCCTCGTGGCGAACCTGGCCGGCGGGTGGGTCTTCATGTGGCTGCTGACCACCGCGTTCCCGCAATGGAACGACACCCTCGCCGAAGCCGCGCTCCACTACGTCGAGGCTCCCTTCGGGTTGCAGAGCATCGTGCTGGCCGTGCTGGGCGGAAGCACCATCACGCTCATGACGCGGATGCAGCAGGGCACTGACTCCGAGCCCGCCAAGATCGTCGCCACCGTCATCGGAGGGTTTCTTCTCGCCGGCCTGCAGCTGTTCCACTCGATCCTGGACTCGCTGCTCATCTTCGGGGCGATCCAATCCGGCGCCGACATCACCTACCTGCAGTGGCTGGGATGGTTCGGATACACCCTGCTGTTCAACGTGCTCGGCGGAATGCTGCTGGTCACGGCGCTGCGCCTGCTGCGGACGAAGGAGCTGTTCCAGCAGCGCAGGTCGAACTGATCCCTCTCGCGCAAGGGGCACCCCTCGCGGCGCCCGCAACGGGCCCCGCCCCGTAGATTCGACCCATCCCGCAACCGCGGGTCGCGCAGTGAGTCACCGGGGGTAAGCCACACCATGGCGAAGAAGAACGCCGACACACCCGACCTCGATCAGAAGGCCTTCATCGAGGCGAGCTCCGAGGCGAAGTCGCGCTACGGCCGGTTCAACCTCGCGATCGTCGGCGCCTCGGGCGTGGGCAAGTCCTCCCTCGTCAACGCCGTCTTCGGGCGCGATTGGGCGAAGGTGGGGCGCGGCCTGCCGGTCACCCGTGGCGTGCATTTCTACAGCGACGACTCGCTCGGCATCTGGGACGTCGAGGGATTCGAGATCGGCTCGCCCACTCCGCCCGACCAGCAGCTGCGCAACCACCTCGATGCGATCGCCGCCCACCCCGGCGACCACCAGATCTCGGTCGTCTGGTACTGCGTGAAGGCCAACGACGACCGCCTCACCCCGGCCGACATCGCCATGATCCGCGAGCTCGACGCGCGGGGGCTGCCCGTGATCCTCGTGCTGACGAAGGTCGACTGGATCAAGAACCCGATCACCGGGCACCAGAGCGTCGCGAAAGACGTCGAGGCGTTCGTCGACTGGCTCAACGACCCCGTCGACGCGAACACCGGCGAACGGCTGCGGATCCCCTACCGGCAGGTCATCCTCACCTCGACCCGGGACAAGCACGGGAAGGGGAAGGGGCACGGCCTCGGTGACCTTGTCACGCAGACCCTCGAGCTCGCCCCCGAGCGCGACAAGGACGCCTTTCGCATCGCACAGCGCCTCAACCTCCCGTGGAAGCGCGAGATGGCGCGCCCGATCATCGCGGCGGCGGCAGCGGCCGCGGCGGGAGCGGCGACCGTTCCGCTTCCTGTCTCGGATGCTGTCACGCTGGCGCCGATCCAGCTGACGATGATGGGACGCATCGCCGCGATCTACGACCTCGAGGTCAAGACGATGCTCTCGGCCGGAGCGCTCGCGCAGTTCGGCGTGCAGGTCGCCGGTCGTGCGCTCGCGACGAGCTTCCTCAAGCTGATCCCCGGCGCCGGCATCGTGGTGAACGCCGCGGTGGCGGGCGCGTTGACCGCAGCGACCGGCGAGAGCTGGCTGAAGATCTGCGAACTGCTGCACACCGGCAAGATCGACGTGCGCAAGCTGGATCAGGAATGGGCGAAGTACGCGCCGAACTTCATGGACGTGGCGAAGAAGCTGCTCGAGCGGCGCGTCACGAAGCGCTGAGCCACACCCGCTGCACCCGCCAGTCCGCGTCCCACGCGACGAGGTCAGCGCGCATCCCCGGCTCGAGCAGCCCGCGCGAGGAGTCGCCCAACGCCGCAGCGGGCACCGCGGTCGCCGCCCCCACGGCATCCGAAGCGCTCAGGCCGAGGCCGACGACAGCCGTGCGCACCGCGAGATCGAGGGTCAGCGTGGACCCCGCGATGGTGACGCCGTCGTCGAGCAGCGCGCGGCCGTCGGTGACGCGTACGTCGAGCTCACCCAGTCGGTACGCGCCATCGGCGTGGGCGGCGGCGGCCATGGCATCCGTGATCAAAGCCACCCGCTGCGGCGCCGCGGTCAGCAGCAGGCGCGCGACCGAGGGGTGCACGTGCACGCCGTCGAGGATCAGCTCGAGCGTCACGCGGTCGTCTTCGAGCGCGGCGGGCACGGGACCGGGGTGGCGGTGGCCGATGGCGGGCATCGCGTTCAGCGCGTGGGTAAGGAGGGTCGCTCCGCGGTCGATCGCCTCGCGTGTGAGGGCGTAGTCGGCCTCGGTGTGACCGATCGCCACGCGGATGCCGCGGGCGACGAGCTCCGTGATCGCGTCGAGCGCCCCGGGGAGTTCGGGGGCGAGGGTGACCTGACGGATCAGACCGGGCTCCGCATCTCGCACCAGTTCGAGGAACCGCGCATCGGGCGAGGCGAGCGCGCCGGGGTCGTGCGCTCCGCGTCGGGCGGGCGACAGGCAGGGCCCCTCGAGGTGTACCCCCAGAATCCCGGGATCGGACCGGCGCGCGATCTCGACGGCGGAGAGCTGCCGCCGCAGAACGTCGAGCGGAGACGAGACCAGGCTGACCAGGGTCGCCGTCGTGCCGTGGCGGCGGTGGGCGGCGACGCCGGCGGTGATGGCATCCGCTCCGTCTTCGAAGGCGTGCCCGCCGCCCCCGTGCACGTGCAGGTCGATCAGGCCGGGGGTCAGGGTCGCCCCGCCCAGGTCGACGCGCTCGGCGGCGTTCGGAGCGGGCCCCGTGCCCACCTCGACGATCAGGCCGTCACGCACCCGCACCCAGGCGTCGGGCAGGTCGCGCCGGGCGTCGACCACCCGAGCGCCGGTGAACAGCACGTCGGCGTTCATGTCGTGGCGATCTCGCGGTGGTCCCAGGCGAAGCGGTAGTAGTCGCGATGCTCCAGCTGCGAGGCGGCGGCCTCGTCGACGATCACCACGGCGCGGCGGTGCAGCTGAATGGCGGATGCCGGACAAGACGAGGTCAGCGGACCCTCGACCGCCGCGGCGACGGCGGGGGCTTTCGACTCGCCGAACGCGAGCAGGACGAGCGCTCCCGCGTCGAGGATCGTGCCGATGCCCTGGGTGAGGCAGTGCGTGGGCACGTCGTCGATGCTGTCGAAGAACCGCGCGTTGTCGGCGCGGGTCGCGGGCGTGAGCGCCTTGAGACGGGTGCGCGACGCGAGCGACGAGCCCGGCTCGTTGAACCCGATGTGCCCCGTGCGGCCGATGCCGAGGATCTGCAGGTCGATCCCGCCCGCCGCGGTGATCGCGGCCTCGTAGCGCTCGCCGGCCTCGGCCAGCGGCCCCTCGTCGTCTCCGGGTACCCGCACGAGCGCGGGGTCGAGTCCGAGCGGGCCGACGATGTCGCGGTCGACCACGGCGCGGTAGCTCTCGGGGTGCCCGGCGGGCAGGCCCACGTACTCGTCGAGCGCGAAGCCGCGCACGGCAGAGAGGTCGAGTGAACGCTCGGCCAGGGCCGCCCACACCGGGAGGGGCGTCGAACCGGTCGCCAGTCCCAGTGTCGGGTCGACGCGGCGACCCAGCGCGGCGACGATCAGGTCGGCGGCGATGCGGCCGGCATCCGCCTGGTCTTTCACGATCGCGATCTCGGTCACGCGCGGGTCTCCGTTTCGAGGGGGGTCGGCTCAGCCAGGATGACAGGCGCGGTCCACGAGCGGACGACCTCGGGTCGCTGCGCCGCCTCGAAGGCCAGCATCGCGGCTCCGATCCGGCCGGCGTGCGTGCCGAGGGCGGCGGTCGTCAGGCGCGGG
>Ga0308172_1000671_pt1 | contig 36084 bp, 42 predicted proteins | sample PhyGR2_FD_202134 | JGI IMG/M metagenome (GOLD analysis project Ga0308172, IMG submission 202134) | Phyllosphere microbial communities from UC Gill Tract Community Farm, Albany, California, United States - DLSLSG.R2 | ecosystem: Host-associated > Plants > Phyllosphere > Unclassified | place: USA... | reverse complement strand
GACGCCGGCCAGATTGTGGAAGCCGGCAGCCCCGAAGAAATTCTAATAAGCCCACAAAACCCGCGTACCCAAAGCTTTATTTCTGCCGTTCGCACTTAACTAAATAACTAACGAGAACGCCCCCATGAAAAACCTGTTTATCCCTACCCTGCTCGCCGGCCTGATGGCCTCCACTGCTGTGTTCGCCTTGCCGGCGGCCATCAAGGACAAAGGCGAAATCAGCGCGGCCATCGTGCCGAACTACCCGCCGATGGATTTCAAAGACCCGGCCACCAACAAACTCACCGGTTTTGACTTTGACCTGGGCAATGCGTTGGCCGAGCGCCTGGGTGTAAAGATCAAATGGCAGGAAACCGGCTTCGAGCAGATGCTCAGCGGCCTGACCACCAAGCGCGTGGACATCGTGCTGTCAGGCATGAGCGACACCGCCGAACGGCAGAAATCGGTGACCTTTATCGACTACTTCACCAGCGGCCCACAGCTGTACACCCTGGCCAAGCGTGAAGAGATCAAGGAATTGACTGACTTGTGCGGTAAAAAAGTCGGCACCAGCCGCCGCACCACTTGGCCGTCGGAGATTACCGCATGGAGCAAGGAACACTGCGAAGCGGCGGGTAAACCAGGCATCGTAGTGATCGGCACCGAAGGTTCGGCGGACGCGCGAGCGCAGTTGCAGCAGAACCGCCTGGATGCGGCGATGCAGGGCAGCGAAACCATTCCGTATCTGATGTCGTTGGACAAGGGCAAGTACAAGCCGGTGGGCCTGGCGATTTCCAAGCAATTCACCGGGCTGGGCATCGAGAAGAGCAACACCGAGCTGGTCACGGCGATCAGTGAGACGTTGCAGGCCATGATTGATGACGGCACCTACGGCAAGATTCTGAAGAAGTGGGACCTGGAGCAAGGGGCGGTCGAGAAGATCACCATCAATGCCGGCCAGTAACAACACGGTCTGAAAATGTGCGAGGGGCTTGCCCCGATAGCGGTGGTTCAGTTAACTGATGCTTGTCTGATACACCGCTATCGGGGGCGAGCCCCCTCCCACCTTTGATCTGTGTTGTCGTTAAGTACTCTTTAGGACGCTCGCCTTCACCGTGGCCACCTACTCGCTGGTAATCCGCCGCTTGATGATCTGCTCGGTCACCATCGTGGTCAGCCGCGCCATGACCAGCCCGTTGCTGGCGCTGCTATTGAGCACCCGCCTGGGCCTCAACCAGCAGGACATCGGCCTGTTGATGGGCGTCGCGGTGTTTATCGCCACGCTGCTGGGCTTGTATGGCGGCTACATCATCGATCGTTTGGAAAAACGCAAGCTGTTGATCCTGGCGATGCTCTCCAGCTCCATCGGTTTTCTGTTGCTGACCTTTGCCAGCAACCTCTACCTCACCACCTTGACCCTGGTGATCACCGAAGCCGCCTCGGCACTGTTTTTGATCGGCTCCAAGGCAATCATCAGCGAAAACCTGCCGGTGGGGGAACGGGCCAAGGTGTTTTCCCTGCGTTACACCCTGACCAACGTCGGCTACGCCACCGGCCCCATGGTGGGCGTGGTGATAGCCGGGCATATGCCGTTGGCGCCGTTTTTGATCGCCAGCGCGATTGCCTTGGGCAGTGTGTTCCTGATGATCGGCATCCCGCCCACTCAACGCGACGAAAGCGTCAAGCCACTGAGTTTTCTCAGCACGCTGCGCACCTTGCGCAACGATCGCACGTTGATCCTGTTCACCAGCGGCAGCTTGTTCAGCACCATTGTCCACGGGCGCTATACGCTTTATCTGTCACAGTTTCTGCTGGTGGCCTACAAGCCGGAGCAGGCGCTGAAAATTCTGTCAGCGGTGCTGGCATGCAATGCCGTTACCGTGATCGCCATGCAATACCAGATCGGCCGCTTCCTCAAGCGTGAGCAATTACGCTACTGGATCGTGCTGGGCACCACGCTGTTCATCGCCGGGTTGGTTGGCTTCAGCCTCGCGGACGGTCTGCTGAGCTGGTGCGTGGCAATGTTCGTGTTCACCTTGGGCGAGATGATCATCTACCCATCGGAGTTCCTGTTTATCGACACCATCGCCCCGCAAGCGCTGCGTGGCAGTTACTACGGCGCACAGAACCTGGCGGCGTTCGGCGGGGCGATGAGCCCGGTGATCTGCGGCTATCTGTTGATCAACGCAGCCCCCACCAGCATGTTCTACGCCCTGGGTGCGTTGACCGCGCTGGGCGGCACCTTGTGTTTTCTGAGTGGGCGGCGGGTTGCAGGTTCTTGCTGATATTTACCCAGGATCCGGCTATTAATAACGAACTTTCTCACGGACCCGAGCCCTATGAAATTCGACACGGCCTACTGCCTGAGTCTCGACGAAAAGCTATCGATCTATGATGTGCGCGAGCTGAATTTCGACGAAACCGTCGCCTTCGACTCTGACAAGGACAGCTTTCTGTGCCCCAACGACGTGTGCCGCGCTGCGTTCCAAGCGAGCAACGTGCTGACCACCTTCAACGCGAAAAACGTCAACTACCTGCGCACGCCACACTTCAAGAACACCCCGGCCACCCAGCATATCGACGGCTGTCGTTACGCCAGCACGCACAAGGGCGCTGCCGGCGAAAGCGACGACGAGCGAGAGGACAATTTCCCATCGGAATTTGTACTGACGCGACGTACTTACCCACGCAACACCGCACTGCCCGGTAGCGAAGAGAAGATCCCACAAGATCCGACGAAGACGCCTTCAACACGCGTAGGCTCCCCCGCCAGCTCCCACGAAAGCGCACCGGACAAAACCAGCGTGTTCGCCCATCCGGTGGAGTGCTATGTGTCGAACATCGACAACAAGGACAAGCTGAAAAGCATGCCGTTGAAGATCGGCGATCACACCGCGACCTACTGGACGTTTTTCAAGAAAATCGAATACCTGCAAGACAACAAGGGTCTGATTTACTGGGGCAAGATCAAAGAGATCAAGGACTACACCAACAGTTTTCGCATCGACTTCGAAAAGAAGGTATGGCTCGACAAAAAACCCTATTCGGTGAATGTCTACCTGAGCAAAAAACTCATCGAGAACTATCGCAAACGCAAGGCATTCCTGGAGCAGATCAAAGCGGCTGTCGACAGTGAACGCACGCTATATTGCTTCTTTTACGGCGTGACCCCGGAGTTGAAACAGGTGCCGAGCAAGAAAAAACCCGAACAGACGTTCGGGGTGTTCAGCGCGGATATCGAGAACCTGGACCACCTGATCATTCGCGAGGCGCCAGGGGTGCAATAGCAAGCGGCTCAACGCCACGAGACGGCACCAGTTGATGAGCGGTCAAAACAACTGTACAAAAACACAGTATAGTTTGCCCTCACTCGTCGAACCCTGGAGAAATTCCATGTCCTCTCTGGCAATGAGCTCTTTCGTAGACCAACAGATCCTGCTGCACCAATTCACCGCCAAGCACTGCGTGCAGGCCCGCGCCATGTTGGGCTGGAGCCGGGAAGAGCTGGCACGCCAGGCAGGTGTGACGGTCGACGCAGTGCAACGCTTTGAGCAGCACGTCGAGGCCGATGACGAAACCCGCCTGGCGTTGGCGTTTCGGCTGGAGGCTGAAGGGTTGGTATTCTTCCCGGGCTTCGCACCGGGATGGGGTATGACCGCTCGCAAGTGGGCCGCCAGCCCCACCGAACCCGCCGCCCAGAGCATGATTGCACGGCTGATGGGCTCCACCGCGGCAGCCATGGACTCGACCACGCCTCACGCCAATGGAGCTTAGCCACTCAGCCTATTCCGTGCCTACGGCGGTTATGAAGATGTCAGCCGAGCGGCGTTGCGATAGGCCTGTGCCAGCGCCGCCAGAGAGTCCCTGGACCATCGCGCGCCGTAAAACCATAACGTGGCGCCATCTTCGAGGGGTTCGCCCACCTTGGGGTAGCCAGTCCAGCAAGCCGCATGGAATGCCCCGCTGCGGCTGTCCGACACCAGGGCATCCAGACGGTATTGGTTTATCAGATCATCGATTTCATTGCGGGTATGCAGGTCGAATTGCAGGCTGGCGTCCAACCGCTGCGCAGACACTGGAAACAGCAACGCCCCTCCCCGGCGCAGCCTCTCCAGTGCGCGCATGAAGGATGCGGGGTGCTCAATGGAGTCGTGGGCATCGCCCTGCTGGTAGCGATCGGCAAACCCTACACGCGTGCCAGCCAGAAGTGGGGTAGCCGTGCGGGTGGTGTCGTTTTGCACCAATGGCACTTCCACCATCACCGGCTCGGTAGGGTCCACGCCGCTTAACGCGATGAGTGACAGCGACGGATCCCGCATGGGTTTTGCAGGCAGGCTGGGCGCGTTGAAACCGGGAATCGGAATATGACTTTCCAGATGAATACGAGCTTGGGGGGCCGTATCGAAAGCAATACCCTTTTTTGCGCCGCCAGCGTCAGCGGAGACCGGAGGCGGGCCGCAGGTGGGTTTTGTCGATTCGCCCTGCACCAGCCCCAGTGACAACACTGGGCAAACGACTGTTTTTGAACACGGTTTCCTGTAATCCTTTTCCATCGGATGGCCCCCCTGCGATGATTTTCCGGGGGATGATCGCACCCTTGACTGGCGCCTGTCGCAGCCTTGAAACAGCTTGAAAACTCCTTTTTCGACGACACTTTCGTCAGCTCGCCAGATGCTCCCGAGCACCATGGGTTTCCACGTCCAGCCACCAGGCATGCCCACGCTCTGGCTGATTCAAACTGAATGCCCGTCCCATTGGCGGCGTTGCAATCGACACATTGCGCTCCCACGCCAATGCCATGATGCGATCAAAGGGTTCGTGCCAGGCATGGAACGCCAGGTCGAAGGTGCCGTTGTGGATCGGCAGCAGCCAACGGCCCTTGAGGTCGATATGGGCCTGCAGGGTTTGCTCGGGTTGCATGTGAACATGGGGCCAGTCGACGTTGTACGCACCGGTTTCCATCAATGTCAGATCGAAGGGGCCGTAGTGTTCGCCGATGCGCTTGAAGCCGTCGAAGTAGCCTGTATCGCCGCTGAAAAAAACTCGACGAGGGCCGTCGATCATGACCCATGAACACCAGAGAGTCTGGTTGGCATCGAACAGGCCACGCCCGGAAAAATGTTGGGCGGGGGTGGCGACAAAACGAATGCCATCCACCTCGGTGCCCTGCCACCAGTCCAATTGACGCACTTTGCTGGCATCTATCCCCCACTTGACCAAGATGTCGCCCACGCCCAGTGGCGCGAGGAAATGCCGGGTTTTGTCGGCCAGTTGGATGACAGCATTGCGGTCCAGATGGTCGTAGTGGTTGTGGGAAAGAATCACCGCTTCAAGTTCAGGCAGTTCATCCAGACTGATCGGCGGTTGGTGGAAACGCTGGGGGCCGGCCCAACTGAATGGGGAAGCGCGTTCGGCGAAGACCGGGTCGGTCACCCAGAACTTGCCGCGCATTTTCAACAGCACGGTGGAATGCCCAAGGCGAAACACACTGTGGTCCGGCGCATTCCATAACTGCTCGCGGGTCAGCGGTTCGACGGGTATGGCCCCTACCGGCCGCGTTGTGCGGGGTTTGTTAAACAGCATATTCCAGAAAATACGCAACGTTTTGCCGAACCCGCCATGCTGCACGGGGGCTTCGTTGCTGAAAGCGCCCTTACCCTGCTCGGCGGGTTTGGCTGAAGGGACGACACGGGATGAAATCATGGCCATGACAGAGTGACTCCTACAGTCCGCTCATAAACTACACTGCACAGTGTAGTTTCAAGATTGCAACAAAACCCGTAGCAAGTAAACTACCGAGTGTAATTTCCCTCCTGAGAGCCGACCGCCAACCATGACTGCCCCTCAACGTCTTACCGACCGCAAACGCGAAGCCATCGTGAGCGCGGCGATCAGCGAATTTCGCGAAAACGGTTTCGAGGTCACCAGCATGGACAAGATCGCCGCCACTGCCGGCGTCTCTAAACGCACGGTCTACAACCATTTCCCGAGCAAAGAAGAGTTGTTCGCCGAGATCCTTCATCAACTCTGGGCCAGCACGGTCGCGCAGTTAGACGTCTGCTACAGCAGCGACCGCCCGTTGCGCGAACAGTTGCGCGGGTTGCTGGAGGCGAAGATGAAGATGATGTCGGATAACAACTTTCTCGACCTGGCCCGAGTTGCCATTGCCGCCACGATCCATTCGCCAGAACGCGCGCAGGATATGGTCACGCGTTTGAGCCAACGGGAAGAAGGCTTTACCCAATGGGTCCGCGCGGCTCAAGAAGACGGGCGGCTATCCGGCAACGACCCGGCCTTTGCCGCTCACCAGATCCAGAGCCTGCTCAAGGCGTTTGCATTCTGGCCGCAGATTACGCTGGGCCAACCTACCCTCGACGCGGCCACTCAGGCCAGCGTGATTGAGTCCGCCATCGACCTGTTTCTGGCCGGCTACGAAATCAAGCCCAGCACACAGCCATAACGACTGTTGCAACAGCGACATTCTTGGTCGCTTTTGACGCATCTGCCATCCTTTTTGCGCAAATGGCCTGGAAGGACACTGATTATTCCTACTTGAATAATTGACAATATTCACGGGAGTTATCCGATCAACGGTAATTCCCGCGAATGCGTGCCTTTATATCTACAAAAAAATCAGCTAACCCAGGTATCTATGGAAAACCGACAAGGCAAAGGGATCTCGTTTGCCAGGCGTATATACAAGCCAAGGATCATCGGCGCGGCCATGTGCTGCCTCAGTGTGACCGCCGCGCTCTACCCGCTGGGGATGCCTGCGTGGATCTGGGCGGCGCTGCTGGTCAATGGTTTTGTCTGGCCTCATGTGGCGTATCAACTGGCTATCCGGGCCAAGTTTCCCTACAACGCTGAACGGCGCAACCTGCTGTTTGATGCCCTGTTCAGCGGGTTTTGGACCGCAACGCTGCAATTTACGCCGTTGACCAGCGTCACCCTGCTGTCGATGGTAGCCATGAACAACGTGGCCGCCGGCGGCCAACGTTTGTTGCTAGGCGGGCTGCTGGCCCAATTGTTCGGAGCAGGATTGGCCTGGGTGTTGTTTGGCGTGCAACTGAACCTCAATGTCAGGCTGATAGAGGTGTATGCCTGCCTGCCGATGCTGACGCTCTACCCCATGGCTATCGGCATGGTCTGCTATCAGTTGGCGATAAAACTGTCGGACCACAAACGCACGCTCAGCGCCCTGAGCCGTATCGACAGCCTCACGGAGCTGCTCAATCACGGTTCCTGGAAAGACTTGCTGAACCTTAAGTTCCACAAGTGCCAGCATCAGAAAAGCCACGCCACCATCGCGCTGATCGATATCGATCACTTCAAGCAAATCAACGACACCCACGGCCATATCGTCGGCGACACGGTGCTGCGGCAACTGAGCCTGGAGCTACGGCGCAACCTACGGGATAACGACCTGGCCGGGCGTTATGGAGGCGATGAATTCTGTGTGATCCTTCCGCAAATGTCGCTGGAAAAGGCAGCACAACGCATGGAACGCCTGCGGGAAACCTTCGGCAACTATCGCATCCCTCACCTTCCGGAGCTTAAGGTCAGCCTGAGCATCGGCCTGGCGGATTTCCAGCCGGTCTACGACGATGCAGCCAGTTGGCTGAATGCGGCAGACCGTGCCCTGTATGCCGCCAAACACACCGGCCGCAACCGGGTCTGCGTCAACACCGACAGCCTAGCGCGCTCGGCCTGATAGTAGCTCAATGACATCTCGTCCGAAATATCCGCGTTTTCCCGCAGCGATACCATAATGCCTTTACTGGCCACCCGCCCAAAAAGGTCCTGTCCTGGGACGAACTTCTGGTAGGGCTGATCACTCTGAACCGGTTGTTCCACCCACACTGCCAGCACACGGAGGCTGGCAATGAGCACGTCAGCCGTAGGGTCTATGCCTTACGGGGGCAGGCGCATAACCATGGATAACCTCAGACGCTTGCTTGCTCGAGCACACCATCATGTTTTTCAACACTCATAAGAAAACGATCGACACCCTGCAATACACCCTCAATCAACAGAACAGCCTGCTGAACGCCATGGAACGCTCCATGGCAGTGATCGAGTTCGACCCGCAAGGCCAAGTGCTGCGGGCCAACGACAACTTTCTCAAAACCTTGCGCTACCGAGCCGACCAAGTGGTGGGCCAACCCCATCGAATGTTTTGCACCGCCGCATTTGCCCGCAGCGCCGAATACGCCCAGTTGTGGACGAACCTGCGCAGCGGCCAGTTCCAGTCCGGCACGTTCGAACGGGTGGCTGGCGACGGCCAGTCGGTGTGGCTGGAGGCCAGCTACAACCCAGTGTGCGATGACACCGGCCGCCTGATCAAAGTGGTCAAGTACGCCATGGACGTCACCCCGCGCATGCAAAGCGAAAGCGAATCCAACGGCAAACTCGAAGCCATCGGTCGGGCCATGGCAGTGATCGAGTTCAACTTGGACGGCACGGTGATCACGGCCAATACCAATTTCCTGCAACGCATGGGTTATAGCCTGGCGCAGATCCAGGGCCAGCATCACCGTATTTTCTGCGCCCCGAACACCGCCGGCACCCAAGCTTACAGCGATTTCTGGCGGCGCCTGAACCAGGGCGAACTGTTCAGCGGGCAGTTCGAACGCGTGGATAAACACGGCAACACCGTATGGCTCGAAGCCAGCTACAACCCGGTCTACGACGCAGGCGGGCGCCTGTGCAAAATCGTCAAATTCGCCTCGGACGTAACGGCCAGGGTGCAGCAGCACGCCGCCGATGCCGCCAGCGCAGCCCAGGCCTATCACATCTCCATGACCACCCGGGACATTGCCGAAAAAGGCGCCGAGGTGATTCAGCAAAGTGCCAGTGGGATGCGCGACATTGCCGCTGATATCGACGGTTCTTCGCACTTGATCGCCAAATTGGGCGAGCGCTCCGAACAGATCACCGCCATCGTCAACACCATTCGCGCGATCGCCGACCAGACCAACTTGCTCGCGCTCAATGCCGCCATCGAGGCGGCCCGGGCCGGTGAGCAAGGACGCGGGTTCGCTGTGGTCGCCGATGAAGTTCGGCAATTGGCGGCGCGCACCAGTGGCTCGACATCCGAGATATCCAGCATGATCGCAATGATCCAGAACGAAACCCGCCAGGCCATCACCAGCATGGACGGCACCCGTGACCGTGCGGCGCTGGGGGTAGACCTGGCCAACCGCGCCGGTGCCGTGATCGTGCAGATCCGTGAGGGCACCAGCGAGGCGGTGCAGGCAGTGAGTGCGTTTGCCAACGTGCGGGGGGCTCACTGAGCCGGGGCTCGGATCATTCATGCAGCAGACAGTCGGCCAGAGCTATAGTGAACCACTGTCTCACCGTTGATGATCCGAGCCTGCCATGACCCCAGACGCCCCTCAAAAAAAACCTGTCGACCACCTGCGTTTCCACCGAGGCCACGCCCACCTGGCGCCGACGTTCGGTAACGACGCCTTCGCACTCAAAGCCGAAGCGTTTGCGCGGTTCTTCGGCACCCCCGCGTTTCTCGGTGCACAAACCCTGATCGTGATCCTGTGGGTGGCCCTCAACGTGAGTGGTATCACCCACTTCGACGTCTACCCATTTATCCTGCTCAACCTGGCTTTCAGCCTGCAGTCAGCTTATGCCGCACCGTTGATCCTGCTGGCCCAGACGCGCCAGGCCGCACGGGACAAGGCCCAGTCCGATGCCGACGCACAACACCGCGAAGCCTTGGCCATTGCCAACAGCGAGCGCCAGGCCCAAGCCGAGCAAACCACCAAGCAGCTACTGGAATTGCTGGAGCAGAACACCCGGCTGACGGAAATCACCAAGCAGCTCTCGGAGCACATCGACAGCCTGACGTGCGAAATGCATGAGCACTTTGTGCGCAAGACTTAACCTTGCGGCAAGCGCACCTGTTTTCCCAACTCATCGAACAGCGTCACCACTGAGCGCAAGGCCCGGCAATCGGGGCGCGTGAGCAGCCACAGCGCGGTGTCATGCCCGCTCAGCACCGGGCCCAGCGCTTGCAGGCCGCTGCCCAGCAGAAAGTCCGGCAATGCCGCCACCCCTAGGCCCGCCCGCACCAGTTCGGTGACCGACAACATGCTGTTGCAACGGTAGCTGGGGCGTACACCCGGCAAGTGCTGGCGGCGCCAGACGACGGTGGGGTGATCGGGCAGAAAATCATCCGGTGCGATCCAGGCCAGTTCCGCCAACTCACAGCCTGCGTGGCGGGCTGCATAGTCGGTGCTGGCGCAGACTTGGTAGGACACACGCCCCAGACAACGGCCGACAAGATGCTCCGGCGGCGTGCGCGTCAGGCGCAGGGCGATGTCGGCATCGCGGCGGCTGAGGTTGGCAAAATCATTGGAGGTAGTCAGTTCCAGGCTCAGCGCCGGGTAGTCCGGCATGAACTGCGCCAGCGCCGGTAGCAGCAAACCTTGCAGCACGGAGTCGGTGCACGTCAGGCGCACCGTGCCGCTGATCACTTCACCGCCCTGCTCCACGCCGATTCGCGCCGCTTCCAACGCTTGCTCCGCCCGTTCGGCCTGTTGCGCCAAGTTGCTGGCCAGGCCGGTGGGCAGGTAGCCGGCGCGGCTCTTTTCAAACAGCGTCTGGCCCAGCGCCGCCTCCAGTCGACGCACGGCGCGGAACACCGTGGACACATCCACCTGCAGCAGCGCCGCCGCCCGCGCCAGGGTGCCGCCGCGCACCAGCGCGAGGATCAGCGAGAGATCGGCATAGTCGAGCTGATAGTGCATAGCTGCATTGAGCATGTGTTCAAACGCCAATATTGATTGCGTGGGCGCCAATCTATAGTGCACGCCAGCACACCACAAGCCATGGGACGCCCACGATGAAAGCCAAGCACTTGCACCTCGCCCTGATCGGCGACTACAACCCCGATGTGATTGCGCACCAGGCGATTCCCGTCGCGCTGCAACAGGCTGCCGACCGCCTCGGCGTGCAGGTCCATCCGCAGTGGCTCGACACCGACACCCTCACCGCCGGTTCGCAGTTGCACCGCTTCGACGGTTTCTGGTGCGTGCCCGCCAGCCCCTACCGTGATACCGAAGGCGCCTTGCATGCCATCCGCTTTGCCCGCGAACAGCGGCGTCCTTTCCTCGGCACCTGCGGCGGCTTTCAACATGCCGTGCTCGAATATGCTCGCAATGTACTGGGCTGGGCCGATGCCGAACACGGAGAGCTGGCGCCCTACGCCGCCCGCGCGGTGATCACACCGTTAAGTTGCTCGCTGGTGGAGGCCACCGATACCGTGCGGTTAGCGTCCTACACCCGTATCGCCGACGCCTACGGCCAGTTGGAGATCGAAGAAGGCTATCGCTGCCGCTACGGTGTAAACCCGGCCTTCGCCCAGGCCCTATTCGAAGGCAACCTGATCCCCACCGGGCACGATTCGGCCGGAGACCTGCGCGCGGTGGAGCTACTAGATCATCCGTTCTTTGTCGCCACCTTGTTCCAGCCCGAACGTGCAGCGTTCAAAGGCACCCCACCGCCGCTTGCGCTGGCGCTGCTCAAGGCCTGCCAGGCGGTGTCGGCATGATCGCTGACACACCGGCGGCGCCCTACTACGCGGTGATTTTCACCTCGCTGCGCACCGAAGGCGATCAAGGCTACAGCCAGGCCGCCATGCGCATGCTCGAACTGGCTCGTGAACAACCGGGGTTTCTCGGGGTGGAGTCAGCGCGAGAGGACGGCCTGGGGATCACCGTGTCGTATTGGGCCAGCGAAGCAGCGATCCTGGCCTGGAAACATCACGCCGAACACCGGGCGGTGCGTGAACAAGGGCGTAGCACCTGGTACTCGGCGTTTCACACGCGGGTGTGCAAGGTAGAACGGGACTACACCTTTTAGGCGCGGGCCTGGGCCTGCACCAGATTGCGCATAGCGCTGATCTGCGGAATTTCCACCCGACGCATATACACCCGCAGCGGTTCGGTGATGTTGATTCGATCGTCGATGTTCTGATCGAGCAACAACTGAATGCGCTCGCGGGACAGGGTCATGGTTTGCCCCGGAGCCGGCAGCCAGACAAATTCGGCGCAGGGAATGATGCCGTCATCGGCCACGTCCATGCCAAACGAGTCTTCGCTGAAACGCACGATGTACTGGCCGGTTTTGCGGTTAAGGCCGACGAAACCGTTGAGTTGGTCGGCGGCCTGGCAGATAAGCTCGGAAGTGATGCGCATGCTAAACCTCACTGAAAAGTCCCACAGGGACTGGAAAGATGGTTTACACGCGTGGCAGAAGTTGCTGTCCTCTGACGGGGCAGCTGCGGGCAAGAGTACTGCAATGCAGGGTAAAAATGCGCAGAAAATTGGCGCGAGCGCACGTTAATGTCGGTTTGGTGATAGCGCCGTTCGCAATCAATTGTTAAAAAGGAGCCCTTCTCAAAGCTACCTCCAAGAAAGGACTTCGCCTATGCCTGCCACGTTCACCAAGAGCGCCTTGCTGCTCGCCCTGATGCTCGGCCTGGGCCACGCACAGGCTGCCGAACCGATCAGCCCGGCTGAATTGGCAACCAACGAAGGCATTCCATACCCCGCCGTGATCGCGCACCGTGGCGCGTCCTACGATGCTCCCGAATCCACTGCCGCCGCTTACAAAGTCGCACGCGACCTGGGCGCCGATTACCTGGAACTGGACCTGCAACGCAGCAAGGACGGCGTACTGTTCGCCCTGCACGACAACAACCTGCAACGTACCACCGATGTGGCCACCAAGTTCCCCGAGCGCAAAGACGCGCCGGCCAATGAATTCACCTGGAAAGAACTGCAAACCCTCGATGCCGGCAGTTGGTTCAACGCTGCCTACCCGGACCGCGCGCGGCCGGGGTTCGTCGGCCTGAAAATCCTCAGCCTGGACGACATCATCAAGATCGCCGAGGGCAACCCGCAGCACAAACCCGGGCTGTACATCGAAACCAAAGAGCCCCAGCAATTCCCTGGCATCGAAGCCGACCTGAAAAACAAGCTGCTGGATAAAGGCTGGTTGAGTTCCGCCGGTTCCAAGCTGGGCAAAAGCAACACCGGCGTGGGTCAGGGCAAGGGCCGCGTAGTGCTGCAAACCTTCGAAACCGCCAGCCTCAAAGAACTGCAAAAGGAAATGCCGAACACGCCGAAGATCCTGCTGCTGTGGGTAGGCGAAGGCAGCATCGAGCCGAAGTCCAAGCAGACCTTTGCCGAATCCGGCGAGCCGACCAAGGCCGCGTATTACGCCAAGCAAGAACCCAAGGACGCCGCCGAATTTGAAAAATGGGTGGACCAGGCCAAGAGCCTTGGCGCCATCGGCACCGGCCCATCGGCTCAGCTGACCAACCTGGGCGACCAGAGCTACACCGACCTGGTCAAGCCGGAAATGAACAAGCTGACCCACGACAAGGGCCTGCTGGTCCACGTCTACACGGTGGATGAGCCCGTGGACTTCGACAAAGTGATGAAGGCCGGCGTCGACGGTATCTTCACCAACCGCGCCGCCGAACTGCTGAAGTTCTACAAGCGCTGGCCGTCGTCGAGCGTGCAGGATCTGCTCAACGACTATAAGTACTGAGTGCGCCTTTAAGGATGAGTTAAGTTGCGCCGGTTAATCTGGCGCCACTTAAACAGCTCAACCGAGAAGGAAGCCCACCATGAAAACTCTGACTGCCCTGTTCGCTGCCACTGCTCTGACGTTGACCGCCGGCCTGGCCCAGGCCGACGTTCGCCCGGACCAGATTGAAGGCCTGCTCAAGTCCGGCGAAGTGATGCCATTCGAAAAACTCAACGCCGCCGCTGTGGCCAAACATGCCGGCGCCAGCATCACCGATACCGAGCTGGACCACAAAAACGGCGTACTGGTCTACGAGGTCGAAATGACCGACACCGCCGGTAAAAAGTGGGACGTGACCCTCAACGCCAAAACCGGCGCTGTGCTGGAAGACAAGCAAGACACTTGATCTACCCCTTTAAAAACGCGCTACCTTCGGGTGGCGCTTTTTTATGGGCGTCTTCAAACCGTAATGTCCGCGTCATACAGCCTTGCAATGATTCGCCCATGCGAACCTGTGAAACGTCCTACAGGCGCTTTCTCTGCGAGCCTCCATGAACCACAGCATCGACCACAGCCACCAGGATTCCGATCTGTTTGGCTTGCTCTACGGTTTTCGTTTTCGCCCAGGTGAAAAAGGCGAACAGATTGATTCAGCCACGGCCTTGCAAGCGTTGCAGCAACCGGCCGATCCGGATGAGTTCCTATGGCTGCACCTCAACCTGGCGCACGCCGCCTGCGAGCGCTGGATGAAAGCGCATCTGCAATTGCCCGAGGAGTTTTTTGAGGCGCTGCACGAAGGCTCCCGTTCCACACGGATCGAACATGTCGACTCGGCGTTGCTGGCCGTGGTCAACGACGTGGTGTTCAACTTCAGCAGCATGGTGTCGTCGGATATTTCCACGCTGTGGGTATGTGCGCGCAGCCGCCTGTTGATCAGTGCGCGCCTGCAACCGCTGCACTCGGTGGACAAGTTGCGTTCGTCGGTCAAAGGCGGCGAGCGCTTTCGTTCGCCCCTGGAATTGCTGGTGCATCTGCTGCGCGATCAAGGCGAGGTGCTGACGCAGATCGTGCGCAAAACCAGCATCAGCGTCGACCATATCGAAGACCAGTTGCTCTCCTCGCGTCTGTCTACCAACCGCGCCGAACTAGGCGCCATGCGCCGGGTGCTGGTGCGCCTGCAACGCCTGCTGGCGCTGGAGCCGGGCTCGCTGCTGCGCCTGCTTAATCGCCCGCCGCAGTGGTTGCAGAAGGAAGACGTGAAAGAGCTGCGTAAATCCACCGAGGAGTTCGCGCTGATCATCAACGACCTGACGGCCCTGGGTGAGCGCATCAAGTTGCTACAGGAAGAAATTGCCGCCAACCTCAACGAGCAGAGCAACCGCACGTTGTTCACCCTCACCGTGGTGACGGTGCTGGCGCTGCCGATCAATATCATCGCCGGCTTCTTCGGCATGAACGTGGGCGGCGTGCCGCTTTCCCAAGACCCGGAGGGCTTCTGGATCCTGGTGGCGCTGGTGGCGACGTTCACCCTGATTGCCGGGCGCTGGGCATTCCGCAAGCGTAAAGACTACTGAGACGAGTAATCCCGCCGTAGGAACAGACCGACGGTGGCCTCAATTGCTTAAACCATGACTTGACGCAGCATCTCTGTAACATTCTGCAATGATCATGGGCGACATCCTCCTTAATCTGGATGCTCCGGCATGGCCACCCCTTCCCTGACTGCCTCGCTGTCCACCGCAACGGCAGACCCCAAACCTCGGCTGGACAAGAAACCCAGCCTGTTGACCGTGATCATCTTTTTCGCCGTGCTCGCCATGGGCTTGCTGTTCACCGCCTATAGCCTGATGCACGACATGCATGAAATGGGTGCACAGCTCACCACCTGGACGCCTTTCCTCCTGCTGGGCGTGGCACTGCTGATTGCCCTGGGTTTCGAATTCGTCAACGGTTTCCACGACACCGCCAACGCCGTGGCCACGGTGATCTACACCAATTCGCTGCCGCCGCATTTCGCGGTGGTGTGGTCAGGCTTTTTCAACTTTCTCGGCGTGCTGCTTTCCAGCGGCGCGGTGGCGTTCGGCATCATCGCCCTGTTGCCGGTGGAGCTGATTCTTCAGGTGGGCTCCAAGGCCGGTTTCGCCATGATCTTCGCCCTGCTGATCGCGGCGATCCTGTGGAACCTGGGCACCTGGTGGCTGGGCTTACCGGCGTCATCGTCCCATACCCTGATCGGTTCGATCATCGGCGTGGGCGTGGCAAACGCCTTGATGCACGGGCGTGACGGCACCAGTGGGGTGGACTGGAGCCAGGCGATCAAGATCGGTTACGCCTTGCTGCTCTCGCCGCTGATCGGCTTTGTGTTTGCCGCGTTGCTGTTGCTGGCCCTGCGCGCCTTCGTGAAGAACCGCGCACTGTACAAGGCGCCCAAAGGCGACACTCCGCCGCCGTGGTGGATCCGCGGCATGCTGATCGCCACCTGCACCGGGGTGTCGTTCGCCCACGGCTCCAACGATGGCCAGAAAGGTATGGGCCTGATCATGCTGATCCTGGTCGGCACCCTGCCGATGGCCTATGCCCTGAACCGCGCCATGCCCGCCGAGCAATCGTTGCAGTTTGCGGCGGTGGCCGAAGTGACCCAGGCCGCGCTGGTCAAATCCGCGCCACAGCCGCTGACCGGCGACCCGCGTGGAGTGCTCTCGGTGTACGTGCGCACCAAGGAAGCCACCCCGGAACTGGTGCCCGCCCTCGCCGCCCTGACCGGTCATATCGGCGATGAAGTCAAAGGCTATGGCTCCCTGGCCAAAGTCCCCGCCGAAGCGGTCGGCAACGTACGCAATGACATGTATTTGGCGAGCGAAACCATCCGCTTGATGGACAAGGGCAAAGTCGGTCATTTCGATGCCGACACCCAAGACAAGCTGCAACTGTTCAAACAGCAGATCGACAATTCCACGCGTTTCATTCCGCTGTGGGTGAAGATCGCCGTGGCCATCGCCCTGGGCCTCGGCACCATGGTCGGCTGGAAGCGCATCGTGGTGACGGTGGGTGAAAAGATCGGCAAGACCCATATGACCTACGCCCAGGGCGCCGCGGCGGAAACCGTGGCAATGCTGACCATCGGCGCGGCAGACATGTATGGCTTGCCGGTGTCGACCACCCATGTGTTGTCCTCCGGCGTGGCGGGCACCATGGTGGCCAATGGCGGCGGCTTGCAGATGAAGACCATCCGCAATTTGCTGATGGCCTGGGTACTGACACTGCCGGCGGCGATTGTGTTGTCCGGCAGCCTGTACTGGCTGTTTACCAACCTGTTCTGACGTACCTTGAGCAAACCTGTGGGTGGTACTGCTGTGGGAAACAGGCTTGTGGTGATGAGTGGGCTTTCTGTGGTGGTGGGCTTGCTGTGGTGAGCGGGCTTGCCCCGCGCTGGGCTGCGAAGCAGCCCCAAATCCAGGCACCTCGGTGTCTCAGCTAAACCATATCGTCTGGAATGGGGCCGCTTCGCAGCCCAGCGCGGGGCAAGCCCGCTCACCACAAAGCCCCCCTCACCCAAACAGGCTTGCTCACCACAGCAACCCCCTTCCCACCAGGGTGGAGCCGGGATTAAACGTGGGTCTGCACCATGGCGGCCAACCAGTCCATAAACACCCGAACACGCAACGACAAATGCCGTTGCCCGGCGTACAGCAGGGCCACCTCCAACGGCGGTGGCGAGTAGTCCGGCAAGATCGCTACCAATTCACCGCGCGCCAATTCGTCGAGCATGCCCAGGGTCGGCACCTGAATAATCCCGAAACCACCCAGGCAGGCCGACTTGTACGCATCGGTGCTGTTGACCGTCACCCGCCCCGCCATGGGAATCCGTTGCACCTTGTTGCCTTGCAGGTACTCGAAACCCGCCGAACGTGACCCCAGCGGGCGTACGTAATGCACCAGGTGATGGTCGGCCAAATCGGCCAAGGTCTGCGGCACGCCGAAGCGTTGCAGGTAGGTGGCGCTGGCGCAGTTGATCATCGGCAGGCTGCACAGCGCGCGGGCCACCACGGTTTGATCCGGCTGCGCGCCGATGCGCAATACGCAATCGAACCCTTCGGCGAGCAGGTCGACCTGACGGTCGGTAGCGCTGATTTCCAACTCGATCAGCGGGTGGGCGTCCATGAACGAGGGCAGCCGCGGCAGGATCACTTCCCGTGCCAGGGCGTTGGGCATGTCCACGCGGATACGCCCGGCCAGTTGGGCTTCGTCCTGGCGAAACAAGCCTTCGAGTTCCTCCATATGCGCCAGTAAATCCTTGCTGCGTTCGTACAGCACGCGACCGTCCTGGGTCGCTTGGACCTTGCGCGTGGTGCGTTGCAACAAGCGCGCGCCGAGCAGCTCCTCCAGCGCCTGCACATGCTCGGACACCGTGGAACGCGGCAGGCCCAGGCTCTCGCCGGCGCCGGTGAAACTCGACAGTTCGGTGACGCGCACAAAGGTGCGCAGCAGCTCAAGTTTGTTCATGGGATTGTTCGACTTATCCGGCCAGTGTTTCCGATTTAGCGTTGTTTATCACGTTATTACCGGACAAATACACTTCTTCCCACGATCACATCAGAGGACTGCACCATGACCCGTAAAATCGCATTGATCACCGGCGCCAGCCGAGGCCTGGGTAAAAACGCGGCATTGCACCTGGCCGCCCAGGGCGTCGACATCATCGGCACTTACCACAGCAAGGCCGACGAAGCCCAGGCACTGGTGGCGCAGATCGAACAATTGGGCGGGCGCGCGGCGATGCTGAAGCTGGATGTGAGCCGGAGTGCCACGTTCGGTGATTTTGTCGGCGATGTGGCTGGCGTGCTGAAAGAGGTTTTCGCACAGGATCGCTTTGATTTTCTGATCAATAACGCCGGCATCGGCATCCACGCCAGCTTCGCCGAAACCACCGAAGCACAGTTCGACCAACTGCTGGCGATCCAATTCAAGGGCCCGTTTTTCCTGACCCAGAAGCTACTGCCACTGATCCGCGACGGCGGCCGCATCCTCAACGTGTCCAGCGGCCTGGCGCGTTTCAGCCTGCCCGGTTATGCGGCTTACGCGGCCATGAAAGGCGCCATGGAAGTGCTGACCCGCTATCAGGCTAAGGAGTTGGGCAGCCGTGGCATCAGCGTCAACATCCTCGCCCCTGGCGCCATTGAAACCGACTTCGGCGGCGGTGCCGTGCGCGATAACGCTGACCTCAACGCAATGGTCGCCAGCAACACCGCCCTGGGCCGCGCGGGCTTACCGGACGATATCGGCGGGGCCATTGCCAGCCTGCTTGCCGACGGTAGTCATTGGATCACCGGTCAGCGGATCGAGGCGTCGGGCGGCATGTTTCTGTAAGAAACGCTCGCGCAGCACGTCATAGCCCCAGTGATACACATAGGTGTACGGCAAAAAAAACAGCAGTACACCTATGTCCAGCATCAACGCCTGCATAAGGCTGATATTCAGCCACGCCGCAATCAACGGCACCGCGACGACAATCAGCCCGCCTTCGAACAGCAGCGCATGCAGCACCCGCGTCCAAGCGCCGCCCGACAGTTGCAGGCGCGCTTTGAGGCGGTCGAACAGGCTGTTGAACACAATGTTCCAGCTCAGCGCCAGCAGGCTGAGGCCCAAGGTCACCGTGCCCATTTCCAAGGCCGGTCGCCCGGTGATCCAGACCAGCAGCGGCGTGCAGATCAACAAGGCCAACCCTTCAAAGCCCAAGGCTTGGCCAACACGTTCAGTCATCGATTTGGTGGGGTGCATAACCCGGCTCCGTGCGTAACGAGAGTTGCCATGGTTACCCGGCGGATCGATACTTCATAACCAATAACCATCGATCAAGGCGATAGTCATGGCTTCACATGAAGTGCTGCAGGCATTTGTCCAGGCGGCGACCCAAGGCTCGTTTTCGGCGGCGGCGCGCAAGCTCGGCAAGAGCCAGTCCACCGTCAGCGCAGCGGTGGCGAGCTTGGAGATCGACTTGGATGTGGAGCTGTTCGACCGCAGCAGTCGCAAACCCACACTGACCCCGGCGGGCCATGTGTTGCTGCAACGCGCCGAGCAGGTGTTGGAAGCTAATAGCCGGCTGGCCCTGACGGCGAGTCAGTTGGCCCAGGGGCTGGAGCCGAAGCTGAGTATCGCCATGTCAGACACCTACCAGTCCGACCGTTTCGAGGCTGCCCTCAGCGCGTTCGAACGACGCTACCCCGACCTTGAGCTGGAATGCCTGATCGCCGAATGCGAAGACCTAATCGCCTTGGTGCAGAGCGGCCGTGCGCAGATCGCATTTATTGAACACCAGGACTTGTACCCGCCGGACCTGACCTGCGCGCCCGTGGAGGAACGCACGGAAATCGCCCTGTTCGTATCCCCCAAGCATCCGTTGGCCAGCCTCGACACCCTCACCGCGCACGCCCTGCAACAGCATCGCGAACTGCGCCTGGCAAGCATCATCAACCCGAATGAAACCCGCGCCAGCGGACGTGTCTGGTCGGCCCCCAGCTACCTGATGCTGCTGGAAATGGCTCAGTTGGGTTTCGGCTGGGCGCCGATTCCGCGCTGGTTGGTGGAGCGGTTTGGCGGCGGGCAATTGGTGGAACTGAAGGCACGCGGCTGGCCGCGCTCAGTGGCGGTGGATGCGTTGTGGTCACGGCACCATCCGCCAGGGCCGGCGGGGAGTTGGTTGTTGGGCAAGATGCTCGAATGATATTTCTAGGGCATTGAAGCGCTGACAAGTTGAGCCAGGCGTTGTTCGAGGAAGGCCTTTTCGGGGGCCTGTTGGGTCAGTGACAGGGCTTTTTCATACGCAGACCGCGCTTCTTTCAACCTTCCCAGTTGCCGGCAGAACTCGCCCCGGGTCGCGTGCGCCAAGTGGTAATCCTGCAACTCCCCGCGCGCCAGGATCCCATCGACCTGCTGCAACCCCGCCAGCGGCCCGTCGCGCATGGCCACCGCCACCGCCCGATTCAGCGCAATCACCGGCGACGGCAGCAGGCCCAGCAACACGTCGTACAGCCCAACGATCTGCGGCCAATCCGTCTGAGCCGCGTGAGGCGCTTCGGCATGTACGGCAGCGATCGCCGCTTGCAGGCAATACGGGCCAAAGCCTCGGGTGCTCAGCGCTCGCTGCACCAGCGCGCAGCCTTCGGTGATTAACGACGCGTCCCAAAGCGTGCGGTCCTGCTCATCCAGCAACACTAGCTCCCCACTCGCCGAGGTGCGCGCCGCACGGCGGGACTCATGCAGCAGCATCAACGCCAGCAGGCCCATTACTTCCGGCTCCGGCAGCAACGCCAGTAACAGCCGCCCGAGGCGAATGGCTTCGCCGCTCAATTCGTCGCGGGTGAGGTTTGCGCCGATGGACGCCGAATAGCCCTCGTTGAACACCAGGTAAACCACGCGCAGCACGCCGTCGAGACGCTCCGGCAGTTCCGCCAGGGATGGCACCTGATAAGGGATCTTCGCCTCGCGGATCTTGGCCTTGGCCCGCACGATGCGCTGAGCGATGGTGGTGGGCGTGCTCAGGAAGGCCCGGGCGATTTCTTCGGTGGTGAGGTCGCAGATCTCGCGCAAGGTCAACGCAGCCTGGGCATCCGGCGCCAGCGCCGGGTGGCAGCAGGTGAAGATCAGGCACAGGCGGTCGTCTTCGACGTCTTCGACACTCCACTCAGCCGCTTCCAGCGCATCGGCCTGCGCCTGCGATAACGGCGTAAAACGCGCCTGGCGGCGCAAGCGGTCGATCGCTTTGAAACGGCCGGTGGAGATCAGCCAGGCCCGTGGGTTGTCGGGCAGACCGTCCTGGGGCCAACGTTCGAGCGCGACGGAAAACGCCTCGTGCAGGGCTTCTTCGGCAAGGTCGAAATCCCCCAGCAGGCGAATCAACGTCGCCAGGACGCGTCGCGATTCGCTGCGATAAAGGGCCTCGATAGAGAGGCTGTTCAGAGCGCCAACTCGCGTACGGGCCGCACCTCGACGCTACCGACCCGTGCCGCCGGAATGCCACCGGCCACCTGCAGCGCTTCGTTCAAATCCCGCGCTTCGATCAGGTAGAAACCGGCGAGCTGCTCCTTGGTTTCGGCGAATGGCCCGTCGGTGATCGATAAGTGGCCATTGCGCTTACGCACGGTGGTGGCGCTGGCCACAGGTTGCAGCGGCTCGGCGGCCAGCATGCGACCACTGGCCTGAATGGCCTGGGCGTAGGCAAGGCACTCCGGATCTTTTGGGCTGTCGGGTGAGCTATGCAGCAACGTTTCGTCGCTGTAGATCAGGCAGAGGTATTTCATGGATATCTCCGTTGTCGGAATGCTGACTATAGTTCGCGCATCTCAAGGTTTCAGGTCGAACAGTGCGGTGCCTTTCTCCATATCGAAGGGGGCTGACCAATGCTCATGCATCACTTTCCACTGGCCCGCGATGCGCTGATAACCGGCGGTGACGCGCATCCAGCAGGCCTTCAACTCACCGTCCGGGCCGGTCCCGCCGCAGTGCGCCAGCCAGTGGGCAAACGCGCTGTCGGCCGCCTCGACGATGCGCAATTGATGAAACTCGAAAATGCCCGGGCCTGGGCAGTGCTTCATGCACTCTTCCCAATGGCTGCGGTAGGCGGCTTTACCCTTGAATTGCAGAGCGTTAACGGCGTCGAATGAGACGATATCGTCGGCGTAATAGCTGACAATTTTGTCGATATCGCGGCTTAGGACGGCATTTTTCCATTCTTCGATCAGGCGATTGATTGCGGTGCTCATGGCGATAACTCCTTGGGGTGGAAAATCCGAAAGTCACCCTTAGTCGAACGCGCAGGGGGCAAATCGACAGGCTGCTGAAAAATAATTTCGCCCCCATCAAACCCGATAGACTGCGCCCTACTTGCAGCCCTCCGGATACCCTCGATGCATACCCGCCTGGTCGCCTATGGGGCACTGACTGACCTGCAAAAACAGCAGCTCAATGCCATCGAAGTTCATCCTGAGCAACTGCCGTTTTGCGGCGATATGTATTGCGCACTCAATAGCCTGTTGGCTAAACCCAGCCCTGGCGTGAAAGGCTTTGCACTGTTGGCCGACGACGTCCCGGTGGCCTTCCTGTTGCTTAAGCGCCCTCCCTGTCTGCCCGACTGGGCCGACGCACACAGCGCCACCCTGCATGCCTTGCAGGTGGACCGTCGGCAACAGGGCCGTGGGTTCGGCAAGGCGTGCCTGCTGGCACTGCCGGCGGCGGCGCTTGAAGCATGGCCGCAGATCAAGGGGTTGGAGTTGTCGGTGGACACGGACAACGTGGCGGCGATGGGCTTGTATTTGGGGCTCGGCTGGGTAGACAGCGGTGAGGCGTACAAGGGGCGGGTTGGCTATGAGCGCAGATTGAGCCTTGCACTTTAATCCGCAGGGATGGATGTCACGTAAACATGCCGTTCAGACGCGTGTGTCATGTTTACGCGACAGGGGCGCTCAACTCAGCCGCGCTTTTCGACCGGCACCCAGACCTCCACCGTGCCCGTGCCTTTTTTCACATCGAAATCGGCGCTGTAGCGCTCGAAATCCGCGCCGGCCACTTTGAACCCCGACTGTGGCAACCATTCATACATGATGCGTTCGTAGGTTTGCGCCAGCGCCTGAACCGCGCCGTAATGCGGGAAAACCGCGTAGCGGCGGGCCGGAATTTCGACGTACTTGAAGTTGCTCGGCACGTCATCCTTGCTCGGCACTTGCACCCCGGCCAGGTAATCGAACTCATCGTGGTGGGGGTTGTGACACACCCCATAGGTCACGCCGCCGGTACGTCGCTTGATCTCTTTGATGCAGCTGTCGAATAACTCCCACAAGCGTGGAATATCGCCCACGGTCGCCTTGGAATACCGCCCTTGCACCCCTGCGATCACCATGGCATTGCCTTCTTCCATGCGCGGTTCCAACGGTTGTTTTGTCTGCTGATCCATACGAACAGTCTCCTTCTTATGAGGGAACAAACCCGCATCGAGTATAGGGGCATACCCGGACTGTACTCCATGCAGAAAATTTTCCTACGTATCTGGACAACTTGCCATCACCGACCGTATTGTCTGCCCCGCAGGCCACCGCAGTGGCCAACGTCGCTCGGACGGTTCCGGGCGCTTACGTACTCTCGAGGCAACAATGGCCGAACAAGCTTCGCCGCGCCGCTTTGCGCGCATCGATCGACTCCCCCCTTACGTGTTCAATATCACTGCCGAGCTGAAGATGGCTGCGCGTCGGCGCGGCGAAGACATCATCGACTTGAGCATGGGTAACCCCGACGGCGCCACGCCGCCGCACATCGTTGAAAAACTCGTGCAAGTGGCCCAGCGTGAAGACACCCACGGTTACTCCACCTCCAAAGGCATTCCGCGCCTGCGCCGGGCGATTTCGCGCTGGTACAAAGACCGTTATGAAGTGGACATCGACCCCGAGTCCGAAGCCATCGTCACCATTGGTTCCAAGGAAGGCCTGGCGCACTTGATGCTGGCCACCCTGGATCAAGGCGACACCGTGCTGGTGCCCAACCCCAGCTACCCGATTCACATCTACGGTGCCGTGATTGCCGGCGCCCAGGTGCGCTCGGTGCCGCTGGTGCCTGGCGTGGATTTCTTCGCCGAGCTGGAACGGGCGATCCGCGGTTCGATCCCCAAGCCGAAAATGATGATCCTCGGTTTCCCGTCCAACCCCACCGCGCAGTGCGTGGAGCTGGATTTCTTCGAACGTGTGATTGCGCTGGCCAAGCAATATGACGTGCTGGTGATCCACGACCTGGCCTACGCCGATATCGTCTATGACGGCTGGAAAGCCCCGTCGATCATGCAGGTGCCGGGCGCCAAGGACATTGCGGTGGAGTTTTTCACCCTGTCCAAGAGCTACAACATGGCCGGCTGGCGCATCGGCTTTATGGTGGGCAACCCGGAACTGGTCAACGCCCTGGCGCGGATCAAGAGTTACCACGACTACGGCACCTTCACCCCACTGCAAGTGGCGGCGATTGCGGCATTGGAAGGCGACCAACAGTGTGTGAAAGACATCGCCGAGCAATACCGTCAGCGCCGCAACGTACTGGTCAAGGGCCTGCATGAGTTGGGCTGGATGGTAGAGAATCCGAAGGCGTCGATGTACGTGTGGGCCAAGATTCCCGAGCAGTATGCCGCCATGGGCTCGTTGGAATTTGCCAAGAAGCTGCTGCTGGAAGCCAAGGTGTGCGTGTCACCGGGGATCGGCTTTGGCGAGTATGGGGATGATCATGTGCGCTTTGCGCTGATCGAGAACCAGGACCGCATTCGCCAAGCGGTACGTGGGATTCGCGGGATGTTCCGGGCGGATGGGTTGATCCAGAAAGCCTGAGCCATTTATGTTGCAGAAATGCAATTAAAAATGTGGAAGGGGGTTTGCTCCCGATAGCTGAGTGTCAGTCACTGCATCAGGTGACTGATCCACCGCTATCGGGGGCAAGCCCCCTCCCACATTTGATTGGGTTTTCACCCTTGCCTTGTGGTGTGCCTGTTAGACCACCAACGACAGCAACATGATGAAGATCAACGCCACTACGGACAGGATGGTTTCCATCGCGGTCCAGGTCTTGAACGTCTCGGCCACGGTCATGTTGAAGTACTGCTTGACCAGCCAGAACCCCGCATCGTTGACGTGAGACAGGATCAACGAACCCGCCCCCGTCGCCAGCACCAGCAACTCGCGGTTAACCCCCGGAATCATGCCCACCACCGGCACCACAATACCGGCGCCGGTAATGGTGGCCACGGTGGCCGAACCGGTTGCCACGCGAATCACCGCCGCCACCAGCCACGCCAGCAGGATCGGGTTGATCTGCGCGGTGACGGCCATATGCCCGATAACATCGCCCACGCCGCTGGTCACCAGCATCTGCTTGAAGCCACCACCGGCACCGATGATCAGGATGATCGCAGCGGTCGGCGCAAGGCTGGCGTCGAGCAGTTTGAGGATCTGCTTGGAGTGGATGCCTTGACGCGCACCGAAGGTATACAACGACAGCAACAGTGCCAGCAGCAACGCGGTGATCGGGTGACCGATCATGTCCATCCAGTTACGCACGACATGGCCTTCGGCGAAGGCGATGTCAGCGAAGGTTTTGAGCAGCATCAGGAACACCGGCAGCAGCACGGTAACCAGTGTGATGCCAAAGCTCGGCAGGTCTTTGCTTTCCGGCTCGCGGGCCAGTTGATCCACCAGTTCCTGGGAGGGATTGCCCGGGATGTACTTGGCGATAAACGTACCGAAGATCGGGCCGGCGATGATGGCGGTCGGCAGTGCGACGATCAGGCCGTACAGGATGGTCTTGCCGATGTCCGCGCCAAACACGCCGATGGCCAGCAGCGGGCCCGGGTGCGGCGGCACCAGGCCATGCACCGCCGACAGGCCGGCGAGCAGCGGGATGCCGATTTTGATCAGCGACACACCGGTGCGGCGCGCGACGATAAACACCAGCGGGATCAGCAGTACAAAGCCGATCTCGAAGAACAACGGAATGCCCACCAGGAACGCGGCGAACATCATGGCCCACTGGACTTTTTCCTTGCCGAAGGCGCGGATCAAGGTCTGGGCGATCTGATCGGCACCGCCGGATTCGGCCATCATTTTGCCGAGCATCGTGCCCAAGGCGAGGATGATGCCGACAAAGCCGAGCACCCCGCCGAAACCGTCCTGGAACGCCTTGATGATCTTGTCCACGGGCATGCCCGAGGTCAGGCCAAGAAAGCCCGCCGCGATGATCAACGCAATAAAGGGGTGAACCTTGAACCGGGTGATCAATACGATCAACCCGATAATAGTGACTACTGCATCAAGCAGTAGGTAGGACTCGTGGGACATGCCAAACATGGGGGTCTCTCCTGTTTGTTGTTGTTATTAAAGCGGGTGTTGAATTCACTGCCGGGGATAGCGCTATCTTGTCCGGCAAAAAATTATTTGGATGGTTCAAAACCGTGCTGACGCCACCAGGCATCGGTCTGCTCGGCCAGTTGCTCGACGCTGTCGTCGCTGGCGTTGAGGGCCAGGGTCAATGGCTCGCCTATGGGCGATTCGAGGGTGGCGAACTGGCTGTCGATCAGACTGGCGGGCATGAAATGGCCGGGGCGGTGGGACACGCGGTCGGCGGCCACTTCACGGGTCAGCTCCAGAAACACGAAACCCAGGCCCGGCGCGGCTTCGCGCAGATGGTCGCGGTATTTTTTCTTAAGGGCCGAGCAGGTCAGTACCGGGTGTTGACCGGCCTTGAGCGAGCGGCGCAGCTCATCGCAGAGGATATCGAGCCAGCCGGCGCGGTCGTCGTCGTTGAGGGGGTGGCCGGCACTCATCTTTTCGATGTTCGCGGCAGGGTGAAAGCTGTCGCCTTCAATGGCGGTGGCGCCGTTGAGGCGGCACACGGCCTCGCTGACACTGGTCTTGCCGCAGCCGGCAACACCCATGATGACCAGGGCGGTAACAGGTTGACTCATGAAACACCTCAGGACGCAGATAGCGCTACCTTTGCACGCTGTAAGGCTAGTGCAAAAACAGGCTTTTCCCGCGCCGTCTTGTCTTTTTTTATGGAGTGACGCGTGCATCCGCTCCAACGGTTTGAACAGGATCAGGCAACCCAACGTTCAAGTATTTGCAGCCTTTTGGAGACAGCGCTACCTTAGTGCCTCGATTTTTGTTTGGCAAGCCGCCTGATGACCTCTAAGAACGATAAAAAACTACGCACCACAGGGCGCCCCACCCTCAACGAAGTCGCCCGCCTGGCCGGCGTCAGCCCCATTACCGCCTCACGCGCCTTGCGCGGCATCAGCACCGTAGCGACGGAGTTGGTGGAGAAAGTCCAACAGGCCGCTGCTGAATTGAACTACGTGGTCAACCCTGCCGCCCGCGCCTTGGCCTCGGCCCAGAGCCATTCGGTGGTGGTGCTGGTGCCCTCGCTGTCCAACCTGCTGTTTATCGAAACCCTCGAAGCCATCCACCAGGTGCTGCGGCCCAAAGGCTTCGAAGTGTTGATCGGCAACTCCCACTACTCGCGCGACGAAGAAGAAAACCTGCTGCGCAATTACATGGCTTACCAGCCCCGTGGCTTGCTGCTGACCGGCTTCGACCGCACCGAAAGCGCCCGACGGATGGTCGAGACCAGCAACGTGCCCTGCGTCTACATGATGGACCTGGACCCGAATGCCGGCGTGAACTGCGTGGGTTTCTCGCAACTGGCCGCCGGCGAAACGGCGGCGGCGCACTTGATCGCCCGTGGGCGCAAGCGCCTGGCCTACATCGGCGCGCAGCTGGACCAACGCACCCTGCTGCGCGGCGAAGGCTTTCGCCGTGCGCTGCAACAGGCCGGCCTGTACGACCCCGCCTTGGAACTGCTGACTCCGCGCCCCTCCTCTGTGGGCCTGGGCGGCGAATTGTTCCTGCAGTTGCTGGCCAGCCATCCGGAGGTGGACGCGATTTTCTTCGGCAACGACGACCTGGCCCAGGGCGCCTTGCTCGAAGCCCTGCGCCATAACATCAAAGTGCCGGAACGCGTGGCAGTGCTGGGCTTCAACGACTTGCCCTCCTCGTCCTTCATGGTGCCGCGCCTGAGCAGCATCAGCACCCCGCGCGAAGCGATTGGCCGGCGTGCAGCGGAGCACTTATTGACGATCATGGCGGGCAACAAGATCGCCAAGCCGGTGGTGGATATGGGGTTTGAGTTGCGGGTGCGGGAGAGTACGTAGGACGGGTGTAGGAAGCGGCTGACATTGCGTTAAGCGTCTTGCCCGGTTGCCTACGCTTACGCCAGAATCCGCCGGCTTGTGCGCCTGGAGTGCGGTCTTTAAGGTTTGCCGGTCGCTGAATTTCTCGGTGATCGGGTTTAGTAGCCCGGATTCGGATCTCCTTAGTGCACAAACCTCGTCCCATGCTTGATGGCGGCTGTGCGTAGGGCACCTTCGGGTGCGCCGGCTTTGGAGTCCACCGGTCTACTAACCTGCGTACAGCTGCCACCCTCGTTTAGTAGCGAAGAGACGGCCGCTCATTCCAGGACTATCCAATGATCAAAGAAATCGATACGCCCCCAACCACCCTCTTCACCGTCATCCCCGATGCCCCCACCGAAACCCTGCTGATCAACAGTTACGAAACCGTCTGTTCCGTCAGCACCTTGCTGCTCAACCTGTCCGATGACCTCACCGGCAAACACCGCGATATCGCCTTGGCCATTTATCAATTGAGTGAGCTGAGCGTATTGCTGGTCGGCAAAGCCATGGATCAGCATACCCCGCGCTGTTGAGCGCTTAACCGTTCAGCCGGTGGGAAGGGGCTCGCTCCTCTCACCTTTTCAACCGTGCCGCGTGGAAATATCGCCGTAACCTGCCGCCCCTGCTAGATTGTCCTTCTCTCCATCGCCAGGAAAGCACCATGGGACACTCACTGAAAATCTTGGGCCGCACGTCCTCCATCAACGTGCGAAAAGTGCTCTGGACCTGCCAGGAACTGGGCATCGACTACGTGCGTGAAGACTGGGGCATCGGCTACACACCCACCCAATCCGCTGAGTTCATGGCCCTGAACCCCAACGCCCAGGTGCCGGTGCTGATCGATGACCACGGCGTGTTGTGGGAATCCAACACCATTTGCCGTTACCTGGTCGGCCTTTACCAACGGCATGATCTGCTGCCCGCCGAGCCCGCGCCCCGGGCCCGGGTGGAGCAGTGGATGGACTGGCAGGCCACCGAGCTGAACCCGTCCTGGGGCTATGCGTTCCACGCCTTGGTGCGCAAAAACCCGGACTATCAGGACCCGCAACGTATCCAGGCCGGCGTACAGGGCTGGAACGCCAAGATGGCCATCCTCGAACAGCAACTGGCCAAGACGCAGGCCTACGTCGCCGGCGATGAGTTCACCCTGGCCGACATCCTTATCGGCCTGTCGGTGCACCGCTGGCGCATGACGCCGATGGAGCATCCGCCTTTTCCGGCGGTGGCGGCCTATTACGAAAGGCTCAGCCAGCATGCGGGCTTCAAGGCGTTCGCCCTGGATGGGCATAATTGATTACTGCGCCATAAAATCTTGAGCCATAAGCGGTAAACGCAATAAATCGCCAAATATGCCCGGCGTGCCCTGCCATTTAACAAGCAGCGATTTCCGTTAGCCAGCTAAGATTCCAGGTCCTGCACCTGGAATCGCTCACCATGTCCACACTCGCCGCTTCAACCACAGACGGTATCGACCCGCTGCGTGCCGCCCATATCAGCGCACGCATCGACCGCCTGCCCGCCGTCGCTACCGTCTGGCGCTTGGTGGCGCTGCTGTCCATCGGTGGTTTTTTTGAGCTGTATGACCTGTTCCAGACCGCCTATATCAGCCCCGGCCTGATCAGCGATGGGATTTTTCACACCGGCAGTGAAGGCGTGTTCGGTTTCTCCGACCAGGCCGCATTCGCCTCCGCGACCTTTCTGGGCCTGTTCCTTGGCGCCAGCCTGCTCAGCCCGATTGCCGACCGCTTCGGGCGTCGTGCGATCTTCACCTTTGCGCTGATCTGGTACACGGTGGCCACAGTGTTGATGGGTATCCAGACATCCGCCCTGGGCATTATCAGCATGCGTTTTCTGGTGGGGATCGGCCTGGGCATCGAACTGGTGACCATCGACGCCTATCTCTCGGAACTGGTGCCCAAGCGCATGCGCAGTTCGGCGTTTGCCTTCGCATTTTTTATCCAGTTTCTGTCGGTCCCGGCGGTGGCGTTGATGTCGTGGTGGCTGGTGCCCCAGGCGCCGTTTGGGATCGCCGGTTGGCGCTGGGTGGTGCTGAGCAGCGCGGTGTTTGCGTTATTTATCTGGCAACTGCGCAAGCGCTTGCCGGAGTCACCGCGCTGGCTCGCGCAACAAGGCCGCTTCGATGAGGCCGGACAGATCATGGACAGCCTGGAGGCGCGCTGCCGCAAGGATCACGGTAAACCGCTGGACGAGCCCGAGCCAGAGGCCGTCAGCGTGCAGGGCAGCGGGCGCTTTGCCGATATCTGGCAACCGCCGTATCGGCGCCGGGCGTTGATGCTGATCGTGTTCCATGTGTTCCAGGCCATCGGCTTTTTCGGCTTTGGCAATTGGTTGCCGGCGCTCTTGTCGGGTCAGGGCGTGAGTGTGACCCACAGCCTGCTGTACGCCTTTATCATCACCCTCGCCTACCCGCTGGGGCCATTGCTGTTCGTGAAGGTGGCCAACCGCTTTGAAAACAAGTGGCAGATCGTCGGCTCGGCCATGGGCGCCGTGATCTTCGGCAGCCTGTTCGCACTACAGACCACGGCGGTAGGGCTGGTGTTCTGCGGCGTGATGATCACCTTCTGCAATGCCTGGCTGAGCTTCAGTTATCACTCGTACCAGAGCGAACTGTTCCCCACCAATATCCGTGCGCGGGCGGTGGGGTTCTGTTACTCGTTCAGCCGCTTGTCGACGGTGTTCAGCAGCCTGCTGATCGGGTTCATCCTCGAACACCTGGGCACACCGGGGGTGCTGGCATTTATCGCCAGCAGCATGCTGATTGTGATGATCACCATCAGTTGGTTCGGGCCACGCACGCGCAACCTGGCCCTGGAACATATCGCCCATTGACGGCAACGATTGGCCGTTGGCGGGATAAGTGTTGCCGCCGACGGCGCGCCGCCCCAGCAAAACCGGGGGTCTGGCACTCGGCATGCTATTTGCTCCGGCTGTGGCACCGAACATTACACAGGTGACCGATCATGCTGGTAAACAACAACACCCAAGCCGTGTCGACCGTTCAACAGATCAAGCGACCCGACATGGACCCCGCCAACGCCGCCGCCAGCGCGCTGTACAGCGGCGCCCTGCAAGCGGCGCAGCAAAGCGTGACCGTACCGGCCGCGCAGAAGGAATTGGACAAGGCCGTCGACCGTATCGACGAAGCCTTCGCCAAGACCCGCGTGCAATTGCAGACAGCCAGTACCGCCAGTGAAGTACCGGCAACCAGCTCGACCTCCGGGGCTCGCGCGGAATTCACTGACTATATGAGCAAATCCCCTGCCGAACGCATCCGCGAGCAATTGCTCAAGGAACAAGGGCTGACCGAGGCGGATGTGCAGAATATGTCCCAGGAAAAGCAGGACGCGATTTCCAAGCAAGTGGCTGAACGCTTGAAGCAACAGCAGGAACAGCAAGTAGCGGCGAAGACAGCTGAGCCTCAGGCGCGAACGTTGAAAGAAACCCTGGCGGCTATCTGACGTCACTGGCCGCGAGTTTTTTGCTCGCAAAGCCTCCAAGAACGCTGCGTTCATCCAGCATGATCGTGTCGTCGTCGAACGGCTTCGCAAGCCTGCTCGCACCTGAGCGAGCAGGCGTTTGCGGATCAGTGCCCGAACAGACCTGTTTCGGATTTCTTGGCTTTCTTGTCTGCGCGTTTTTCATCGGCGGTCTTTGCCGGTTTTTTCTTCGCGGCTTTCTTTGAATCCATGCCTTTAGCCATGCTGCGTACTCCACTGTGAAGGGATGCAGCATTGGGTATACCACCTATTGCCCGGCAGAAGGCGCTTATAATCCTGGCCCCATCACGACGCCTGCTTGAATACCATGCCCGAGTTGCCCATTGATCCACTGCCAGAGCCCCTATGGCCGCTGCTGAACAAGTTTTACCGCCGCCACGACTCATCAATGAAGGCGCTCAAGGGCGGGCGTTTATGGGTGGCGCGCGATGGCGACATTGTCGCCGGGTTGTGCCTGACACCCGTGGTGGGCGGGCAGTGGCTGACGGGCGTGTTTGTGGCGCCGGATTATCGCGGCCAGGGTTTGGCGGCGCGGTTGATCCTTGAGGCAGTGGCGTCAGCCGAGGGCACGGTATGGTTGTTGTGCCATCCTGACTTGGAGCGGTTGTATCAGCGGATAGGCTTTACCCAGGACACGCGATTGCCGCAGTCCCTCAGCGAGCGGCTGGTGCGTTACAAGCGCAACAAACCGATGATCGCGATGGGCTTGGAATCGGGAGTGAGGCCGCCCTCGGATAGCAGGTAACCGAGAGGGAATGGGCCCATGCTTTTTGTCTGGCACACCGCGGTGTCTGAAGAGAGGCCCGCTTCGCGGCCCGGCGCGGGGCAAGCCCGCTCACCACAACCACTTTGTGGGCCGATCCCCTGTGGTGAGCACGCTTGGATTTTGTGTAGCTAACCAAGGCTTGGGCAAGCCCCTTTTTCCACATGCTGATCGGCATTCCTTCGATTAATCCGCCGTGGCGGGATCCAACTCCGGGAACATCACGTCGATGAAGCCGAACTTGCTGAAGTCGGTGATGCGCGATGGGTATAACCGGCCGATCAGATGGTCGCATTCGTGTTGCACCACCCGCGCATGGAAGCCATCGGCAAAGCGCACGATCGGCTCGCCCTTGGGATCGAAACCTTCATAACGGATCTGCTGGTAGCGGTTCACCGCACCGCGCAGGCCAGGCACCGACAAGCAACCTTCAAAGCCTTCTTCCAGCAGCGGGCTGAGTGGCGTGATCAGTGGGTTGATCAGGATGGTCTGGGGCACGGCCGGCGCGTCCGGGTAGCGCTCGCTGCTCTCAAAACCGAAGATCACCAATTGCAGATCCACGCCGATCTGCGGCGCGGCAAGGCCTACCCCCCCCACATGCTCCATGGTCTGGAACATGTCATCGATCAGTTGCCACAGTTCGGGGCTGTCGAACATTTCCGGCGGAACCGGAGGGGCGATGCGTAGCAAGCGTTCGTCGCCCATTTTCAGGATTTCACGGATCATTGATCAGGCTTCGTCAGTAGTGGGCTTAATGGAATGGTCACGGCCAAGGCCGGAAACATGTTGTTTCTCATGGACCGGCGGCTCATCGAAATCCTTGGCCCCCGGTTCCTTGCCTTCGGCTGACATGTGTTCAATCACCGCATTCATCTCCGCACCCAGCAACAGCACGGCGGATGATATGTAAAAGTATAGGAGCAGCACGATGATCGCACCGATACTGCCGTACATGGCGTTGTAATCGGCGAAGGTCTTGACGTAGTAGCCAAACCCCAGCGAGGCAATGATCCACACCACCACCGCCAGTACGGAACCGGGGGTGATAAAGCGAAATTTCTGTTCGACATCGGGCATCACGTAGTACATCAGCGCCACGGCGAACATCAGCAGAATTACGATCAGCGGCCAACGCACGATGGTCCACAGGGTGACCACGAATTCCTGCATGCCGATCTGCCCGGCCAGCCACTCCATCACCTGTGGGCCGAGCACCATCAGCGCGGCGGCGGCGAGCAACATCCCGGCGATGCCTACGGTGTAGAAGATCGACAGCGGAAAACGCTTCCAGATCGGCCGACCTTCGACCACATCGTAGGCGGCGTTCATGGCGCTCATCATCAGGCGCACGCCGGCCGAGGCCGTCCACAGCGCTATCACGATACCCACCGACAGCAGGCCACCCTTGGATTGCTGCAACTGGTCGATCACCGGATTGACCTGCTCCAGCGCCTGGGGCGGCAGCACCAGTTCCGACTGCAGGCGCAGCCAGCTGAAGAAGTCCGGCAGGTGCAGGAAACCAATCAGCGCAATCAAAAACAGTAGAAACGGAAACAGCGAGAACAGCATCTGGTAAGCCAGCGCCGAGGCATAGGTGGGCATTTCGTCGTCGACGAATTCCTTGACGGTGCGCAACAGCACTTTGTGCAGCTTGAGACCATCAAGTACTGGAAAAATCATAGCGTCTCCTTTCGCCGCAAAGAGGATAAGGTCATGGGCGACTCAAGGGCCGTTTTCTACATCAAAGTAGCCCATCTGGCGACTTTGAAACAATTTCCAAACTTTAGTTGCAGCAGGCGACACAAAAACGGCCATCCGTGGATGGCCGCAGGACAGCGGGTTAACACCCGCCAAAGCCAACGTTACTTGGTGGCTTTTTTAACGGCATCTTTGGTTTTACCGACCGCCTGCTGAGCTTCGCCCTTCTTCTCTTGGACGACGCCTTCGGCGCGCATTTTGTCGTTATCGGTGGCTTTGCCGACACCTTGCTTAATATTGCCGACCGCTTCGTTGGCCAAGCCTTTTGCCTTATCCGCTGTGCTGCCCATGGTATTTCTCCGAAAGAACAATCAAGGGTTATTGGTCGTTACATGAAGATTGACCGGAGCGGATTCGGCAGAGTTTCAATTATTTTCAGGGTGCATTTGATCGGTGCGCACAGGTTGGGCTTTATGTTTTGCGGCCAACCCATGAGAATGCGCGGCACATTCAGGCTATAAGGCTGAATAACAGATCCCGTAGGAAGGTTATGAAACTCAATAAAGCACAGGCCATTGCCCGCAGAAACCAGGAACTGGGCGGTGCCGTACTCGGCGTCAACAACTGCCATTTCACCGACCTGGACCGCAAACGCAACATTTGGTGGTTTGATCTGCCGGTGGCACGGATTGCGGTGGGCCAGTACGAGTGGATTCACCTGCTGATGCACAACGCCGAGACCGACCAGTTGTTGCACCTGAAGGTGCCGACGGTGTTTCTGCGCGAGAAACTCGAAGGGCTGGTGGTGCGTAATGCGGGCAAGCGCAAGCCGGAAATCACTCTGGAGCTGAGCGCGGATAAGGACTCGTTCTTGAAAGATGTGCGTCCGGCGGGTGCGGGTGTGAACTTCGCCCAGTTTGCCCTGTAAGAGCCGCGGTCAGAAAAAATGTGGGAGGTGGCTTTGCCCCCTCCCACATTTGAATTGCGTTACTTTTTAAGACCGAGTTTCTTCAGCTCTTCATCGCGCAACTCGCGACGCAGGATCTTGCCGACGTTGGTCGTCGGCAAGGCATCGCGGAACTCCACCGCCTTGGGCACCTTGTAGCCAGTGACGTTGGCGCGCATGTGCTCCATCACCTGCTCCTTGGTCAGGGTCGCACCCGGCTTGACCACAATAAACAGCTTGATGTGTTCCCCGGACTTCTCGTCCGGCACGCCGATGGCTGCACACTGCAACACGCCCGGCAGGCCTGCCAGTACGTCTTCCAGCTCGTTGGGGTACACGTTGAAGCCGGAGACCAGGATCATGTCTTTCTTGCGATCAACGATGCGCATATAGCCATCGGGCTGGATGATCGCGATGTCGCCGGTCTTGAGCCAACCTTCGCTGTCGAGCATCTCGTCGGTGGCATCCTGGCGCTGCCAGTAGCCCTTCATCACTTGCGGGCCCTTGACGCACAGCTCGCCGGTTTCACCCAACGGCAGCTCGGTGCCATCGTCGGCGATGACCTTGCACACCGTCGAAGGCACCGGAATGCCGATGGTGCCGATCTGGATATGCTGGATCGGGTTCACGGTGGCCACCGGGCTGGTCTCGGTCATGCCGTAACCTTCGCAGATACCGCAACCGGTCACGGCTTTCCAACGCTCGGCCGCTGCCAGTTGCAGAGCCATACCGCCGGAGAGCGTGACTTTCAGCGCGGAGAAGTCCAGCTTGCGGAAGGCTTCGTTGTTGCACAACGCCACGAACAGCGTGTTCAGGCCGACAAAGCCGCTGAACTTCCACTTCGACAGCTCCTTGACCATCGCCGGCAGGTCGCGCGGGT
>Ga0308172_1000662_pt1 | contig 36427 bp, 34 predicted proteins | sample PhyGR2_FD_202134 | JGI IMG/M metagenome (GOLD analysis project Ga0308172, IMG submission 202134) | Phyllosphere microbial communities from UC Gill Tract Community Farm, Albany, California, United States - DLSLSG.R2 | ecosystem: Host-associated > Plants > Phyllosphere > Unclassified | place: USA... | reverse complement strand
CTCTACAACGCCCGCGCCGCGCTGATCGTGGCGGCGATGATGCCGCTGGCCCTGCTGTCGACCTTCCTCGGCCTGCACCTGTGGGGCGTGCCGGCCAACCTGCTGTCGCTGGGGGCGATGGATTTCGGCATCATCATCGACGGTGCGGTGATCGTCACCGAGCACATCGTTTCGCGCCTGTCCGCGCTGCCGCGTACGGCAGACCGCAAGACACGGTTCTCCACCGTGCTGTCGGCGGCCTCGGAAGTCGGGCGGCCGACCTTCTTCTCGATGCTGATCATCATCGCCGCGCATATCCCGATCTTCACCCTGCAGCGGCAGGAAGGCCGGATGTTCGCACCGATGGCCTACTCGGTGACCTCGGCGCTGATCGGTGCGCTGATCCTGGCGCTGACCGTGGTGCCGCTGTTCTGCTTCTGGTGGCTGCGGCGCGACCGCATGCGCGGCGAAAACCCACTGATGGACCGCCTGACCGGCTGGTACCAGCCGTTGCTGGAGCGTGCGCTGGCCCGACCGCGGGCGGTGGTGCTGACCGCCGTCGCGCTGCTGGTCGGTACGCTGGCGCTGGGCACGCGATTGGGGTCTGAGTTCCTGCCGGAGCTGGATGAGGGCTCGATCTGGCTGACCGCCACGCTCGACCCCAGCACCAGCCTGGCCGAGGCGCAGCAGCAGTCGCGGCGCATCCGCGAACTGGTGAATACCTATCCGCAGGTCTCCACGGTGGTGGCCAAGCTGGGCCGTCCTGAGGATGGCTCCGATGCCAAGGGCGCGAACCAGATCGAGGCGCTGGTGGCGCTGAAGCCGGAGAAGGAATGGCCGAAGGGCGTGGACAAGCGGCAGCTGATCGCCGACCTGCAGCGCACCTTGGAGCAGCGCATTCCAGGACCGGAGTTCTCGATCTCGCAGCCGGTGCGCGACAACATCCTGGAGAGCATCTCGCAGATCAAGGGCCAGGTCGTGATCAAGGTCAGCGGTGCCGACCTGGAGGTGCTGAACCGGGAAGCCCAGGCCATCCTCGGCCAGGTGCGCGGCGTGGACGGCGTGGAGAGCGCCTTCATCGACCGCGATGGCTCGCTGCCGCAGCTGCAGGTGCAGATCGATCGTGATCGTGCCGCGCGCTATGGCCTGAACGTGCGTGACATCGATGAGGTGATCGAGACCGCGCTGGGCGGCCGCGAAGTGGGCGAGCTGTGGGAGGGCGACCGGAAGTTCCCGATCACCTTGCGCCTGGACGATGCCGACCGTGACCTGCAGCGCCTGCGCATGGTGCCTGTGGGCATCGGCGATGGGCATACCGTGACCCTGTCCGACGTCGCCGATTTCCAGATGGCCAGCGGTGCGATCAACATCTCGCGCGAGAACGCACAGCGGGTGAAGGCGGTGAGCATCTTCATCGCCGGGCGTGACATGGGCAGTGTAGTGGCCGACATGCGTGCGCGGGTGGATGCCAGCGTGACGCTGCCCGAGGGCTACCGCCTGGAGTGGTCGGGCGAGTTCGAGAACCAGCAGCGCGCGATGAAGCGGCTGGGCTGGGTGATCCCGCTGTCGGTGCTGATCATCTTCGTGCTGCTGTTTGATGCGTTCAAGGACATCAGCAGTGCGGCGCTGATCCTGGCCAACGTGCCGCTGGCGATGATCGGTGGCATCCTTGCCCTGTGGCTGACCGGCATCCCGTTGTCGGTGTCGGCGGCGATCGGTTTCATCGCCTTGTTCGGGCAGGCGGTACTGAACGGTGTGGTGATGCTCAGCCGGTTTGCCCAGCTGCGTGAGCAGGGCATGGACCTGCTGCAGTCGGTGGTGCAGGGCTCGTTGCAGCGCCTGCGCACGGTGCTGATGACGGCGCTGCTGGCGATGTTCGGGTTGCTGCCGATGGCCACCTCGCACGCGATCGGTGCCGAGACGCAGAAGCCGCTGGCGGTGGTGGTGATCGGCGGCCTGCTGTCGGCGATGCTGCTGACCCTGCTGGTGCTGCCCACGCTGTACTACTGGGTGCACAGCCGCCGCGCCGCGAACCGGTAGGTGCAAACCTTGGTTGGCACAATCCATATCCGCCGGGCATGGCCCGGCACTACCGGTGGACGGCCATCACCCCACCACCAACGTCTGCGCTTCCAGGAATGCTTCCATGCCCCACGCGCCGCTCTCGCGGCCAGTGCCCGACTGCTTCATGCCGCCGAACGGGCCAGCGGCTCGTGCCGCAGCGTATTCACCAGCACGCGGCCGGACTGGATCTTCCGCGCCACCGCCGTCGCATGTGCTTCATCTGCGCCGATCACCAGCGCGCTCAGGCCGTAAGGCGTGTCATTGGCGATCGCCACCGCCTCGGCGGCCAGGCCGGTGTCGGCCTGGCGTTCCTGTCCGAATGGCATATCCATATCCGCGAGGACCTGGACAGCGGCGCGCTGGTGCCGGTGCTGGATGCCTGGTGCCCGCCGTTCCCGGGTCTGTACCTGTATTTTCCCGGCCACCGTCACCTGCCGCCCGCGTTGAAGGCCTTCGCCGACCTGCTGCGCGAACGCGACGCGCAGGGTCTGGCCCCGACGCCGTGTAGATTCCAACCTTAGTTGGCACGTCGGGAACTTCCACCAAGGTGGACGACTACCGTTGCAACGCCCTCCGGTTGAGGATGTGGGCGGTGGCCAGCAGCACGCCGCCGCAGGCGGTCGCCACGCCATGCCAGACCAGCGATTCCTTCAGCGGCATGTACAGCGAGGACGCCAGCAGCGTGACCGCGCCGCAGGCCGCCAGCCGCAGCGGTCGCCACTGCTGGTGGCGACGCCAGCCCGACACGGTGCTGGCCATGGCCACGGTGGAGGCAACTACGGCGAACACCCATTCCCAGCGCGACATCACCAGCAGCGCGGTCATCGCGCCGTGGGCCGGGTGCTGGAACGAGCGCAGGGCCATCATCGCCGCCGGCACGAAGGCCAGCAGCAGGGGCAGGGTGATGCAGTGCGCGGCGCAGGCCAGAGACAGCCAGGCGCCGGCCAGGTCGAGACGGGGGTGCCAGCGTGCCGAAGCTGGCGGCTCGGGCAGTGCCCTTGCGGGCGGCGTGGGGATGTGGTCCATAATGTTACATAGTAACAATGACGGAGTCCCCCATGAAGCGTTTCGTTCTGCTGTTCCTGTCGCTTGCCGCTCCCGCCGTGCACGCACACGACGTGCGCCAGCTCGGCGCCCACGTGCACGGCCAGGCCACGGTCGACCTGGCCGTGGACCAGGGCAACCTTGAACTGGCCCTGCAGGCGCCGGGCATCGGCATCCTCGACTTCGAGCGACCGCCGGCCAATGCCACCGAACAGGCGGCGCTGGACGCGGCACTGGCCACGCTCAAGCGCGGCGACTGGTTGACCCTGCCCACCGCAGCGCAGTGCACGCCGCTGAAACGTGACGCGCGCGCCGAGGGCTTTGCCGCCGCCGCGCCAGCCACTGCCGCTACGCCGGCCAAACACACCCATGCCGGCTTCAACGCCGAACTGCGCTACCAGTGCGCCAACCCGGCCGCGCTGCGCGTGTTGGTGCTGGCCTTGCCGAAGGCCTTCCCGAACCTGCAGGAGGTCATTGTCAACAGCGCGACGGCGGCCGGCCAGGGCCGCACCGTGCTCAACGCCGAGAACCTGCGCGTGGTGCTGGCCCCATGAACGCCGCCGCCGTGATCGCACTGGATCAGGTGCGTTTCAGCTACGGCGGGCGCACCGTGCTGGACATTCCGCAGCTGCGCATCGCGGCCGGCAGCAGCGTGCTGCTGCGCGGTGCCAGCGGTTCCGGCAAGAGCACCCTGCTGGGCCTGCTGGCTGGTGTGTTGTGCCCCGAACAAGGCGAGGTGAGGGTGGCCGGTACGGCCGTGCACGCCCTGAAGCCAGCGGCGCGCGACCGCTTCCGCGCCAATCAGCTCGGTGTGATCTTCCAGCAGTTCAACCTGCTGCCCTTCCTCAGCGTGCGCGACAACATCGCGCTGGGCCTGCGCTTCGCGCCCGCGCGCAGCGCACGGGCCGGTCGGCCGCTGGATGATGAGATCCTCCGCCTGCTGCAGGCCCTACACCTGGACCCGGACCTGCTGCAGCGCCGGGCCGGCACCCTCAGCGTCGGCCAGCAGCAGCGCGTGGCGGCGGTGCGGGCGTTGATCGGTCGCCCCGCGGTGCTGCTCGCCGATGAGCCGACCTCGGCACTGGACCGCGAGGCGGCCACCGCCTTCCTGCAGCTGATGGCCGCGCAGTGTGCCGCGGCCGGTACCACCGCGGTTGTGGTCAGCCATGACGACAGCCTGCAACCGCTGTTCGACCGCGTCGTGCAGCTGCAGGACATCAACCACGCCGGAGCCGCCCATGTTTGAACTTGCCTGGGCCAGCCTGCGCAGCCGTGCGCTGAGCGTGTCCCTGACCGTCCTGGTCATCACCCTCAGCGTGACCCTGCTGCTGGGCGTGGAGCGCGTGCGCGTGCAGGCCCATGAGGGTTTCGCCAGCACCGTTTCGGGCACCGACCTGATCGTCGGCGCGCGCTCGGGGCCGGTGAATCTGCTGCTCTATTCGGTGTTCCACATCGGCGACCCGACCAACAACGTGTCTTGGCAGTCCTACCAGGAGCTGTCGACGCTGCCGCAGGTGAAGTGGGCGGTGCCGTTGTCGCTGGGTGATTCCTGGCGCGGCTACCGGGTGATCGGCACCACCGGCGGCTACTTCGAGCACTACCGCTACGGTGCCGGGCATACGTTGGCCTTCGGTGAGGGCAAGCCCTTCGATGATCTGTACGATGCGGTGGTCGGCGCCGATGTCGCCCGCGCGCAGGGCGTGCAGGTGGGCGATGAGATGGTTCTCGCCCACGGTACTGCCGCGGTGACCCTGGCCAAGCATGCCGACAAGCCATTCCGTATCACCGGCGTGCTGCAGCGGACTGGCACGCCGGTGGATTCGTCGGTGCTGGTGTCGTTGCCGGCGATCGAGGCCATCCACGTGGACTGGCGTTCGGGCGTGCAGCTGCGCGGGCACAAGGTCAGCGCCGAACAGGCGCGGCACCTGGACCTGACCCCGACCAGCATCACTGCCTTCCTGCTCGGCCTGAACTCGCGCATCGCCACATTCTCGGTGCAGCGCGCGATCAATGACTACCCCGACGAGGCACTGCTGGCGATCCTGCCCGGGGTGACCCTGCAGCAGTTGTGGCAGTCGCTGGGCACGGCCGAGCGGGCGCTGCAGTTGATCAGTGCGATGGTGGTTCTGCTGGGCCTGGTCTCGCTGGTGGCGCTGCTGGTGTCGACCCTGCAGGAGCGGCGTCGCGAGATGGCGGTGCTGCGCGCCACGGGTGCGCGGCCACTCTATATCGCCAGCCTGCTGGTGCTGGAAGCGGTGGCGACCAGCACCATGGCCTGCGTGCTGGCCCTGGCGATACTGGTGGCCGCGAGTCTGGCAGGACGTGGCTGGGCGCTGGCGAATTTCGGCCTGTCGATCACCCATGTCTGGCCGGACCTGCGCGAGCTGGCGTGGGTAGGCGGGGTGCTGGTGCTGAGTGCCGTGGCCGGTCTGGTACCTGCTTTGCTGGCCTATCGACGCACCTTGGCCGACGGCCTGTCGGCGGGAGCCTGAGCGATGCGCACGTGGCTTTCCCTTGCCGTGATCCTGCTGCTGGCCGGCTGCGAACGTCCGCTGGATACCGGCGTGCAGGCCCTGCCGCCGACGCCTGTGCAGGAAGGCGCGACAACCCAAGCGGCTGCCGAGCAGGAACTGGACTGGCTGCAGATGATGCCCGCCGACGAACTGGCCGCCTTGGAGCGGGGTGACGGGCCGGAAGTGAAGCACAACGGCAACCGGCGCATGGCCCAGTTCGGCACCTTCCGCACGGTGGATACGGTCCTGGACCGCGCCGTGCGCCTCCCCGGTTACGTGGTGCCGCTGGCCAATGCCAGCGATGGCCGCCTGACCGAGTTCCTGTTCGTGCCGTACTACGGCGCCTGCATCCACGTGCCGCCGCCACCCCCGAACCAGATCGTGCACGTGCGGTTGTCGCGGCCGATCGACATGCCGGACATGTACTCGCCGTTCTTCCTCGCCGGCACCCTGCGCGCCGAGCGCGTGGACGACGATCTGGCCGGTTCGGCCTACACCATGGCAGACCCCGAGTTGAGGCCCTATGAACCGTAACGTCTGTATCCTGGTGTTGATGTTGTTGGCCGGTTGCAGCCGGCCCGGCGGCGATGTGCCCGGCGTGGCGGCCGAACCAGCTGCCGCCGCGGCCACGTCCGATGCGGTGAGCACGCCGGATAAGGCCGCGCCGGCCGAGGGCGCGATCACGGCCTGGAACGCGTTGATGCCGGAGGAGGACGCTTTCCTGCGCCCGCCGCCGCAGATCGGCATCGACCGCAGCGGCGGCATGGGTGCGATGTCCGGCGTCGGTGGGCTGATCGATGACACGGGCTCGGGCACGCCGCCGGGCGCGGCCATCGACCACTCCAGCCCCGACCGCGCGCAGCAGTTCGGCTCCGCTGCCGTGGTCGATGGCGTGGACGGTCGCGAGGTCGACCTGGACGGGTACGTAGTGCCGTTGGGCATGGACGACGCCGGGGCGGTGAATGAACTGCTGTTCGTGCCGTTCTACGGCGCCTGCATCCACGTGCCGCCGCCGCCACCGAACCAGATCATCCACGTGACCCTGGCCAAGCCGATTGCACTCGGCAATCTGTGGGATGCCTATCGGCTGTCGGGCCACCTGCGGATCAAGCGCTTCGAGGGCGACATCGCCAGCGCCTCCTATGATGCGGACGCGGCCACGCTGACGGCGATCGGCAGCTGATGCAGCGTGCGCACTGGCTGGGGATCGGTGCGGTGCTGCTGGCCGGTGCCGCGCTGCTGGCCTGGCAGCGCTGGGCACCGCAGGGGCGTCCTCCGTCCGTGGCGTTCCCCGCACCGGTGCCCGCGCTGCAGGCCGACATCGAGCGGCACCTGCGCGAGGATCGTGCGTTCCGTGACGACGTGGTGTTCCTGCTGGCGGCCACGGTGCGTGATCGCTGCGTCCCGTCCGAGGCCGGTGTGCTGGCACGCATGGCCAACCGCGCCGCGCTGCCGGTGCTGGGTGCGGTCAGTGCGGTGACCGCGGAGGACCGTCGGCTTGATCGGCCGATCTATCAGTTCATCCAGCACCGCGCCGACAGCACGGAATGCGATGAACCGCTGCAGTTGCCCGCCTTGGGGACACAGCCGCTGCAGGTGGACGTCGAGCAGTACGCGCGCAGCTTCCCCGACAGCTATTACGACCCGACGCGCAGCAGTGTGCCGCGCGACTTCGGCGGTCGCAGCCTGGTCGAGCGCGCAGGCAATGCCTGCAACAGCGTGGTCTATTCGGTGCTGCCGCTGGGCCCGGGGGACTGGCGCTGCAGCATGCTGCGGTCCAACGCGCGCAGCCGGGTGCGCGGCGCCTGTGAGCATGAGGTGCAACGCCAGCACGGCAGTGCCGGAGGCGAGCTGGACATGGCGGTAGGAAAGGGCATGCAGGGGGAGGTGGTGGCGGCCGTTGCCGCCTTGCCGGACGGTTGCCGGTAAGCGGACCTGTAGAGTCGAGCCATGCTCTGCTGCCGTCTCCGTTGTTGAGCCGAGCCATGCTCTGCTGCTCCTGAGCAGTCGAGCAAGCTCGACGCTACGGCGCCTGCAATCGCTCAGGGTGGGTATACACATTGAACCCGCCATTGCGGGCAAACCCCACCAGGCACAGGCCGGCGGTGCGGGCCAGGTCGATGGCCAGCGCCGTGGGTGCCGAGACTGCCGCCAGCACGCTGACACCGGCGCGCGCCGCCTTGCTGACCATCTCGTAGCTGGCGCGGCTGGAAATGACCAGCAGGCCGCCTTCGCTGCCGTGTGCGTTGTGGTGCAACGCGCCGATCAGCTTGTCCAATGCGTTGTGGCGGCCGACATCCTCCCGTACCCAGCCGATGCGGCCACTGGCATCGGCCCAGGCGGCGGCGTGGGTGGAACCACTGGCGGCATTCATCGGCTGGTGCTGGGCCAGTCCGGCCACGGCGCGTTGCAGTGCAGTGGGTGAATACAGGCGGCGATCACCCACCGGCGGCAGAGGTCGCAGCACGTCCTCCAACTGCCGCGAGCCGCACAGGCCGCATCCGCCCCGGCCCGGCAGCAGACGACTGTCGGACGGGGCCAGTGCCGCACCGGGCGCGTCGGCGGCAACGGTCATCTTCAGTTCGATGCCTTCCAGCTGGTCATGCACCTCGACGGCCATCAGCTGCTCCGGGCGCGTGATCAGGCCCTCGCTGAGCGAGAAGCCCAGCGCGAAGTCCTCCAGGTCACAGGGCGTGGCCATCATCACCGCGAAGACCGTGCCGTTGTAGCCCATCGCTACCGGCACTTCCTCGGCGATGAAGTCGACCCGTTCGTCCCGTCCCGTTTCACGCCAGCGCTGCAGGGTGCGCAACGCAGTACCGGCAGGCGGTGTGGTAGGCGGGGGCGGTGCGGGCATGCAGTACGTCCTGGGTGGAGCACAAAGGCCATGTACCGCCACAGGATAGCGCAGCGGTCATGGGAAGACGCCGTTGTAACTGTTGCCGTGGCACGCTGGCGCCCCTTAACCGGGTGATGGCGCGACAGCTACGGTCGTGCTTGACTGGCCCCGGTCCCTTGCGCGCTACCAGGTTGCCAAGCCATGTCCGAACAGAAGCCGCCGCGATACACCCCCTACAACCAACCGGCCGGTGGCTGGGGTGCGGCCGGAGCGACGGCCAAGGTGCTGCTGCAGCAGAGCGTGGTCGGCAAGGGCTCCAAGGCGCTACGGGCGATGAACCAGCCGGGCGGCTTCAAGTGCCCCAGCTGCGCCTTCCCCGATGCCGACCACCGGCGCAGGTTCGAGTTCTGCGAGAACGGTGCCAAGGCACTGGCCTGGGAGGCGACCGAGCGCCGTATAACCCGGGAGCTCTTCGCCGAACACACGGTCAGCGAACTGATGGAACAGAGCGACTACTGGCTGGAGATGCAGGGACGGCTGACCGAGCCGATGCGCTACGACACGGCCAGCGATCACTACGTGCCGTGCACCTGGGACGAGGCCTTCGCGCTGATCGGCCGGCACCTGCGCGCGCTCGACCATCCTGACCAGGCCGAGTTCTACACCTCCGGCCGCACGCCGAACGAAGCGGCGTTCCTGTACTCGATCTTCGTGCGTGAGTTCGGTACCAATAATTTCCCGGACTGCTCCAATATGTGCCATGAACCCACCAGCCGCGGCCTGCCGCCGGTGATCGGGGTGGGCAAGGGCACCATCGTGCTGGACGACTTCGAGCATGCCGAGGCGATCTTCGTGATGGGCCAGAACACCGGCACCAATTCGCCGCGGATGATGAGCAACCTGGTGGAAGCGCGCAAACGTGGCATCCCCATCGTGGCGGTCAACCCGATGCCCGAGCGTGCGCTGATCCGCTTTACCGAGCCGCAGGACATCGTACAGATGGCCACGTTGGGCTCGACCGAGATCAGCAGCGAGTTCGTACACATCCGCATCGGCGGCGACCTCGCCTTCATCAAGGGCATCATGAAGGTGATGTTCGAGCGCGAAGCGCAGGGCGAGCCCGTGCTTGACCACGCCTTCCTGGCCGAGCACACCCTTGGCCTGGATGCGCTGCGCGAGGACGTGTTGGCGCAGCCCTGGGGCGAGATCGTGCGGGTGTCGGGCATCGCCGAGGCGCAGATCCGGCGCTGCGCGGAAGTCTACATCCGTTCACAGGCCACGGTGATCTGCTACGGCATGGGACTGACCCAGCATCAGCACGGTTCGCAGCTGCTGCAGCAGGTAGCCAACCTGCTGTTGCTGCGTGGCAACTTCGGTAAGCCCGGCGCTGGAATCGGCCCCATCCGTGGCCACTCCAACGTGCAGGGCGACCGCACCGTCGGCATCGATGAAAAGCCCAAGCCCGCCTACCTGGATCGGCTGCAGCAGGTATTCGGTTTCGAGCCGCCGCGCGCGGATGGCCACCACGTGGTCGAATCCATGCAGGCCATGCTGGATGGATCGGCCAGGGTGTTCATCGGCCTCGGCGGCAACTTCATCCACGCTGTGCCCGATACGCCGCGTGCCTATGAGGCGATGCGGCGGCTGGAGCTGACCGTGGGCATCGCCACCAAGCTCAACCGAGGCCATCTGGTGCACGGCCGCGATGCGCTGATCCTGCCGGTGGTGGCGCGCTCGGAGTGCATCCGCACGCCGGCCGGCGAGCAGTTCGTGACCATCGAAGATGCGATGTCCAATGTCAGTGCCTCGGGGGGCGTGCTCGAGCCGGTCAGCGAGCACGTGCTGCCGGAAGTGGAGATCGTCTGTCGCATGGCCATGGCCACGCTGCCGGACAGCCGGGTGGACTGGGCCTCGTGCATGCACGACTACACGCAGGTCCGCGAACTGATCGCAGCGGTCTACCCCGAGATTTACGCCGGCTTCAATGAGCGCATCCAGCAACCGCATGGCTTTCATCTGGACATCCCGCCGCGCCGTCGGGTGTGGCCGACAGACACCGGCAAGGCCAACATACTGGTGATGCCAGGCCTGGAGGTGAATGACATCGTGGACGACCCAGACATGCTGCGCCTGGCCACGGTGCGTTCGCACGACCAGTTCAATACCACCATCTACAGCTACAGCGATCGCTACCGTGGCGTCTACAACGACCGCAACGTGGTGTTCATGAACATCGAGGACCGGCTGGCACGTGGGCTTGGCAAGGAGGCGCGGGTGAGCCTGGAGACCATCGCCAGTGATGGCGTGGTGCGGCGCATCGACGGCCTGACCGTACTGGACTACCCGATGCCCCGCGGCGCGCTGGCGGGGTACTACCCGGAGCTGAATGCGCTGCTGCCGCTGGATTACCATGACCGTATCAGCGGCACGCCCGCGGCCAAATCGATCCCGGTGCGGATGCGCGCGATGGCCGAGGTGCCGTAGTAGCGGCCTATGCTTTCTGTAGAGGCGAGCCATGCTCGGCTGTTTCAGAACAGTCGAGCGAGCTCGACTCTACCGGGCCAGGGCGGCGTCGAGCTTCTGCTCCGCGGCATCCGCATACGCACCGCAGGTCACCGCCCTGGCGCCGGCCTTGGCCCCGGCCGCATAGTCCCAGCCACTGCCATCCGGATGCGGGGTCAGCAGCACGTCGCAGGGCAGGGCGCGCACGGTGGCGAAGCTGCGGCGGAAGTCCTCGACCAGGTGCGGGTAGCGCGGATTGTCCTTCAGCGTGTAGCCCGGTGCACTCAGGCTGTCGGCATAGGCGATTCGTACCGGCTTGCCGTGGCGGGTGTCGGTCCAGGTCCAGGCCGTGCTGCCCGGGGTGTGGCCCGGTACGAACTGTGCGGTGAAGCGCATGCCGCCGATGTCGACGATCTCGCCATCCATGATGATGCGATCGACCTGGGCCGGCGGGAAGGCGAAACGATCGCCGAAGTGCAGGTCATCAGTGCCACCACGGGCCAGCAGCACCGCTGACTCCGCATTGGCCAGTATGCGCGCGCCAGTGCGGCGCTTGAGTTCGGCCACCGACCCGGCATGGTCGGCATGGGCGTGGCTGAGCAGGATGGCGCGGAGGTCGGCCGGGGCCACGCCGCGCAGCTGCAGGTTGTGCAGCAGGTGATCGGCCATCTGTGGCATGCCGCCGTCCAGCAGCACCGCCCCCTGCGGGGTCTGCACCAGCAGTGAGGTGAGATTGGCGGTACCGATCTGCCAGGTGTGGTCGGCAATCTGCAGCGGGGCGATCGGCTGCAGCCAGGAGGGATCAACGGTGTAGGCCTTCAGCTGCGACAGCACCGGTTCGCCGGCATGGGCGGCCAGCGGCAGGCAGGTGGCAAGGACGAGGGCAAGAGGCAGCAGGCGCATGCAGAAAGGTCGCGGGTGAAGGTGCAACGACGCTATCACGGCCCCTTCTTTTCCCGTTTCGCGTATTGCTCATGGCTGCAATAAGCGCGATGGTTGGCTCGGCCACCGAGCGCCAGGTGCTGGGGTCGGCGATGAAGAAGTGGACTCTCAACCCAGCGCAGCGGCCATCGCGGCCAGTCTCGCCACGGTGTTGAGGTTGCGCGCGGTGCCGTGGGCAGCGCAGGGAATGCGCAGCTTCGAATCGGCCATGCCGTCGCCGTAGTGCACGTACAGTGCGCGTGGCCCCAGCGCCAGCTGTTCGCCGTGCAGGCCTTTCACGCCCTGCAGCGGGTCGCTGGGCAGCGGGCCATCGACGAACAGCGCCACCACGCGGTTGCCGGCGGCCTGCGGGAACGGGTTGCGCGCGGCAACGTCGGCGATCTCCGCAGCGCTGCGCACCAGCACGCCCACCGGTCTGCCGGCGTAGGCCTGCAGTCGCGCCGCCAGGGCATCGCGTACCGTCGCCTCGTCCGCGCTGCTGCGGAACACCACGTTGCCGCTGGCGATGTAGGTGCGCACCTCTTCAAAGCCCGCGTCCATGCACATCGCCACCAGCCCGGCCATGGGCAGCTTGCCGGTACCGCCCACGTTCACCGCACGCAGCAGGGCTACGTAGGCGTTCATGGCGCAGCAGCCTGCAGGCGGTCATACATACGCACCAGGTCGACCAACGTGCGCGCCTCCATCTTGCGCATTACCTGCGCACGACGGACCTTCACCGTGATCTCGCTGACGCCCAGGTCGGCGGCGATCTGCTTGTTGAGCCGGCCGCGCACCACGCCGTCAACCACCTCGCGCTCGCCCACGCTGAGGGTGTGCCAGCGTGCCTGCAGCTCGCCCAGCGCCTCGCCTTCGCGGCGGCGCTCGCGGTCCAGCGCGATACCCTTGTGGATGGCGTCCAGCAGCTCCTGGTCGCGGAAAGGTTTGGTCAGGAACTCGATGGCGCCGGCCTTGATCGCGTTGACGCCCATGGCGATGTCGCCATGGCCGGTGATGAACACCACCGGCAGCTGCAAGCCCAGTTCCGCCATGCTGCGGTGGAAATCCAGGCCGCTCTGCCCGGGCATCCGCACGTCCAGCACCAGGCACGCCGGAGCATCCTCGCGCGGGTGGTCGAGGAAGGCCTGCGTGGATGCAAAGGCGCGCACCTCCAGGCCCATCGAGGCCAGCAGGTCCTCCAGCGCCGCGCGCACGGACGCGTCGTCGTCGACGACGTAGACGATGGGCGCCAGCTCGGCCGGCGGTGGCAGGGGCTTACCCATGACCATCCTTGCCGGCGGCCGGCAACTCGAACACGAAACAGGCACCGCCGCCGGCCGGGCGCTCGGCACGGATGTGGCCGCCATTGGCCTCGATCATCGAACGGCTCAGGCTGAGGCCCAGACCGAGGCCATGGTCCTTGGTGGTCCAGAACGCATCGAAGACGCGGTCCGGCTGTTCGCTGGGCAGGCCGACGCCACGGTCGCGCACGCTCAGGCTGACCTGGCCGAGGCCATCGCGCGCCGTCGCCAGCGCAATGCGGCGCTCACCAGGCTGCAGCAGGGCCATCGCGTCGACCGCGTTCAGCAGCAGGTTGCCGATCACCTGCTGCACCTGCACGGGATCGGCGAACACCGGCGGCAGGTCGGCATCGAGCAGCAGCGCCACATCCACCTGGTGCTGGTCCAGTTCATTGCGTGACAGGGCCAGCATGTCCTGCACGGCCTGGTTCAGGTCGAAGGCGCGGCGTTCGGGCGCGGCGCCCTGGGTCAGGCCGCGGATCCGGGCAATCACGTCACTTGCGCGGTGCGCATCGGACAGGATGCGGGCGATGGCCTGCAGCGCCTTGTCGACATTGGGGGGCGATTGCGCCAACCAGCGCTGGCTGGCTTCGGCGCTGCTGGCGATGGCGGCCAGTGGCTGGTTCACTTCATGCGCGATCGAGGTGGTCAGTTCGCCCACCGTGGAGGCGCGGGCAACCCGCAGCAGGCGCGCCTGGGCTTCCTGCACGGCCGCCTTGGCCGCTTCCATCTTCAGCACCAGCCAGGTGGTGATGCCGATGACCAGCATGCCGATGGTCGAGTTGACCAGGCCGATACGGTAGGTGCCGAAACGGGTGAGAAAGAAGCTCAGGCCGGTGAGCGCGATGCAGGCGGCCGCCAGGATGAGCAGGCCGCGCGGGGCCATCACCCGCGAGGCAGCGAGGATGACCGCCGCGTAGAAGCAGGCGGCGGCCACGGCATAGTCGGTGACGGTGTCGAGCAGGAAGATCGCCGCCATCACCACGATCAGGGCAAGCAGCGCCAGCGGGCGGCGGGGCGACAGCGACGGCATCGGGAACAGCTCCCTGGCGGGTGGTGGGGGGATGATAAGCGGGGCGGTAGCGCCGGGCCATGCCCGGCGGATTTTGGCCATCGACGCGCTGCGCGCTCGCCGGGCATGGCCCGGCGCTACCGGTCGATGCCGATCACGCCGGCAATGCCCCGCCAGCGGCACTACCCGGGTGGGTCATTCTTCGAGGCTGGCATTCCAGAACCCCTGCAACACGCCGGGCGTGCCGGCCAGGTTCTCCAGCACCGCATCCAGTTCCGCAGCATCGACCGAGGTCGCATACAGCACCGCCTCGATCTCCACGTCGCGTTCGCCGAACGGCCGCTGGTCCACCGCCCGCACCGGGTACTGCGCCTGCTCGAGCAGCAACAGCAGCCGGTCCAGCACCTCGGCCTGTTGTTCGCGCTGGCAGACCACGTTGATCGCGTACGTCGCCTCGCTGAAACCCTTTGCCAGTGGCTGCCGCTGGATGCGGTTGACCACCGGCCGCAGCAGGGTGTTGGCGGCCAGCACGAACACCGCCGCCATCACCGCTTCCGGCAGCAGCTTGACGCCGGCACACGCACCGACCGCCGCCGAGCCCCACAGCGTGGCCGCAGTGTTCAGGCCCGAAACCTGTGCACCGTCCTTCATGATCGCGCCGGCGCCAAGGAAGCCAACGCCTGAGATCACATAGGCGACCACGTGCAGCGGCGAGGGCGGGCCGCCGTACAGATCGTGGAAGCGCACCGCCAGATCGACGAACACCGCTGCACCCACCGCCACCAGCGTGTTGGTGCGCAGCCCTGCGGTGCGCTGGCGCAGCTGCCGCTCCAGCCCTATCGCGGCGCCGAGCACGAATGCCACGGTCAGGCTCAGCAGCGAGCCCAGCGTCGCACCGGCGTCGAACGGCGGCAGGTTCACCTGCAGGCCCAGCATCACTGCCACCCGTAGCGGCGGATGTAGAGCCGCTTCATCGCCGTGGTCAGTACCGCATAGCCGAACAGGATTGCAACCAGGAACGGCCAGTAACCCAGCGGCAGGGCCTGCAGCTTGAAGTAGCCAGCCAGCGGGCTCATCGGCAGCAGCACGCCTATGGCCATGATCGCCGCGGTCATCAGAAGCAGGGCCGGCGCGGCGATGCTCTGCAGGAACGGCACCTTGGGCGTGCGGATCATGTGCACGATCAGGGTCTGGGTGAGCAGGCCGACCACGAACCAGCCGGACTGGAACAGGCTCTGGTCGGCCACCGTGCGCGCGTCGAACACATGCCACATCAGCGCGAAACAGCAGAGGTCGAAGATCGAGCTGATCGGCCCGAAGAACACCATGAAGCGCCCGATGTCGGCCGGGTTCCACTTCAACGGCTGGCGCACCAGCTCTTCGTCCACGTTGTCGAACGGGATGGCGACCTGCGAAACGTCATACAGCAGGTTCTGCACCAGCAGCTGCAGCGGCAGCATCGGCAGGAAGGGCAGGAACGCCGAAGCAACCAGCACCGAGAACACGTTGCCGAAGTTGGAACTGGCGGTCATGCGGATGTACTTGAGCATGTTGCAGAACGTGCGCCGGCCCTGGATGACGCCCTCCTCCAGCACCATCAGGCTCTTTTCCAGCAGGATGATGTCCGCCGCCTCCTTGGCGATGTCCACCGCGCTGTCCACGCTGATGCCGATATCGGCCGCCCGCAGGGCAGGGGCATCGTTGATGCCATCGCCCAGGAAGCCGACCACCTTGCCCTGCGCGCGCAGGCAGCGCACCAGCCGCTCCTTGTGCAGCGGCGTCAGGCGGGCGAACACCCGGTGCTGCTGCAGGGCATGCGCAAGCGAAGCATCGTCCATGCGTTCGATCTGCGGCCCGGTCACGATGGCATCGACCTCCAGCCCGACCTGGGCGCAGACACGGGCGGTCACCAGCTCGTTGTCACCGGTGAACACCTTGACCTCCACGCCATGCGCGGCCAATGCCTGCAAGGCCTGCGCGGTCGATTCCTTGGGCGGGTCGAGGAAGGCCACGTAGCCGACCAGGGTCAGGCCGCACTCATCGGCCTGCGAATACACCGACTGGCTGGCCGCGGTCTCCTTCATCGCAACGGCCACCACGCGCAGGCCCTGTTCGTTCAGTTCCTGGGTGGTCTGCCGCACCCGCGCCAGCCGCGCCGCATCCAGCGGCTGGTCGATGTCGCCCTCGCGCACGGTGCTGCACACCGCCAGCATCTCCTCCACCGCGCCCTTGCAGATCAGCTCGTGGTGATCCTCGCGCTCGGCCACCACCACCGACATGCGGCGGCGCTGGAAGTCGAACGGAATCTCGTCGACCTTGCGGTAGTCCTGCGACAGGCGCAGCGAGCTCTGCAGCTCCACGTGCTCGAGCACGGCACGGTCGAGCAGGTTGATGAGCCCGGTCTGGAAGTGGCTGTTGAGGTAGGCGAACTTGAGCACGTCCTCCGAATCCTGGCCGAACACATCGGTGTGGCGCTCCAGCGCGATGCGGTCCTGGGTGAGGGTGCCGGTCTTGTCGGTGCACAGCACCTCCATCGCACCGAAGTTCTGGATCGCGTCCAGGCGCTTGACGATGACCCGCTGCCGCGACAGCAGCACCGCGCCCTTGGCGAGGGTGGAGGTGACGATCATCGGCAGCATCTCAGGGGTCAGCCCGACCGCCACCGACAGCGCGAACAGGAAGGCTTCGGTCCAGTCGCCCTTGGTCCAGCCGTTGACGAGCAGCACGAACGGCACCATCACCAGGGCGAAGCGGATCAGCAGCCAGCTGACACTGTTGACCCCCGCCTGGAACGCGGTCGGCGAACGCTCGGTCGCGGTGCTGCGCTGGGCCAGCGTGCCGAAGTAGGTGCGGTTGCCGGTGGCCAGCACTACCGCCGTGGCCGTGCCGGACACCACATTGGTGCCCATGAACAACAGGTTGGCCTGTTCCATCAGGCCGGCCTCGGCGTCACCGGGGCTGGCGAATTTCTCCACCGGCAGCGACTCGCCGGTCATCGCCGCCTGAGCGACGAACAGGTCCTTGGCGCTCAGCACGCGGCAGTCGGCCGGGATCATGTCGCCGGCCGAGAGCACGATGTGGTCGCCCGGTACCAGTGCACGGATCGGCAGGTCCAGCAGGCGCGAGGGGCGACGGCTGTGCAGGTGCGCGCCGAAGTACTGGTCGGCCAGTTCCGCCGCTTCGGTGCCCGCGCTGCGGCGCAGGACCCGCGAGGTGTTGCCGACCAGCGCCTTCAGCCGCTCGGCCGCGCGGTTGGAGCGGCCCTCCTGCACGAAGCGGATGAGGGTGGAGAGCACCACCATCGCAGCGATCACCGCCGTGGCCTTGGCGTCCTCGGTCAACCAGGACACCGCCGCCAGCACGCTGAGCAGCAGGTTGAACGGATTGCGGTAGCACTGCCACAGATGGCGCCACCACGGCAGCGGCTTTTCGTGATCGACTTCATTTGGACCGAGACGGGCCAGGCGATCAGCGGCCTCCTGCGGGCTGAGGCCGTCGCTGTGCGAATCCAGCGCGGCCAGCAGGCGGGATTCATCGAGGCGGGCCAGGGTCAGCAGTCCATCGGTGAGCGCGGAGGGCGCGGCATCTGCCGCACCACGGCCAAAGCCGGCCTCTGGCAGGGCGCGGCGGCGGAACAGGCTGCCCGCGCGGCGGCTGCGCAGGAAGGCGTTGAACCAAGCGTTGAGCAGGCTCATGGGATCATCCTCGAAAGTGCCGACCCGGGCGTGCCGGGTCGCGAAGTAGCGTGGGTCAGGCGCGGCGCAGGGCCAGCACGGACGGCGACCACGGCTGCAGGTGCAGGCGCTGGCTGCCACCAATGCACAGGGGCTTCATGGCGTCGCGCAGGGGGTGGGGCAGGTGGCGCAGCACGGTGATGCGCTCGCTGATCGGCAGCATCGACAGCGCGTCGGCGACGACCCGCGGTGAGCCGAGCGCCAACGCATGGGCGAACAGCACCGGGCCGCGCTGCAGCAGGCGGCTGCGCAGGCCGGCGACATCGCGCTCACCGATCAGGCGGCGCAGGCTGATGTAGAGGATCTTGTAGGACATGGGGAAACTCCGGGCAGGCGACGCCCGGGGCCCCCATCACGCGTGCGGACAGGGACCGGCGATAGGCGCCAGCAGGAAACAGGGGGCGGCACTCCGGGGCGCGGTGCGCCCGGCAGGGTCGGGGTCCATCAGCGTCTCCTTCGGTGGGGTCTGTGGTGGCCGGTGGCGCTATTGTCCGCGCGCGGCCGCGCCGGGCCTAGATGCCCGTGGGTAAGCGCGGATATACGTTGGTATAAAGGGCGCTCTCTGCCGCGGTGGGTGCCGACCTCTGGTCGGCACTGCTGCCTGCGCGCAGGGGCATCCACGCATGGCGTGGATCTACTGGGGTCGCGACGGCATCCACGCATGGCGTGGATCTACAGACCTGTGGAACGGTCCGCGAAGGCGTCGGTCGCGCGGACCAGCGCGTCGGTGGTGGCCGGTTCGGTCGCGCTGTGCCCGGACAGCACCATCTCCAGCCGGGCTTCCGGCCAGGCGCAGGACAGGTCCCAGGCGCTGCGGGCCGGGCAGATGATGTCGTAGCGCCCCTGCACGATCACTGCGGGCAGGTGGCGGATGCGATCGACGTCGCGCAGCAGCTGGCCGTGCTCGAGAAATGCGTTGTGGCGGAAGTAGTGCGCTTCGATGCGGGCCTTGGCCAGGATATCCAGCGGATCGGCATCGGAGACCGCATCGACATCGTGCACCAGCGTGGCGGCGTGGTCTTCCCATCCCAGCCAGGCAAGGCCCGCGGCAATGCGTGTGTCCTGGTCGGCGCTGTCCAGCCGCTTCCAGTACGCGGCAATCAGGTCGCCACGCTCGTCCTCGGGAATATGCGTTTCGTAGCGCGCCCAGCGTTCGGGGAAGATCCAGCGGGCGCCGCCGTCAGCCTCGGCGAACCAGGCGTTCTCCTCGGCGCGACCCAGGTATACACCCCGCACGATCACGCCGGTTGCGCGCTCCGGATGCGCCTGCGCATAGGCGAGGGCAAGGGTGGAACCCCAGGAGCCGCCGAACACAAGCCAGTGCTCGATACCGAGGTGCGCGCGCACCCGCTCGATGTCCTCCACCAGGTGCGCGGTGGTGTTGTCACGCAGTTCGCCGAACGGCGTGGAGCGACCGCAGCCGCGCTGGTCGATCAGCACGATGCGGTACCGCGCCGGGTCGAAGAAGCGACGATGCGTGGGCGAGACGCCGGCCCCCGGGCCACCATGCAGGAACACGGCGGGGATGCCCTCCGGGTTGCCGCACTCTTCGATATGCAGCGTATGCAGTGCGTCCACGGCAAGGCGATGCTCGCGGTAAGGCGTGATCGGCGGAAAGAGCGTACGCATGGCGGTGTCTCACGTGCAGGAACGACAAGCATAGCGGTGCCTGCAGGACGGCGTCGCATCGCGCGTGGTTCCAGTATCCTCGGCGTACAGGGACGGCCGTGCGCGCGCAGGCTGCCATCACTCCGGGAGCGGCATGGACCAGCAGGATGCAGCGAAGCAGGGCGTAGTGCCGTATACGCTCAGCAGTGGCGGACGCGAGCTGCTGAAATGGGTCGCGCTTGTGCTGATGACCGGCGACCACGTCGCCAAGGTCGTGTTCGGTGGCTATGTGCCGGTTGTCAGCGAGCTGGGGCGCGTCGCGTTTCCGCTGTTCGCGCTGGTGATGGCCTGCAACCTGGCCCAGCCCGGCGCTGACCTCGGCAGATCGATCCGGCGCCTGCTGCTCTGGGGGGCGATTGCCCAGCCGCTGCATCTGCTGGCCTTCGGTCAGCCACTTCCGTTGAACATACTGCTGACCTTCGTCGTTGCGGCGCTGGCCGTGCTCGCGCTGGCGCAGGGCCGGGCCTGGCTGATACTGCTGGCGGGTGGCGTGCTGCCGATGCTGGTCGACTACCAGTGGGCGGGTGTGGCGCTGGTGGTGCTGGGCTGGATCGCGTTCCGCAACCGGCTGTGGTGGCTGCCGCTGGTGGCCTTGGCCGCGCTGTGCTGGACCAATGGCAATGGCTGGGCGCTGCTGGCGGTGCCACTGCTGTGGGCAGTGGCCCGGGTGCCGTGGCGGGTGCCACGCTGGCGCTGGTCATTTTACCTCTACTACGTGGGCCATCTGGCGGTGCTGGCGGGCTATGTGATGGTGGTCGGCCGCTGAGCGATCGCCGACAATGGGGCATGCCTGCTACACCGACCCTCGATGATCTGCGCCGCCATGCCATTGCGCGCACGCTGTTCAGGCCAACAACCCTGCTGGCGGCCATCCGTCGCCTCGGGTTCGTGCAGGCCGATCCCATCCGGGCACCGGCCCGCGCCCAGGATCTGACCCTGCGCCATCGGGTCAAGGGCTATCGGGCCGGTGATCTGGAACGACGCTACGCGCGCCTGCCGGTGGAAGAGGATTGCCTGGTCAACTATGGTTTTCTGCCGCGCGAACTGCTGGCATTGATGCACCCGCGGGTCTCATCGCGGGTTTGGGATGCGGCGACCCGCCGCAGGGCGGCTGAGGTCCTCGAATTCGTTCGGGCGCGTGGCAGCGTGCATCCACGCGAGGTGGACCAGGCCTTCGCGCATGGCCGGGTGACCAACTACTGGGGCGGCACCAGCAACGCCAGCACCCATCTGCTCGATGGCATGCACTACCGCGGCATGCTGCGGGTGCAGCGGCGCGACAGCGGAACACGCATCTACAGCGTGGCCGATCACCCACAGGTAGACACCGGCGCGGCCGCGCAGGCGCAGCGTGCCGCCGCCCTGGTCGACGTGGTGGTGCACAAGTACGCGCCCCTGCCGGCTGCCAGCCTGACCTACCTGGTGCGCCTGCTCGGCTATGGCGCGCCACACCTGGCGGCACCGCTGCAGCAGGCGCTGCGAGAGGCCCGGCATACGCTGGCCAGCGGCGTTGTCGAGGGGACGACCTGGTACTGGCCCGTGGAAGAGAATCCGCGCTCGCGGCGCTTCGCCGTGGATGAGCAGGTTCGCCTGCTGGCCCCGTTCGATCCGGTGGCGTGGGATCGTCGCCGCTTCGAGCTGCTCTGGGGCTGGACCTACAAGTTCGAGGCCTACACCCCCGCAGCGAAGCGGCGGTTCGGCTATTACGCACTGCCGATGTTGTGGCGCGACCAGATCATCGGCTGGGCCAACCTCACGGCGTCCGAGGGCAGAATGCAACCCGCGTTGGGTTACGTCACTGGCAAGGCGCCGCGCGAAGCAGCGTTCCGCGTGGCGCTGGACGATGAACTGCAGCGCATGAATGACTTCCTGCACGGGCCAGGCAGCGGATCCTGACCGGCGCCTCTCCAGTCATCCACGTCCTCGACCTGGCAGCGGCGCCACACCGGCCGTGGCGACGGCCGACGAGGTGACGGCCATGACGTGGTCGCACTCCGCCAGCCGCGCGTTGGCCACGGCCTGGGTCGCGCCGCAATGAGTGCAGGCGAGGACGGTGCCGCCATCCAGCCGCGCGATCTGTGCACCTTCGCTGCGCGAGACCTCACCGCAGGCTTCGCAACGCAGTGCCATCGAACGGATCTGCACGATGACGCCTGCGGGGCCCCTGTCTGCATCGAGAGCCAATACGAAAAAACGCCCGGTATTGGGCATGGCACTGTCTCCGTGGAACCTGCAGGCAGGGTGCCCGCAGCGCTCGCTGGAGGGCGTGATGGAAGGCTTAATCGGATGTGGACGCAGACGTCCCCCGCACCAAGCCGTCATTCTCGCGATGGACCCGACGGACCCGCTCGCGGGCGCTGTACAACCGGTTGTCGGCGCGATGGATGGTGTCGGCGACCAGCTCGCCAGGGGCATGCGTGGCGGCGCCCATGGAGAACGCGATCGGGGCGAGGCGGGCGTTATGCTCGTACCAGTCCAGCAGCGCCTGCAGGCGCTCGCGGGCCGGCTGGATCAGCACCACCATGAATTCATCGCCGCCCAGCCGGACTTCGCTTTCCCCGGCACCCAGGGGCGAGCGCAGGAAGGCAGCAAACTCGACAAGGATGGCATCGCCGCGACGATGGCCCTGGGTGTCGTTGACCTGTTTGAAGTGGTCCAGGTCGAACACTACGCAGGCCCAGGATTCGGTCTCCAGCTGTTCCAGACGGTGCAGGTAGCGGCGGTTGTGGCACAGGGTCAGCGGGTCGCGCTGGGACAGTTCGCGCAGGCGTTCTTCCTGCTGCCGCAGCGCGGTGACGTCCTGCGCGTGGCCGAGCACGAAGGGCGGGTGCGCCTCGCTGTCGAGGACGTTGTTGTAGGCCCAGTAGCGGCGGCTGCCATCGGCGGCGATCAGCTCGATCACGCCGGCGTCGGTGTGGTTGCTCTCGATCCGCGCCAGATAGGCCTTGAAGGCATCGCGCTTGTCCGCAGGCATCAGGTCGCACAGGCTGCGGCCGACCATCTGGCTCTCAGGGAACCCCAGCGACTGTACCGCCGCCGGGTTCACCGAGGTCACAGTGCCGTCGAGGGTGTGCGTGCAGATCAGGCCCAGGCTGTAGTGGAAAAGGCGCCGGAAGCGCACCTCGCTGGCCTCCAGCGCGTCCAGCACCGCGCGTTCCTCGGTGATGTCCTGGATGGCCCCGACCAGGCGTGGCCGCCCCTCGACCTGCTGGCGGCTGCCGACCACGCGCGTCCAGATCGCGCGGCCGTCGGCGGTGGCCATTGGCAGCTGCACTTCCCACGGGGTTCCCGCTTCGATGCAGCGCTGCACCGAGGCCCTGATGATGGCGCGGCTGTCCTCGCGGTAGAACGAGAGGGCGCTGTCCAGGGTCGGCTGGTAGCTGGCCCGCACGCCATGGATCTGCTTGGTTTCGCGGGTCCAGCGCACCTCGTTGCTGGTCAGATCCAGTTCCCAGCCACCGACCTTGGCCGCAGTATTGGTACGTTCGAGGAAATCCTCGCTGCGCTTGAGGTCGCTGTGCAGGCGCTGCGCCTGGTCGACTTTCAGCAGCAGCGTGGCGCGCTGTTCCAGTACCTGGGTGGTGACCCGGCCCAGGTGCACCATCAGTTCGCGCTGCGAGGGTGAAAGGACGCCGGGCATTGTGTCGAACAGACACAGGGTTCCGATGCGTGCGCCCTGCGCGCTACTGACCGGGATGCCGGCGTAATGGCGAATGCGCGGCCCGCCGGTGACCAGCGGATTACCGGCGAACATAGGATCCTGGCGCGCATCGGGAACCTCCATGAACGCGTCGCGCTCGATGGCGTGCGTGCAGAAGGAAATGTCGCGCGGCGTTTCGCTGGTATCCGGCAGTCCGATATTGGCCTTGAACCATTGCCGGTGCTCGGCAACGATGGAGATCAGGCCCATCGGCATGCCGGTGGCGGCCTGGGCGGCGGCCACGATCGCATCGAAGACGGGTTCGGACGGAGTGTCGAGAACTCCCAGACGCTCGATCTCGCAAAGTCGGAAAGCTTCATCCATAACTGGCGCGCTGGCTTCTGCGGGGAAGGGCGGGGCAGGCCCCACGCTAGTGGGGTAATTGTTAGCATCCCGCGTTGCTTGGTGATGCCCGCGTGAGGTCGGCCGACCGCGTCTCAGGTGTGTTTCGTCAGGGCGGCCCGCCGTGCAGCGAAGACTTCCGGGGTCTGCGGCTTGACGAACAATGCCACCAGCTCGGGAAATTCGTCCTTGACCGCCGTCTCGATACGGGTGATGCAGGCTTCGATCTGCGGTGTGCGGCGGTCGTCCTCGAACTCGGCACTGAGCATGGCGACCACTTGTTCCGGACCCATCTGCATGGTGGTCACGCCATTGGCACGCAGCACATCGGGATCGGTCGCCGCCACCGCCATGATCCGCTTTGCCACCGCCGGGTGCGCCGGCTCACCCACCAGCAGGCCCTTGGTTTCGCGGGCAAGCAGGAAGGCGGTCACCGCGAGCACGGCGGCGATGCACAGCGAGGCCACTCCGTCGAGCACGGGCATGTCCAGCAGCTGCGCAGCGAGCAGTCCGGCGAGCGCGAAGCCCAGGCCGAGCAGCGCCGCGCTGTCTTCCAGCAGCACCGTGAAAGTGGACGGGTCCTTGCTGCGCCGGAAGGCCTCGAAGTAGCCCATCGCCCCCTTGCTGCGGCGGAACTCGCGCAGGGCGATGTACCACGAGCTGCCCTCGAACAGCAGTGATATGCCCAGCACTGTGTAGCTGAGGGCGTGGTTCGTGGCTGGCTGCGGATGGCGGATGTGCTGGATGCCTTCGTAGGCCGATACACCGGCGCCGGCGGCGAACACCAGCAGGGCGACGATGAAGCTCCAGAAATACAGCTCACGCCCATAACCGAACGGATGCAGCGTGTCGGGTGACTTCTCGGCACGGCGCAGGCCGTACAGCAGCAGGACCTCGTTGAGCGTATCGACCAGCGAATGCACGCCTTCGCTCAGCATGGCCGAACTGCCGGAGATGCCGGCGGCGACGAACTTGGCGATGGCGATGGCAAGGTTGCCGAACAGTGCGGCGTAGACGACCAGGCGTGAGCCTGTGGGAGCGGCCATGTCAGGGGGCAGGTGGAATGGACACCCCATGGTGCGATGGGGGGTGTCCGTGCCGCGTATACGGTCCGCTCAACGCTGTCGCGGGTTGAGGTAGATGCGGGTCCCGTCCGACTCGCGGCGGCCCGACCAGCGTCCGCCACCGCTCGGGCGGAAGCGGCCGATGACCTGGTTGCTGGTATCGGTCAGCAGCAGCTGGTTGCCGGACAGCAGCCAGCGGTTGACCGGGTAGAAGCCATCGGGGCAGCCAGCCGGCACCCACGCGCCGTAGCCGCCGAACCACTGGCTGTCCTTCAGGGTGATGGTGCAGCTGCTGCCGTTCTCCTGACCCAGCGTCCAGTCGCCGAACAGATCGCTGTCGTTGATCGGGGGGCCACCGCGGTGGCGGTCATGGCCCCAGTCGTCACCGCGGTTGTCGGGGCGGCCAATGTCCACTTCCACGTCGGAAACGTGGCTGCGTGATTCCGAATGCGAACTGCCGGTGGTCGTGGTCTCGGTGGTCATCGATCCCATGTTGCCGAAACCGGAATCGCCCTGCGTCTGGTCGCTGCCATCCTTGCCGGTGCCGGTGCCGGTGTCCGACTGGGCGGTGACGGTGGTCTGCGAGCTGCTGCTGGATGACTGCGTGGTGGTGGAGTCCTGGCCGAATCCGATCGACGCGTCCTGGGCCACGGCAGCGGCAGGGAGGGTAAGGCTGCACAGCGCCAGCAGCCCGTAGTGCGGAAAGAGCTTGGCCATCATGGAATCCTCGTTGGGGAACGCTGAAACCGCTGACCTGCGCGTGGTGCGGCAGCCTCCCGCACCGGCGGAGCATAGCGCCGGCTGTGGGGGGCGGCGTGAGGGTGGCGTGCGGATGCAGGGCCCCCGCGCGTGGCCGGTGCAATGTGAACGGGGCAGACCGGGGCTGGGGCTACACTGCGAATTCATCCACGCGGGGCAGTCCCGATGTCCGCAGCAGACCCTGGCCCCTTGGTTCGAAAACGGGCGACGCAGGAGTGCCGCTCGATCATCGCGGCATTGTCGGCGTCGGACGATCCGCATGCCGCCATCCATGCCGCGCGCAAGGCGATCCGCCGCCTGCGGGCGCTGCTGGCGCTGTTGCAGGATTCGGAGATGGAGCTGAAGGACGAGGAGCGCAGCTTGCAGCGTCTGGGCGACAGCCTGTCCGATCTGCGCGACGCCCATGTGGTGGTGCGGGCCGCGGTCTAGCTGCCGGGCGCGCACGCGGCCGCAGCGTGGCCGGTCATCACCGCCCGCCTGGTCCAGCGCCGCGACCGTATCGACGCCGCCGTGGTCGCGTCGGGCCGCGCCTGGCGAAGGCCTTCAGGTGCCGCTGCGCTCGCCGGGCATGGCCCGGCGCTACCGGTCGTCATTCCGGCGGCGTATCGATCCACCCGGCGGCAGATGCGGCGCGTAGATCATCCGGGTTGTCGATGTCACGAAGGCACACGTCGCTGGCACAAAGGGCGACGCCCGGGGTCTGCCGCAGGCGGCGACCGAAACCGTGTTCGCTACCGCCCTGCGGCAGGTCGTTGAACCACGCGGCGGGGACCACGGCCGGCGAGCCCGGCACACCGCCTTCCAGCGTGGCCGCGCAATGGCACGGCGTGCTGGCGGCGGCGTCGAGCAGGGCACGAAGATGTGCTGCATGGAGGCGAGGCTGGTCACAGACCAGCACCAGCACCCGGCGGGCGGAACCAAGGTGCGGCGCTGCCAGCAGGAGGCTGCTGCCGATCCCCAGCCCGGGTGTGGGATTCTGCACCTGGATGGCACGCAGTCCGGTCAGCTCCCAACCGAAGGCAGGGTCCTGCGGCGTCAGTACGACAAGCACGTCCGGATGTGTCTCAGACGCCAGCCGCGCTGCGCGCCGCAGCAGTGATTCGCCATTGACCTGAAGCCACTGCTTGGGTCGGCCCAGCCGATGGCTCAGCCCGGCGGCGAGCACCACAGCAGCGTGCCCGCTCATGTACCGCCCAGTGCGCTGCCATGACGCCATGCCTGCAGCTGGGCGGTGATGCTCAGGGCGATCGCCTCGGGCCCCCGTCCGCCCAGTGCCAGGCCGATGGGTGAGCGCAGCCGGGGCTGAAGTGCGGCGCGCGTTTCTGCATTCAGCACCTTGAACAGATCCTCCCTGCGCTGGCGAGGGCCCAGCAACCCGATGAAGGGAATTCCTGATCGGGCAAGCAATCGCAACGCATCCAGGTCCAGCTCGAAGTTGTGGTGCATGACCAGTGCCGCATCCACCTGGCGGTCTGCTTGTACCTCGATGTCCTGCTGCACCAATGGCAGGCGCGCCTGCCACGCCCTTCGCGGCTCCACGATCTGTATGAGCCAGCCCTGGTGTTCCAGCATCGGCACCAGCGTCAAGGCCTCAGGTCCAGCGCCATGCAGCTGTACCAGCGGTGGCCGGTGCCACTGCAGGCGCCATGCACTGGTGTCGATGGCCCCGTCGCTCTTGAGCACCGGCACTTGGGTGCAGAACGAAGATCCAGCGCAGCGACCTTCTACAAGACCCGTGGTCGCCAGGGACATGTACAGGGTGTCGCGGCCCTGCAGCCAGGCCTCCAGACAGCCTGCCAGGCCCGGCAACTCATTCAATGGCAGCAGCGCGATCCACTGGCAGCCGCGGCAGCCCACAGCGTTGCCGGAGAACAGCGCAGCATCATCGCGGGTATCAATCTTTACCCAGCTGAGCTGCCCTTCCTCTGCGACCCTGCGGGCCGCACGTGCGAGTTCCGGTTCGAGGCAGCCGCCACTGAGCCAGCCGACCTGTTCGTCGCCGGCAAACAAGACGCAGGTGCCCGCACGGCTGTAGGTCGAGCCCTCGGTCTTCACCACGATGGCCAGCACCGCCGGAGAGCGCATGCGCGCCGCATCGGAGGCAGCGCGCAGGGCGGGCCGCGCATTGCCCGTTTCAAGGTCCAGCGGCGCCGGAAAGAGCGCCGTGGTCATGCGAGGTCCGGCAGGCCTGCCAGCAGCTTGTCCAGCGTCAGCGGGTAATTCCTGACCCGTACACCGGTTGCGTTGTAGACGGCGTTGGCGATGGCGGCACTGACACCGCACAAGCCCAGCTCGCCGACGCCCTTGGCTTTCATGGGCGAGGACACGGCATCGGCCTCGTCGAGGAACACCACCTCCTGGTGCGGCACATCGGCATGCACCGGAACCTCGTAGCCTGCCAGGTCATGGTTGACGAAGAAGCCCAGGCGCGGGTCGACGACCAGCTCTTCCGACAGCGCAGCGCCGATGCCCATCGTCATCGCGCCGATGACCTGGCTGCGCGCCGTGGTCGGATTGAGGATGCGCCCCGCAGCGCAGACGGCCAGCATCCGCCGGATGCGCGTTTCGCCTGTCGCGACATCAACGCCCACCTCGACGAAATGCGCGGCGAAGGTCGATTGCTGGAACTTCTCCTGCAGGGTGCCAAACTCGATGCTGTCCTCGGCAACGACTTCGCCACTGCGAGTTGCCTCTGTCAGGGCAGCGCGTCGTTGCCCATCGATGACATGGCCGTCTTCGAACCGTGCCACGGCAGCATCCATTCCCAGAGCGCTGGCGACCTTGGTCCGCAATGCCATGCAGGCCGCGTAGACACCTGCAGTAGAACTGTTGGCACCCCACTGGCCACCGGAGCCGGCGGCAACCGGAAAGCGCGAGTCGCCCAGCTTCACCGTGACCTGTTCCAAGGGAACACCCAGCATCTCTGCAGCGGTCTGGCCGATGATGGTGTAGCTACCGGTGCCGATATCGGTCATGTCGGTCTCGACGGTCACGTGCCCATCAGTGGCGAGGCGCACGCGCGCGCCGGACTTCATCACCAGGTTGTTGCGGAAGCCCGCTGCCACACCCATGCCGACCATCCAGCGTCCATCTCGATTGGCGGCCGGGACAGTGCTGCGACGCTCCCAGCCGAAGCGCGAGGCGCCCGACTGCAGGCACTGCACCAGTTGTCGCTGCGAAAATGGGCGAGACGGATCGCTGGGGTCGACCTGCGTATCGTTGCGGATGCGGAACTCGATCGGATCCAGTCCGACCTTCTCTGCCATCTCATCCATGGCGATTTCCAGGGCCATCAGTCCGGGCGTCTCGCCGGGCGCGCGCATCGCATTGCCTTCGGGAAGATCCAGCGCAGCCAATCGCATGGCCGCCAGCCGATGCGCGCCGGCATACAGAAAGCGGGTCTGCTGCACGGCTTCCTCGGGCGAGCCGCCCGGCAGGTTGCCTGACCAGGATTCGTGTCCGATGGCGGTCAACGTTCCGTTTTGGGATGCGCCCAGCCGGATGCGCTGGATGGTCGCGGGGCGGTGGGTCGTATTGTTGGCGACCAGCGGGCGCTGCAGCGCCACCTTGACCGGGCGCTTCGCCGCACGTGCCGCGAGCGCTGCGAGAAGGGCATCGGAGCGCAGGAACAGCTTTCCGCCGAAGCCGCCGCCAATGTAAGGCGAAACCAGCCGTACATTGTCCTTGGGTATGCCCAGCGTCCTGGCCAGGTCCGTTCGACCCCAGTCGATCATCTGGTTGGATGTCCATACGGTCAGGTGGTCACCGTCCCAGGCCGCCAGCGTTGCATGCGGCTCCATCATGGCGTGTGACTGATCAGGAGTGTGATACGTCACATCGAGGGTGATGTCGGCCTGCTGGAACGCCTTTTCGAAATCGCCCACCCGGGCATCGGGTTCGGGCGTTTTCAGTGCCGCCTCATCCTTGCGGGCCGCAGCCAGGTCGAATGAGCCGTGCCGGGGCGCATAGCGCACGCGGACCTTGGCGGCCGCCGCGCGTGCCTGCTCGAAGGTCTCGGCAACCACCACCGCCAGCGCCTGATGATAGTGGCTGATGGTCGGGCCACCGAGCAGCGGCGCAGCGTTTCGCTTCACGCGCTGCAGCGGCCCCGCAGTGTCGGCAGTGACGATGGCCAGGACGCCTGGCGAGCGGCGGGCGGGCTCAAGATCCAGTGACGCGATGGTTCCGGTGGCGATCCCTGCGCCGACCACCACGCCGTAAGCCGGCGTTTCGGGCAGCGCGTCGTACCACTCGTAGGCGTAGGTTGCCTTTCCCGAGACTTTCAATGGACCGTCGATGCGGGGATGCGGTTGCCCGACGACCTTTTTTGCATCGATGGGATTGGTGCCAGCAGGCGTAGTGAACTTCATGCGTGCGCCCTCACGTCCTGCAGGATGGATGCCAGCGTGCGTTCGGCCAGCACCGCCTTGAAGCGGTTCTGGTCGGTCGGTGCCGCACCCTGCAGCAGCGTCGACATGACCGCCTTGGCTCCCTGCGGCAGCGCGGCGTCGGCGGCGTCGCTGCGCCATGGCTTGTAGGCCACGCCGCCCAGCGCGATGCGTCCGCTGCCATCGGCCTGCACGATGGCAGCAACCGAAACCAGCGCAAACGCGTAGGAAGCGCGGTCACGCACTTTCCGATAGACCTGGCTGCCACCTGCCGGGGGAGGCAGGATCACCGCCTGGATCAGCTCGCCACGCACCAGCGTGGTCTCAAGGTGTGGCGTTGCTCCCGGCGGGCGGTACAGTGCATCCAGCGCGATGAGCCGACGCGCGCCGTCGGCACGCAGTGTTTCCACCGATGCGCCCAATGCCATCATGGCGACCGCCATGTCGCTGGGATGCGTGGCGATGCAGTCTGCGCTGCCGCCGATGATCGCCAGTTGCCGGCTTGCGCCTCCAACTGCGGCACAGCCGCTGCCCGGCAGGCGCTTGTTGCAGGCCTGGGCCGTATCGTAGAAGTAGGGGCAGCGCGTGCGTTGCAGCAGATTGCCTGCCGTGGTTGCCTTGTTGCGCAGCTGTCCCGAGGCACCCGACACCAGCGCCCGGGTCAGCAAGCCGTAGTCGCGGCGGACGCGGGCGTCTGCGGCCAGATCGGTATTGCGCACGAGTGCACCGATCCGGAGGCCGCCGTCGGCCGTCGCTTCGATACCATCCATGCCCAGCCCGTTGACATCGATCAGATGCGTCGGCGTTTCCACTTCCAGCTTCATCAGGTCGAGCAGGTTGGTGCCCCCTGCGATGAAGCGTGCGCCCGGTGCGCGCGTGGCGGCGGCAATGGCATCGGCCGCGCTGGCGGGGCGTTCAAAAGTGAATGCCCTCATGAGCGCTTCCCCGCGGCATCCTGGATCGCTTCGATGATGTTGGAGTAGGCGCCGCAGCGGCAGATATTGCCGCTCATCCGTTCGCGGATCTCTTCAGATGTCAGGGCCGCAGGCTCGTCCAGCCGTGCAGTGACGTGGCTGGGGACACCCCGCTGGATCTCATCGAGCACCGCCACGGCCGAGCAGATCTGGCCCGGCGTGCAGTACCCGCACTGGAAACCATCATGCTTGACGAAGGCGGCCTGCATGTCGCTGAGGTTGCCAGGTGATCCCATGCCCTCGATGGTGGTGATGCTGGCGCCCTCATGCATCACGGCCAGAGTCAGGCACGCATTGATGCGATGGCCGTCAACTAGGACCGTGCAGGCACCGCACTGCCCATGGTCGCAGCCTTTTTTCGTGCCTGTCAGCTGCAGGTGCTCACGCAGCGCATCTAGCAGGGTGACCCGGGTGTCGAGCAGTAGGGAGCGGCTAGCACCGTTCACCTTGAAGGTCACCTGCATGGTGACCGGGGCGCGTGCGGAGGAGCGGTCGGCCTCGGCGGCGGCCGCGACAGCGGAGGGCATGGCCATGGTGGTGGCCGAGCCCGCACTGAGCTTAAGCATGTCGCGCCGCGTGAGCGGAAGCTTGGAAGGGGGATTCATCGTGACTCCGCTGGCTGCAGTCGGCTGACGGGATTGCGTGTCAGCATGGCTGTGCGGAGGTAGGCAGGCGGTGAAGTCCCTCAGAGCCTCCCATTCAGTCTGTTGCGTCGCGGGTTCGGTCCGGCAGCCGCGCAGGCCGAGTTCGAGCTCGGCACGCTGGCCCTGACCCATGGTGGGTTGGCAAGGCTGCCTTGGCTGCCCCCACGGGAAGCACTGAGGCTCAGTGCTCCGCGGAGAGCGCGGCGCGCACGCGGGTAGCCAGGTCGCCGATCGTGAAGGGCTTGCCGATCAGCTGCACATTTACGTCGAGCACGCCGTCGTCAACCAGGGCGTTGCGGCTGTTGCCGGTGGCGAACAGGACCTTCAGGTGCGGGTACCGCGCCAGGGCCTCGTCGGCAAGCTGACGGCCGTTGACTTCCGGCATCACCACATCGGTGAACAGCAATGCGATGCCGGGGTGGGCTTCAAGCAGGGGCAGAGCGCTGGCAGCCCCATCGGCTGACAGCACCCGGTAGCCGAGTTCGGACAGTGCATCGACCGAGAACGCGCGTACCGCTGCGTCATCGTCCACCACCAGAATCTGCTCGGCGCCACCGCCGGACAGCGGTGCCACATCGGCCTTGGCCGGTGGTGGTGCGTCCACCCCGGCCAGCAGCCGCGGAAGGTAGATGATGACGGTGGTTCCCGCGCCGGGCGCGGATTGCAGGCGGACGTGCCCGCTGGACTGCTGCACGAAGCCGTAGACCTGCGACAGGCCAAGGCCGGTGCCCTGGCCAACCGGCTTGGTAGTGAAGAACGGATCGAACGCGCGTGCCATCACCTCCGGCGCCATGCCGCCGCCGGTGTCGGTCACCGCAATGCGCACGTAGTCGCCGACGGGGACGCCGCCGTGATCGACCACGCTGGCCAGGCCGATCTGGCAGTTGCTGGTCTGCAGCGTCAGGCGGCCACCCCCCGGCATGGCATCGCGCGCATTCATCGCCAGGTTGAGGATGACGTTCTCCAGCTGATTGGCATCGGCGTGCGTCCACCACTGGCTGCCACCCAGCACGGTTTCGAGGATGACGCTGCTGCCGAGCGAATGCACCAGCAGATCGGTCATCCCGGCCACCAGATGGTTCACGTCCAGGGCCACCGGCTGCAGCGGCTGCTGGCGCGAGAAGGCCAGCAGTCGCTGGGTCAGCTGGGCGGCGCGCTGGGCGCCGTCCAGGGCCATTTCGATGTAGCGCAGCGCGCGCGCATCACCGTCGCCGATGCGTAGCGCCAGCAGGTCCAGCGGTCCGATCACCGTGGCCAGCATGTTGTTGAAGTTGTGGGCGATGCCACCGCTGAGCTGGCCGACGGCTTCCATCTTGCGGCTCTGCCGCAGCGCGTCTTCCACGCGCATGCGCTCGGCCACTTCGGCCCGCACCCGCGCCTCCAGCTGCTCGTTCAACTCGCGGAGGCGCTCGTCGGCCGCCTTGCGTGCGGTGATGTCGATGGCCACGCCCAGCAGGCGTACACAGCGCCCGGCCTCGAAGATGCCCCGACCCTTGGCTGCGACCCAGCGCACCACGCCGTCTTCCTTGCCGACCGTGCGGTATTCCACATCGTAGTTGGCACGCTTCTGCGGGTCGGCGGATGCATCGAGTGCTGCCAGCGTCGCGGCACGATCGTCCGGATGCAGGCCGTTGCGGAAATCCTCGATGTCCACCTCCGCGTGCGGGGAGATGCCGAACATCGCCTTCATGCGCGCGGGCCAGCGCAGGACTCTCTGCACCAAGTCCATGTCCCATAACCCAAGCTCGCCTGCTTCCGTGGCCAGCCGCAAGCGCTCCTCGCCCTCGGCCAGCGCTGCTTCAGCCGCCTTGCGCCCGGACAGGTCGAGCATCGCACCGATCATCCGCAGCGGCCGCCCGTCAGCGTCGCGCAGCACCGCGCCACGATCCAGCACAGCGGCATAGCTGCCATCGGCGCGCCGTAAGCGATACTCGCCGTTCCAGGTACTGCCGTCCCCGTCGATGACGCTGTGGATGTTGCGGTCGATGCGGTCGCGGTCTTCGGGGTGGATGTGGTCGAGCCACCACTGCGCGCTGGTTTCCGTCATCGAGTGCCCGAACAAGCTGGACAGCGCCTCGTTCCAGACAACGTGTCCGTCGGCAATGCGCCAGTCCCATACCGCATCGTTGGTGGCCTGCGCGGCCAGTCGATAGCGTTCCTCGATGTCAAGACGCTCGGCCTCGGCGGACTTGCGGTCGGTGATGTCCAGCGAGGTGCCGACCAGGCCGATCACTTCGCCAGCATCGTTGCGCAGCGGCGCCTTGGTCGACAGCCACCAGGCCCGGCGGCCGTCCGGAAAGCTGACTTCTTCTTCCACCTGCTCGCTGCGGCCGCTGGACATTACCCGCTCGTCGGTTGCCATCACCGCCGCAGCCTGGGCGGGGTTGGCCAACAGCTCGGCATCGGTGCGCCCGACATACTCCGCCGGGGGGCGCCCGATCAGTGCCGTGGTGCCGCTGTTGCCCATCAGCAGGCGGCCCTGGCGATCCTTGGCATACATCACGCCTGGCGCGGCCTCAACGAAGGAGCGCAGCAGGGCCTGGGCCTGGTCACGCTCGGCCTGCACCCGCAGCCGTTCGTCGATGTCGATGAGAACGCCGGGGAAGCGCAGTGCCCGCCCGTTCTCGTCCAGGTCGACGCGGCCGATGCTCTCCAGCCAGTGGTAACCCCCGTCGGTGCCGCGCGTGCGGTACTGATGCGCGAAGCGGCCGCCATGCCGCACGGCATGCTCGATGGCCGCCGTCAGCCCGTCCAGGTCATCGGGGTGCACCGTGCCCAGCACCTCGTGCAGCTGCAGCTTGCGCTGTGCCAGCTCCGGGTCCAGCCCAAATGCGCGGGCGAGCGCTTCATCGACAGTCAGCTGGTCGTTCGGCACATCCCAGAACCAGGTGCCGACGATGGCACCCGCTGCCAGCGCCATGTTCACGCTGTCGGAGGCATGGGCGGCTTGCGGCTGGGGAACAGGAGGCTGGTTCACGGACGATCTCGAACGGAGGGGCTCTGCCTGCCCCGTGCAGGGGCAGACAGAACCAGGGCCGCCAGTCTAGTTCAAGGCCGCGTCATGGCAGCGTGGTGCCGTGTCAGTCAGTACCGGGCTTCACCCGCATCACCCGTTTGCGGTACTCGTACACGTTGTCACCACGCACGCGCCGCTCCTGCGTACCGGTGATCGAATCCACGCGACGGTCCGAGCCGGTGACCGGCTTGGCATCGATCGCGGTTTCGTGTTCGAACGAATGCGATTTGTCGGTGTTGCGGTAATAGCGGTACAGCGCCCAGTACAGCGCGGTAGCACCGGCCGGGCCGGCCGCCAGCAACCAGAGACCACTGTCGTCACTCATGTTGTCGCCACCAGGAAGGCAATTGCGAGTGCTTCGATGACCGTGCCGGTGGCCAGGGCGGCCAGCAGCATCTTCCACTGCTGCACCGGCACGCTGCCCATGGTCTCACCGGTGCGGCCGTTCACCGCGATGTAGTGCAGCATGCCGCCGTTGGCGCCGGGCTGGTGGTAGGAGTACAGCCAGACCGGCAGGTACATCGACACCCAGCGGCTGCCATGCACGTCCAGCTGTTCCTGTTCCCAGCGCACGCCGCGGTCGTAGCGGCGTACGCTGGCTTCCACCTGCGCGCGGGCGATCGACAGCAGCTGGTCTTCCAGTCGTGGGCGCAGCTTCTCGATATCCACGTTGCGCTTCTCGGAGGTGAAGCCAGCCAGGTAGGACGCGTTCCACTTCACCGCGTTCTTGGTGTCGAACGGCAGGATGGTGTTGATGATGTTGTTGGTGTTGGTGCGCGTGTCGAGGTTGCCGCGCTCGGCCGAGGATTCCAGCGGCAGGTCGTCAACGGTGAAATCGACCTGGCGTTCGACCTGGTAGATGTCCGCGTCGTAGTAGGTCTGCTTGTTCTTCTCGGTGCCGCGGGTGTACTCGCGGGTCTTGATCTCACCCTTGCCGGCCACGGCCGCGCTGACATTGCTGTCCACGATCATGTACGGCAGGTACACGCCCACCACGTTTTCCGGGGTGAACTGGTCCTTGAAGGCCTTCAGCGCGAACATCCGGCGCTTGTCGACGAACTGGCGGATGCGTGCAACCGCATCGTCCTTCTTGATGTGGAAGGGCAACACGGCATCGGGCACGGCGCCGTTGCTGATCTGCTCGTTCACGCCGAACACGTGGCGGCACCAGTGGCAGCGCGCGGTCATCGTGCTTTCGGTGTTGACCGTGACCTCGGCACCACAGCCACCGCATTTGAAGGTCATCAGCGCCGAGATATCGGCGTCGATGTCGCGTGCACCGGAGGCGATGATCGTGCCCTGCAGCTGGTCCAGCGCTTCGCCCAGCCCGAATTCCTCCTCCACCCGCGCGCCATGCCATTCGTGACGGCAGTACAGGCAGACCAGGACATCGGTGCCGAGCCTGGGGCGGATGTCGGTGCTGCCGCACTTCGGGCAGCGGTTCAGGCCATCCTTCAGTTCGCTGGCCGAGGTGTCGATGGCCAGCGGTTCAGGTGCCTCGACTTCATCACGGATGGCCTGCGGCAGCGTGCCGGTATCCAGCGGGAAGCTGCCGGGCAGGGGCGGGACGTCCTGCGGCGAGCCCGGACCGTCCAGCTTCGCCGCCGGCAAGGGCGGGGGCGAAGCGGGGGCGGCCCGGGGCAGCGGCGGAGGGGCGTTTCTGGGGTCGGACATGGGTGTGCGCGTCCGGCGGCTTACAGGCCCAGCGCCTTGGCCTTCAGGGCGTCGTAGTCGCCCTGGGTGATCAGGCCCAGGTCGAGCATTTCCTTGGCCTTCTTCAGCTTGGCCACCGGATCCTCGGCGGCCGGCGCGGTCGGCTGCTGCAGGCTGCCCGCACCGAACATGCCCGAAGCCATGCCGACGCCGACCAGGCCCGCCGCGCCGCCGTTCTCGCCGGCCGACTGGATGCCCTGGGCTACGCTGGCCTGCAGGTTGGAATTGCCGCGCGAACCGGACAGCGCAT
>Ga0308172_1000659_pt1 | contig 36593 bp, 39 predicted proteins | sample PhyGR2_FD_202134 | JGI IMG/M metagenome (GOLD analysis project Ga0308172, IMG submission 202134) | Phyllosphere microbial communities from UC Gill Tract Community Farm, Albany, California, United States - DLSLSG.R2 | ecosystem: Host-associated > Plants > Phyllosphere > Unclassified | place: USA... | reverse complement strand
TTTGGCGTGAACAGGAAGCCATGTAAAGGAGAAGACAATGACGACACTGGAAATTTGTTGCTATGGGGTGGATTGTGCATTAACCGCCCAGCAGGCGGGAGCCGATCGCATAGAGCTTTGCGCCGCGTCGCGTGAAGGCGGGCTGACGCCTTCTGCAGGCATGCTGGAGGTCGCCCGTCGTGACATTTCAGTTCCGGTGCATCCTATTGTTCGCCCTCGCGGTGGCGACTTTTGCTATTCCAGCCGTGAATTTGAAACGATGAAGTCAGACGTGGCGCGTATCCGTGAGCTGGGTTTTCCCGGCATCGTTCTGGGCATGCTGGATGAAGATGCCAATATCCATGCCAGTCAGATGCGACAAATCATGGCCCTGTGCGACGGGATGGCGGTGACTTTTCACCGCGCCTTCGATCTGTGCCATCGGCCCAAGCGTTCGCTTGATGTGCTGACGGATTTTGGCGTCAGGCGCATCCTGACATCTGGCCAGCAACAAAGCGCGGAAAACGGAATTGCATTATTGAGGGAACTTAATGAATACAGCGCAGGTCCAATCATTATGGCCGGTGCTGGCGTTCGCCTCAGCAACCTGCAAAAGTTTCTGGATGCGGATATTCGCGAGGTACACAGCTCGGCCAGCCACCTTGTTGCATCCCCGATGCGCTACCGTAAAGTGGGTGTTTCCATGTGTTCCGAAGCCGAAATTGATGAGTTCAGCCGCAATTGCGTCGATGGCGATGTCGTTGAGGCAATGAAAAGTGTGATGCAAATGAATACCGCCCGGGTGGCCTGACTCATGACCAGTTTTGCCGCGCAGCACGCCGATTGATGACGTGATGTTTGCAAGTACCAAACCCCAGTAAATTTGCTGGGGTATTTTTTGCCCAAAATTCCTTCAGCGCCCTTTATCGTCGTGCCCGCGAGGCTGAATTCAGTCGCTGCTGGCGCTGAGAGAAGAATTCCACTTTCCATCATCCGTCGGTTCCTGCTATTTAGGGTAAACCGTTTACGACATTGACGTCCGAGGTGCACACCATGCGATGCGTTCTGCTGTCCGCTGTGATTACGTTATTCTCCTTTCCCACCGCATGGGCCGCAGCCTCATGTCAGCCATACAGTAAAGCGGTGACCAACAGCAATAACTGGATCCTGCTGGGCGGTAGTGCCAAAGGTCAGGTGCGTCAGGTGATCGCCGGCGAGTTTGGTAAAGACGTCAACTCACAGAAACGGGTACTGGGGCAGTTTGATCGCTGTGGCGATCTGCTGGTGGCGGACATCAGCTATGACAAAAATGAGCGCAACGTCATCCTGAGCATGGAACAGCACCTGGTTCGGGTTCAGGACGGCTGGGTTGCGGAGTATGCCTATCTGGTTAAAGTCATCAAGCAGGGCAGTGAAGTGGTGGTCGATAACCGTCAGGGCACCATTCAGTGGCAGAAGGGCAAAAACGGCAACATCATCAGCGCATCGGATAAATTTATCAGCATGGGTAAAGACGGGTTTACGGATACGACTTACCGTTATGATAAACGTTTCCACTTACTAAAAAGTATTGCGCGAGGTACCGATCCCGTCAGCAATGGGGAATACCGTTATGAGTGGAATCCACAAGGCCTGGTCACCCGTTCGACCTCTGCCCGCCGCAAAGATACCTATACCTATGATAACCAGTGGCGGGAACGGCGCCTGAATGGCACCGCAACGACAGACGTCAGCACATTGCGCACCGTGGATGAATGCCAGTTCTGGGATGAGAAGGGCAACTGCACGCTGAGTTATCTGAATGAAACGGAAGTGTTCGAGAAAGGGACGATTCAACGCCACCTCAGCGCAGTCTATAAATACCAGTACTGGGATAAACCCGCTGAGGTGACGGAATAGCCGTTATTTTACCGTTTGACTGAACGCATCCAGCCCCAGCAGCGCATGGGCAATTTGCTCCGGTGCCAGGTTGGGGTTAAGGTTTTTCAGCGTATCGCCTTCACTGTTTGCCAGTGCGCCTATTTTCACCAGATTTTCCCAGCTTTCGCCCTCCAGATGCATCTCTTTCAGGGTGGTGGGCATCTTAATAGAGCGATAGAAACGGATGTAGCGTGCGATCTCCTCGTCCGGACGCTGCTCCAGCACCATCTGGGTTAAGGTACCGTAGGCCACTTTCTCGCCGTGGGTGAGATGATGGATATCGCCTTCAATAGCGGTAAAACCATTGTGAATGGCGTGCGCAGCTGCCAGGCCGGCATTTTCGAATCCCAGGCCCGACAGCAAGGTATTCGCTTCCACCACCGCTTCCACCGCCGGCGTCACGCGTTTTTCCGAAACGGCAACATAGGCACTGTAACCCCAGGTCAGCAGGGTTTCCTCACAGGCACGGGCGATGGCCAGCCCGGCAATGGTCGGATCGCCATTGACCATCGATTTGGCATGGCTGCGGGCCACCGCTTGGGCTTCCACCCAGGTTGCGAGGCCATCCGCAATGCCCGAGGCAAACAGGCGGGCAGGCGCAGCGGCACAGACGGCGGTATCCACCAGCACCAGATCGGGGTTCTTATTGTAGAAGCGGTAGCTCTCAAACACGCCGCTGTCAGAATAGATAACGGAGAGTGCGCTACAGGGCGCATCGGTAGAGGCAATCGTGGGAACGATCACCACCGGTTGTTGGATCTCATCAGCCACTGCCTTAACGGTATCCAGCGTTTTACCGCCGCCCAGCCCGATGACCACGTTGCAGTTCTGCTGTTGCGCCTGCTGGCTCAACCGGGTGATTTCATTACTGGACGCCTCGCCGTTGAACTGCTGGCGCACCACGTTCACGCCCGCCTTTGTGAGCGTGGCCTGAGCCCGTTCACCGATCAGTCCCCAGACGACATCGTCCGCGACCACAAAAGCCTGAGTACCCAGTTCGGTGACGTAGCTCCCCAGTTCATCGAGTACGCCTGCACCTTGCACATATTTGCGCGGTGACGAGAAAATAAATTTCATAAACGTTGCTCCTGATTGCATAAATCATGGCCGTGACCGGCCCGTTGATAAAGCCCTTAAAAGGGTAGCAGCTAATGGGGTTTTGCTGGCTGTACAGACAAAAAACCGCTTGTTATTGTGAGCGGATGTTTACCGGGGATACGCTTATGACGGCTTCGTTGCTCTCTTTCCTGCTGGCTATTATTATTTTGACCCTGACGCCGGGCTTTGATACGGCGTTGATCCTGCGATCGGCCGCCGCACAGGGCTGGCAGCGTGCCAGTGCCACGGCGCTGGGCGTGGCAACCGGCTGTTTGCTCTGGGGCATTGCGGTAGGGCTGGGATTAGGCGCGCTGCTGCTGGCGTCGGAGATGGCTTATAACCTGCTGAAGTGGGCTGGCGCCGCTTACCTCCTCTATCTGGGCATTAGGCTGCTGTGGCATCCGCGCGCCCAAAGCGTGTCAATGCATGCCGAGGCTGCGGCTCAGCAACGTCATCTTGCCTGCTTCACGCGTGGATTATTGGGGAATCTGCTGAATCCCAAGGTGGGCGTTTTCTATGTGACTTTTTTGCCCCAGTTCATTCCGCAGGGCGCCTCTGTCCCGATCTGGTGTTGCCTGATGGCGTTGACGCACATGCTGGTGGAATTGGCCTGGAGCACGGTGCTGATCGGCAGCAGCCACTATTTTGCTGAGCAGTTAAAACGGCCACGAATAGTCAAAATCATGGACCGTTTAACGGGCTGCGTCTTTATTGGTTTTGCGGCGAAACTGGCGCTGTCTCGCCGCTGAGGGTCAGGGTTTGGTGGCAACCAGAACGGCGCGCAGCGGTGCGGGATAACCTTCTACGGTTTTGCTGCTGTCGTCAGGATCCAGAAACTCGGCCAGTGATTCACTGGTCATCCAACTGGTACGACGTTGCTCTTCCGTCGAGGTCAGGGCAAAGTCGACAATGCGCACGTTAACAAAACCACACTTCTCCAGCCAGCTTTTCAGCGCCTCGGCAGAGGGAATAAAATAGACGTTGCGCATCTGCGCATAGCGTTCGCCCGGCACCAGCACCTGGTTCACATCGCCTTCGATCACCAGCGTTTCCAGTACCAGCTCGCCACCGCTGACCAGCTGATTTTTTAGCTGAAGGAGGTGGTCAAGGGGGGAACGGCGATGATACAGCACGCCCATCGAAAAGACCGTGTCGAACGCCTGGAGCGCCGGCAGTTGTTCAATGCCCAGCGGCAGTAAATGGGCGCGACGGTCATCATTCAACAGCTTACGCACGGCTTCGAACTGGCATAAAAACAGCTGCATGGGATCGATACCGACAACCAGATGCGCACCCGCACCGATCATCCGCCACATGTGGTAGCCGCTGCCGCAGCCGACATCCAGCACGGTTCGTCCGGCCAGCGAGGAAATATGAGGCAGCACGCGCTCCCATTTCCAGTCAGAACGCCATTCGGTGTTAATCTCCGTTCCGTACAGGGAATAAGGGCCTTTGCGCCACGGCATCAAATTGCGTAGTAGTTTCTCAATGCCCTGACGATGACGATCGCTGATGTCATCCCGATCGGCGCTTACGCTGTTCAGCAGGTCCAGCCGCTGGGGTTCCAGCAGCGGTAAGTATTCCAGCGACTTGTACCAGTCACGGAAGTGCCCGTGCAGATTCTCCCGCTGCCAGTCGCTAATCTGTGCAGGCAGCACGTCAAGCCATTTTGCCAGGGGGCCAACGGCGATTTGCTGATAAAAACGGCCAAAGTCGATCATTTTAATGCCACCAACGAACCAAAATTAAAGCACTGAAACCATAATTCAGCGTGCGAAAAGCCCGCCTGCTTAAGACGAGCCTTATGCGCTTCCACACTGTCGGTCAGCATGACGTTTTCCAGCATGCTGCGCTTCTGGCTAATCTCCAGTTCGCTGTAGCCGTTGGCGCGCTTAAAGTCATGATGCATGTTAAACAGCAGTTCGCCGACATCACGATCTTCAAAGCTGAACTTCTCCGAGAGAACGAGGGCTCCGCCGGGATTCAGCCCCTGCCAGATTTTACTGAGCAGCGTAAGACGGGCAGGCGGCTCAAGAAACTGCAGGGTGAAATTGAGCACCACCAGAGAGGCATTTTCAATCTCAATGTCACAGATGTCCGCTTCCACCACGGTAACTGGCGTGTCGGCGCGAAAGGCATCGATATGGCGGCGGCAACGTTCGACCATGGCCGGAGAGTTGTCTACGGCGATAATCTGGCAGCCTGGCACGTGAATATTACGACGCACCGAAAGTGTGGCGGCACCGAGTGAGCAGCCCAGGTCAAACACCTGGCTGTTGGGCTGGACGAAGCGTTCTGCCAGCATGCCAATCATCGAAATGATATTGGAATAGCCGGGCACCGAGCGCTGAATCATGTCGGGAAACACTTCAGCGACACGTTCGTCAAAGGTCCAGTCGCCCAGTTTTTCAATGGGGGCAGAAAAGAGTTGATCGCGATCAGACATATCGAAAATCCGAAGAGACGGCGGAAAGGGCGCTATTCTGGCAGAAACTGCCGCGGCCTGCACCCTTTAAGCCGCAACATTAATGCAGGCTGAGCACCAGTTGCCAGGGGAGATAGATGAGGTTAAAAATCACCATTCCACTCAGGCCAAACAGGGTCAGCATCATGCCGTATTTGCGTCCACTCATCACGTCATTACGCAGGCCATAAGCATGCAAAAAACGGCCAACAAAAAACACGATGCCAGTCAGGTGAACCATCCAGACATCCGCCCCGTTCATCTCAAGCGTTATCAGCAGCAGCAGCGCCAGGGGAATGGTTTCAACGGCATTGCCATGAATGCGGATGGCCCTGTTCAGGTCGTGATGACCGCCATCCCCAAAAGCAACGTGATGTTGACGCCGAAAGCGGACGACATTGAGGGTGAACTTCATTATCAGTAATGCACCGATAACCACATATAACGCGCTAATCATCATGGATTCCTTTTTTATTCATATCACCAGAGGAGGCGAGGCTGCCCATCGCTATCAGAATAGCGAATCCTGTTGCGGCCAGTCAGGTCCGGGACCGATGCTGGCATCAATTTTTTGTAATGCCGGCCAGAGCGCCTGCACCAGCGGAAACACCTGTCCCATATCGGGCGTGTGGATAAACACCAGAGGGTCACTTTGCGTGTGCCATTCGGCCAGCTTGGCCAGCCAGATTTGAAACAGTGGCAGGCTTTCTTCCAGGTTGTCGCTGCCGACAAAACGGATCATGGGGCGCGACCCGGTCAACAGTGCATGGGGCGGAACGCGAGGCTTTTGCTGGCGGGCGTGAAGTGCCGCCGGGCTTTGCGAGGTTGAGGCATGAACCGGACGGCTGTCCAGCACCACACGATTGACGCCGCGCTGCAGCAGGCCGCGATTCAGCGCGCGCTCAGCCTCGCCTTTGGCAAAAAAGGCGGCATGGCGGACTTCGACGCCGTAGGAGAAATGGGCGGGCAGGCTGTCCAGAAAGCGCCAGAGATCGTTCAGTTGTGCAGGGGAAAAGCTGGCGGGCAGCTGTAGCCAGTACTGACCCATGCGGTCGGCGAGCGGTGCCATCAGGCGAAAAAAATCCGTCACTAAGTCGTCGGTATTTTGCAGGGCGGCCTGATGGCTGATGCTGCTGGGAAATTTAAAACAGAAACGAAACTGGTCATGGGTCATATCCCGCCAGCGCAGGACCGTTTCCGCATCAGGCAGCGCATACAATGTGGTATTGCCTTCCACCGTGCCGAAATAACGCGCATAGTCAGCCAGGGTTTCGATTCCCCATCGCTTCCAGTGCGCGTGATGCCATTGTGGCAAACCAATACGAAGTGTCACGCCTGATTCCCGCCCTTGAGTGTGATGGTAATTATCCTGTAACGCAGTATATTGACGCAAACAGGTGAAAAGCGAACAGGAAATGCCGCGCTTTAACGTGGCTCCACTTATCCTGTTTGCCTTTTTCCATTATAATAGCGGCCTTTTTTGCGACAGCACCCCACAAGGTGACGCGGCCTGGTGCTGTCAGCTGCAGCGGCGAAGTTAAAAGGATAGTGTTATGCGTACAGAGTATTGTGGACAGCTCAATCTGTCTCATGTAGGTCAGCAAGTCACGCTTTGCGGCTGGGTCAACCGTCGTCGCGATCTGGGAAGCCTGATTTTTATCGATATGCGTGACCGTGAAGGCATCGCACAGGTTTTTTTCGATGCCGATCATCAAGACGCTTTCCAACTGGCATCTGAACTGCGTAACGAATTCTGTATCCAGATTACCGGCACCGTGCGTGCCCGTGACGAAAAAAACAGAAACAGCGACATGGCCACGGGTGACGTAGAAGTCTTTGCCCACGCGCTGAACATCATCAATCGTGCTGAACCGCTGCCTCTGGACTCTAACCAGACCAACAGCGAAGAAGCACGTCTGAAGTACCGTTATCTGGATCTGCGTCGTCCTGAAATGGTTGAGCGCTTAAAGACTCGCGCTAAGATCACCAGTTTTGTCCGTCGTTTTATGGATGACGCCGGCTTCCTGGATATCGAAACGCCGATGCTGACGAAAGCCACCCCGGAAGGCGCGCGCGATTACCTGGTGCCGAGCCGCGTGCACAAAGGCAAATTTTATGCGCTGCCTCAGTCACCGCAGCTGTTTAAACAGTTGCTCATGATGTCGGGTTTCGATCGCTATTATCAGATTGTTAAATGTTTCCGTGATGAAGACCTACGCGCAGACCGTCAGCCCGAATTTACGCAGATCGATGTGGAAACTTCCTTCCTGACCGCACCTCAGGTGCGTGAAATTATGGAGCGCATGATTCGCGAACTCTGGCAGAGCGTGAAGGGCGTGGATCTGGGTGAGTTTCCGCAGATGACCTTTGCCGAAGCCATGCATCGCTACGGTTCAGACAAACCCGACCTGCGTAATCCCATGGAGCTGGTGGACGTGGGCGACCTGCTGAAAACCGTTGAGTTCCAGGTATTTTCTGGCCCGGCTAACGACGAGAAAGGCCGTGTTGCCGCGCTGCGTGTTCCCGGCGGCGCGCAGCTGAGCCGTAAGCAGATTGATGAATACGGCAAATTTGTTGAGATTTACGGTGCCAAAGGCCTGGCCTGGATGAAGGTCAACGAACGTGCGAAGGGCCTGGAGGGCGTACAGAGTCCGGTGGCGAAATTCCTTAATGCCGATATCGTTGAAACCCTTCTCAGCCGCACGAGCGCGCAGGATGGGGATATCATCTTCTTTGGTGCCGACCGTGCCAAAGTGGTGGCCGATGCGCTGGGCGCACTGCGCCTGAAAGTGGGACGTGACCTGCAAATCACCGACGACAAAGCCTGGGCGCCGCTGTGGGTTGTCGACTTCCCGATGTTTGAAGAAGATGACGAAGGTGGGCTGGCTGCCATGCACCATCCGTTTACGGCACCGAAAGAGATGAGTGCGGAACAGCTGGCAGCCGATCCAACCCAGGCCGTAGCGAATGCTTACGACATGGTGATCAACGGTTATGAAGTCGGCGGCGGATCTGTGCGTATCCACAACGGTAACATGCAGCAGACCGTGTTTAGCATTCTGGGCATTGAAGAGCATGAACAGCGTGAGAAGTTCGGCTTCCTGCTGGATGCACTGAAGTACGGCACGCCGCCGCATGCAGGCCTGGCATTTGGTCTGGATCGCCTGACGATGCTGTTAACCGGTACCGACAATATTCGTGACGTTATCGCGTTTCCGAAAACCACGGCAGCGGCCTGCATGATGACGGAAGCACCAAGCGAAGCGAATCCGGCGTCACTGCTTGAGTTAGGCATTCAGGTCGTCAAGAAAGACAAGCCTGAGACGAAGTAATGCCGTATAAACATCCGGTTTCTGTGTTAGTGGTGATTGTGGCGCAGGACAGTGGCCGGGTGTTAATGCTGCAGCGCCGTGACGACCCGGATTTCTGGCAATCGGTCACCGGCAGCCTGGAAGCGGATGAGTGTCCGCTGCAGGCGGCCGAGCGAGAAGTCGGTGAGGAGCTGGGGATTGATGTAAAGGCCGAGCAGCTAACGATTGAAGACTGTCAGCGTGAAATCGACTTTGAGATTTTCCCGCACTATCGTCATCGTTATGCGCCGGGCACGACGCACAACCGTGAACACTGGTTCAGGCTGGCCTTGCCTACAGAGCGTGATCTGCTGCTCACCGAGCATCTTGCCGCGCGCTGGCTCGATCCCGCCGCCGCCGCTGCCCTCACGAAATCCTGGAGTAATCGCCAGGCGATTGAAGAATTTATCTGAATGCTCGCCGCTGCGCGTTTTTCCCGTGGCGAAGGCATTAGGTTTTATGAATCGGGTGGGTTTTCAATGAACGCACCGAACAATATCGACAGTCAGGCGTAATCGGCGCCGCGAGGGTGTCCACCGCCAGCGCACCGCAACGGATCGTACTTCTGTACGTGGGAATTGCGGGCACGGCCGCAGGACACGTTCGCACGTAAGATAGCCTGCACCCAGTAAAAGATCGGAGAAAATGCAACATGGCTGGACACAGTAAATGGGCGAATACCAAGCACCGTAAGGCCGCTCAGGACGCCAAGCGCGGTAAAATCTTTACGAAGATCATTCGTGAGCTGGTCACGGCTGCCAAACTGGGCGGCGGCGATCCGGGCTCCAACCCGCGCCTGCGTGCGGCAATGGATAAAGCGCTGTCTAATAACATGACGCGCGATACCATGAACCGTGCCATTGCACGCGGCGTAGGTGGCGAAGATGACTCCAATATGGAAACCATCATTTATGAAGGTTACGGTCCGGGCGGATCGGCCATCATGATTGAGTGCCTGAGCGACAACCGCAACCGTACCGTGGGCGAAGTGCGTCACGCCTTCACCAAAACGGGCGGCAACCTGGGTACCGATGGCTCCGTCGCCTATCTGTTCAGCAAAAAAGGCGTAATCTCCTTCGCACCCGGTCATGACGAAGATGCGGTGATGGAAGCGGCGCTGGAAGCGGGCGCAGAAGACGTGGTCGGTTACGATGACGGCGCGATCGACGTGTTTACCGCATGGGAAGAGATGGGCACGGTGCGCGATGCGCTGGAAGCGGCGGGCTTTAAAGCCGACTCCGCGGAAGTGGCCATGATCCCCTCGACCAAAGCCGAAATGGATGCGGAAACCGCGCCTAAACTGCTGCGCCTGATCGATATGCTGGAAGACTGTGACGACGTGCAGGAGGTTTACCATAACGGCGAAATCTCCGACGAGGTGGCGGAAACGCTTTAATGCTGTACCGCTACACGCTCAGGCTGGAGACGCGTCATGTCGATTATTTTAGGGATTGACCCTGGCTCACGCGTGACCGGTTATGGGGTGATTCGTCAGACTGGCCGCCAGCTCACTTATCTGGGCAGCGGCTGTATTCGTACCAACACAACAGAGTTACCTGCGCGTCTGAAGCTGATCTATGCCGGAGTATGCGAAATCATTACGCAGTTCTCGCCGGATTTTTTTGCTATCGAGCAGGTGTTTATGGCGAAGAATGCCGATTCTGCCCTGAAACTGGGGCAGGCGCGGGGGGCCGCGATTGTGGCGGCGGTTAACCATGATCTGCCGGTGTTTGAATATGCCGCGCGCCAGGTCAAGCAAACGGTCGTTGGCACCGGTGGCGCAGAAAAAAGTCAGGTGCAACACATGGTGAAATCGCTGCTGAAACTGGCGGCGAATCCCCAGGCCGATGCCGCCGATGCGCTGGCTATCGCCATCACGCACTGTCACGTGGCCCAAAACGCGGCGCGCATGAGTGACAGCAAGCTGGTGCTGACCCGCGGCCGGTTGCGTCAGAGTTAACAACCCTTACGTCGTCATCGCTATCAGGCTGGATATTCATCCAGCCTTTTTTATGGTATAAATTCCGCCACATACTTTGGATAAGGAAGGCTTCAGGTGATTGGTCGTTTACGGGGCATTATTCTGGAAAAGCAGCCACCGCTGGTGCTGCTGGAGGCGCACGGTGTCGGCTATGAAGTCCATATGCCAATGACCTGTTTTTATGAGCTGCCCGATCTTAATCACGAGGCGGTGATCTTTACTCAGTTTGTGGTGCGCGAAGATGCACAGTTGCTGTTTGGCTTTAACAGCAAGCAGGAACGTGCACTGTTCCGTGAGTTGATTAAAGTCAATGGCGTTGGGCCTAAGCTGGCGCTGGCCATTCTGTCGGGCATGTCGGCACAGCAGTTTGTGACGGCGGTTGAAAAGGAAGAGATTGCCGCGCTGGTTAAACTGCCGGGCGTGGGCAAGAAAACCGCTGAACGTCTGGTGGTGGAAATGAAAGACCGCTTTAAAGGCATGCATGGCGATCTGTTTGGCGGCGATTCGGCCTTTACGCTGACCACGCCGGGCCCGGAGCCAGAGACCAACGATGCAGAATCGGAAGCGGTTGCAGCGCTGGTGTCGCTGGGGTATAAACCGCAGGAAGCGAGCCGCATGATCAGCAAAGTTGGCCGTCCTGACGCGGATTGCGAAACGTTGATCCGTGAAGCGCTCCGCGCCGCTATTTGAGGTAATTCATGATTGAAGCCGATCGCCTGATCTCCGCTGCCAGCATTAACGAAGAAGAGGGCCTCGACCGCGCCATTCGTCCTAAGATGCTGACCGAATATGTGGGCCAGCCGCAGGTGCGTGAGCAGATGGAAATTTTCATCAAGGCGGCACAACTGCGTGGTGATGCGCTGGATCATTTATTGATTTTTGGCCCTCCCGGGCTGGGCAAAACGACGCTGGCCAACATTGTGGCCAACGAGATGGGCGTTAATCTGCGCACGACCTCCGGCCCGGTGCTGGAAAAAGCGGGCGATCTGGCCGCGATGCTGACCAACCTCGAACCTCATGATGTGCTGTTCATTGATGAAATCCATCGTCTTTCACCGGTCGTGGAAGAGGTACTTTATCCGGCTATGGAAGACTATCAGCTGGATATTATGATTGGTGAAGGTCCGGCTGCGCGTTCCATCAAACTGGATCTGCCGCCCTTTACGCTGATTGGCGCCACCACGCGGGCAGGCTCGCTGACGTCACCCCTGCGCGATCGCTTCGGCATCGTGCAGCGTCTGGAGTTTTATCAGGTAAAAGATTTACAGCACATTGTGGGACGCAGCGCCGCCTGCCTTGGTCTGGCACTCAGTGAAGAAGCGGCCCTGGAAATCGCCCGCCGGTCACGCGGAACGCCACGTATTGCCAATCGCCTGTTACGTCGGGTAAGGGATTTTGCTGAGGTGCGCGCGAACGGTGTACTGAGCGGTGATGTCTCGGTGACGGCGCTGGATATGCTGAACGTGGACAGCGAAGGCTTCGATTATATGGATCGAAAACTGTTGCTGGCCATTATCGATAAATTCACCGGTGGGCCGGTCGGGCTGGACAACCTGGCAGCAGCGATTGGCGAAGAGCGGGAAACCATCGAAGACGTGATTGAGCCGTTTTTAATTCAGCAGGGCTTTATTCAGCGCACGCCGCGCGGCCGGATGGCCACGCAGCATGCCTATCGCCACTTTGGTATCACCAAAGAAGCCTGATCACAGCGCCGGTTTGCGCACCATGCTGAAGAGAAAAAGGATGGCGGCGCACAGCACGACGGAAGGGCCGGCGGGCGTGTCATAAAACGCCGAGAAGGTTAAGCCGCCGGTCACGGCAATCACGCCAATCAGTACGGCCACCGCCGCCATCATTTCGGGTGAACGCGCAAAGCGCCTGGCGGTGGCAGCCGGAATGATCAGCAGCGATGTGATGATCAGCGCACCAACAAACTTCATCGCCACACCAATCGTCAGTGCGGTTACCAGCATCAGCATCAGCCGGGTGCGTTGAATATTCACGCCGTCAACCTGCGCCAGCTCAGGGCTGATTGTCATCGACAGCAGAGCGCGCCACTGCCAGGCCATAACGGCCAGCACGAATATCACACCTGCAGCCATGGCCCAGAGATCGCTGGGCGTTACCGCCAGCAAATCGCCAAACAGGTAGGCCATCAAATCCACCCGGACGTTCGACATCAGGCTCACCACGACCAGTCCGAGCGAAAGCGCACTGTGCGCCATGATGCCCAGCAGCGTATCTATCGCCAGATGCGGGCGACGCTCAAGCCAGACCAGACCCAGTGCCAGACAGACCGTGACCAGGATCACGGCATAGTAAGGGTTGACGTTGAGCAGCAAACCAAAGGCGACGCCGAGCAGTGAGGCATGCGCCAGCGTGTCGCCGAAATACGACATCTTGCGCCAGACGACAAAAGAGCCCAGGGGGCCCGCCGCCAGCGCCAGCATCACGCCGCCCAGCCAGCCCGGAAGCAGTAATTCAATCATGATGGACCCGGTCCTTTGCGTAATACGATACGTCCCTGAAGGTCGTGACGGTGATTATGGTGATGACGATAGATAGCCAGTTCCTGCGCACCGCGCGGGCCGAACATGGCAATGAATTCGGGATGCTGCGACACCGCCTCAGGCGTACCTGAACAGCAAATGTGATGGTTAAGGCACAGCACCTCATCCGTTTTCGCCATGACTAAATGCAAATCATGGGAAACCATGAGCACGGCGCAGTTCAGCTCGTGTCGCAGTTGATTGATCAGATCGTAAAGCGCGACCTGCCCGTTGACATCCACACCCTGCGTCGGTTCATCAAGCACCAGCAACTGAGGCTGATTGAGCAAGGCGCGAGCCAGTAACACGCGCTGCGTTTCGCCGCCCGACAGTTTCTGCAACGGCGAGGTCAACAGGTGACCCGCCTGAACGCGTTTCAGGGCAGGCAAAATATCCTGATTGCGCGCACCGCGCGACAGGCGCATAAAACGTTCGACCGTGACCGGCAGCGTGGGATCGATATGCAGCTTCTGTGGCACGTAGCCGATGCGTAAGCCCGCACTGCGACTGACCCGACCGGAGGAGGGCGCAAGGAGGCCAAGCACCACCCGGACCAGCGTCGATTTGCCCGCGCCGTTAGGACCGAGCAGGGTTAAAATTTTACCAGGATGAAGTTCCAGACTCACGCCAGATAAGACCTGACGTTGATCAAAACTGATAGATACGTTTTCAAGTGTGACAAGTGATGGCATAAGATTTACAGGTTGCACAGAATTTCGAATGTTATAATATCACATCCAATCTGTTGATGACGAAGGAATGACGCATTATGTTACATAATAAAAAAGGGGGCTTTTTGACCCTGACGGCGATGGCTTTCGCCACCTCTGCTGCCTTACCCGCTCACGCCGATATTGTGGCCTCCATTAAGCCCGTTGGGTTTATCGCCTCGGCCATTGCTGACGGCGTCACACCCGTGGAGGTTTTGCTGCCGGATGGCGCATCCGAACACGATTATGCCCTGCGCCCCTCTGATGTAAAACGCTTACAAAACGCGGACTTAGTTGTTTGGGTTGGCCCTGAAATGGAAGCCTTCATGACAAAATCTGCGGCGTCTCTGCCGGAAAAAAAGAATCTTGAGATCGTGCAAATTTCCGGCGTAAAACCCTTGCTACTGCGTGGAGGTGAAGACGATGATCATCACGACCATGATGACGCAGAGCACGATCATGATGAAGCGCATCATCACCATCATGGTGAGTTTAATATGCACTTGTGGATGTCACCAGAGATAGCGAAAAAAACCGCGGTTGCAATCCACGGAAAATTATTGGAACTTATGCCGCAGGATAAAGCCAAACTTGACGCCAACCTGCAGCATTTTGAGGCAGAATTAGCGGACACAGATAAGCGCATTATCTCACAGCTTGCCCCCGTTAAAGATAAAGGGTATTTCGTTTTTCACGACGCTTACACGTACTTTGAAAAACACTACGGTCTCTCGCCCACCGGGCATTTTACCGTTAACCCTGAGATTCAGCCGGGTGCACAGCGCTTACATCAAATTCGAACACAGTTGGTTGAGAAAAAGGCCGTTTGCGTCTTTGCTGAGCCACAATTCAGGCCGGCGGTCATCGATGCTGTTGCCCGTGGAACCCAGGTGCGTAAAGGCACGCTTGATCCGCTGGGTACAGACATCAGCTTAGGAAAAGACAGCTATGTGAAATTCCTCTCACAGCTGTCGAGCCAGTATGAGACCTGCCTGAAAGGAGCATAGAGGAATAGTTCAACGTGCAGCAGATAGCCCGCTCTGTCGCCCTCGCATTTAATAATTTGCCGCGCCCCCACCGCGTTATGCTGGGATCGTTAACCGTAGTGACTCTGGCCGTCGCCGTCTGGCGGCCTTACGTCTACCATCCCAGTAATGATGTGACGCCCATCGTCAAAACCATCGAACTGGACAAAAACGAATTTCGTACACTGCTTCCCGAAGCCAGTGAACCCATCGACCAAAGTACTCCAGAGCCGGATGAAGAACTCCCTGCAGATGATGTCGATCAGGACGTCGCCGACAGTGCCGGCACGCATGAATACACGGTTTCTTCTGGCGATACCCTGAGCAGTGCACTTAATCAGTACGGCATCGATATGGGGGACATTAACGCCCTGGTCTCCAGCGATCGCGATCTGCGTAATTTGCAGGTCGGGCAGCAGCTCAGCTGGACATTAAACGATGACGGCGCGCTGAACACCTTTAGCTGGGAAATTTCGCGTCGTGAAACCCGCACCTATACGCGCACGGATAGCGGCGGCTTCAAAATGCAGTCGCAGATGCAGCAGGGCGAATGGCGCAACAGCGTGATGCAGGGTGAGATACACGGCAGCTTTGCCGCCAGTGCCCGCCGGGCCGGTTTAACCAGTGGCGAAGCCAGCAGCGTGATCAAAGCGATGCAGTGGCAGATGGATTTCCGTAAGCTGCGGGCAGGCGATAAGTTTAGCGTGCTGATGTCACGTGAAATGATGGACGGCAAGAGCGCACAAAGCCAGTTGCTGGGGGTGCGTTTGCGCAGTGGCGGTAAAGATTATTACGCCTTCCGTGCTGATGACGGCAAGTTCTATGACCGCAGCGGTGCAGGACTGGCGCGCGGCTTTATGCGCTTCCCCACCGTCAAACAGTATCGGGTGTCCTCTAACTTTAATCCCCGCCGCCTTAATCCTGTGACGGGTCGCATTGCGCCGCACAAAGGCGTTGATTTCGCCTTACCGATCGGTACGCCTGTGCTGGCGGTCGGTGATGGTGAGGTCGTGGTGGCGAAAAACGGCGGCGCCGCCGGAAACTATGTGGCTATCCGGCATGGTCGTCAGTACATGACGCGCTACATGCACCTCAAGAAAGTGTTGGTGAAGCCAGGTGAAAAAGTGAAGCGTGGCGACCGCATTGCGCTGTCAGGCAACACAGGCCGTTCTACTGGCCCGCACCTGCACTTTGAGATCTGGATTAATAACCAGGCGGTCAATCCCTTAACGGCTAAGCTACCGCGTATGGAAGGCCTGACCGGTAAAGAACGGACGCAGTACCTTACCCAGGTGAAAGGCTGGTTACCTCAGCTGGGGCTGAAGTAAGTTTTTCGCTAAAATCGACGGCATTGCCGTCGATTTTTTTATCTCTGGCGCAGGATGATTGCAAATTTACTCGTCGCCACTATCATTAGCCCGTCATTGATTGAGGCGAGTGCATGGAAACCCGTAAAAAAAATAACAGCGAATTTATTCCCGTTTTTGAACGATCTTTTTTAAAGCCTAAATACTGGGGCAGCTGGTTGGGTATTGGTGCACTGGCAGGCATCGCCCTGATGCCTGCCACCGTGCGCGATCCGCTTCTGGGGCGGCTGGGCAAAATGGCCGGAAAGCTGGCGAAAGGCGCGCGTCGTCGTGCGCTGATTAATCTCTATTATTGCCTGCCTGAATTAAGCGAATCTCAACGCGATGCGATCGTTGATCAGATGTTTGCCACTGCGCCACAGGCGATGGCCATGATGGCTGAGTTAGGGATGCGCGATCCGGCACAAATTCGTCAGCGCGTTGAGTGGCACGGTCGGGAAATTATTGACCAGTTGCAGGCCGACAAGCAGAACGTTATTTTTCTGGTACCGCATGGCTGGGCTGTCGATATTCCTGCTATGCTGCTGGCCTCAGAGGGCCAAAAGATGGCAGCCATGTTCCACAATCAGAGCGATCCGCTGGTGGACTATGTCTGGAACCGTGTCCGTCGCCGCTTTGGTGGCCGTATGCATGCGCGCAATGATGGTATCAAGCCGTTTATCAGTTCGGTTCGTCAGGGCTACTGGGGCTATTATCTGCCTGACCAGGATCACGGTCCGGAGCACAGCGAGTTTGTCGATTTCTTTGCGACCTATAAAGCCACTTTGCCCGCGGTGGGGCGACTAATGAAAGTCTGCCGTGCCCGCGTTGTACCACTGTTTCCGGTCTATAACGGTGAAAGTCACAAACTGGAAATTTATGTTCGCCCCCCGATGGACGACTTACTTGACGCGGATGACCGCCAACTGGCGCGCAGGATGAATGAGGAGGTGGAGGTGTTTGTGCGTCCGCATCCGGAACAATATACCTGGATACTCAAGCTGCTGAAAACTCGCAAAGAAGGTGATATCGAACCCTACTCGCGCGACGAGCTTTATCCACGTAAATAATCATCAGGCCGCATTGCGGCCTGAAAGCTTCAGAGAGGCGTTACTTTGGCGTGACGTTTACGTTCACGCAGGAACATCAGCACCAGCCCAAACCACATCACGCCGCTGATAAAGTTGATTAGGCTAAACCAGATGACCCCTCCGTTGAAATAGAAGTGCTTCGCTAACTCAATGCCGATAGCCAGGGTCAGAATACTGACCATGCCCAGCATGGCCGCCACGCTGCCTTTTCCTTCATCACTGGCATACAGTGTCAGACGATAAAGTCCTGCATTGACCATGCCGCCGCCAAAGGCATACAAACTTAGTCCCGCCGTGATAAAGAGATAGCTGTGCGCGTCAATCAGGGTAGCTGACAGGGCAAGGCTCAGGCCCAGCAGTATCGGCCATGCCGCAAACTTTACTGGCTGCTCTATCGGCATGCGGCCTACCACCTTACTCAGCGTCACATTGCCCGCAATCATCGCCAGAAAAACCGGAAGCTGGAGCAGGGCATACTGCATGCGGGAAAGGCCCTCATCGCGCATTAAAATCACGGGTGACAAGGCAACCCAGGTCAGAATGGGAATGAATACCAGCCCGATAGCAAAGGAGCCATACATCACCTGGCGATCTTTCAAAAGACGGCCGTAATTACGTGCGAGCACGGGCAGCGCAACAGACTGAGTGCGATCGCCTGCGGTTTCAGGCATCACCCGCCATAAAACGAGAAAAGCCACGGCGCTGCAGGCGGCAAATAGCCAAAACATACTGCGCCAGCTGCCTACGGTTAGCCAGGCTGCACCCGCCAGCGGTCCGGCGAGCGGGGCGAGCAGGGCCACATTCGCCATGAGCGCCATAATCCGCACCGCTAAGGCTTCTTCAAACGCTTCCTGAATGGCGGCATAGCCCACCGCGCCGATGAAGCACAGACTGATGCCCTGCACAAAACGCAGGCTGACAAACTGCTGAATATCACTTACCCAGGTTGTGAGAATGCAGGCGGACGCAAAAAAGAGAATGCCGAATAGCAACACGGGCCTGCGGCCATATTTATCCGACAGCGGGCCGAGTAACCACTGGAGCACGACGCCGCCCAGTAAGTAGGCCGTCAGAGAGGTTGATACCCATTCTGCGCCAACGTTGAATTCGGCGGTGACCAGTAACATGCCGGGTTGGATCATGTCGTGCGCAATATAGGTTGCAAACTCGTAGAGCACCATAGCCAGTGGGAACAGCATTATGCGCCCCGTAAGCTGGCTGATGGGTTGGTAACGGGCCATCTGGCCTCCTTGTGAAAAAACAAAAACGCGACTGCAGGGCAGTCGCGTTTCCAATGGTAATACAGGTGATGAGAAAAAGGCGGAATTAATCGACGCGCAGCACACGACCTGTGTTGGTTGTTCCGGTTGCGCCCATCACGTCACCCTGGGTGACCACGACAAGGTCACCCGACAGCAGAAAGCCTTTATCACGCAGCAGATTAACCGCGTCGTGCGCGTTTGCTACGCCCTCATTATTGCTGTCAAAGAATACCGGCGTCACGCCACGGAACAGCGCCGTGATGTTCAGCGTGCGCTCGTGGCGCGACATGGCGAAAATCGGCAGGCCAGAGGTGATGCGCGAGGTCATCAACGGCGTACGGCCTGATTCCGTCATCGTAATAATGGCGGTCACGCCCTGCAGATGGTTGGCCGTGTACATGGCTGACATCGCGATGGCTTCTTCGATGTTGTCAAACTGCACGTCAAGGCGGTGTTTAGAGACGTTCACGCTGGGGATTTTTTCTGCACCCAGACACACTTTTGCCATCGCCGCGACCGTTTCAGCCGGGTACTGGCCTGCGGCGGTTTCAGCAGAGAGCATCACGGCATCGGTGCCGTCCAGCACGGCGTTGGCAACGTCCATGACTTCAGCGCGGGTGGGCATTGGATTGGTAATCATGGATTCCATCATCTGGGTTGCCGTGATGATGGTACGGTTAAGCTGACGGGCGCGGCGGATAAGCGCCTTCTGAATACCCACCAGTTCCGGATCGCCGATTTCAACGCCAAGATCGCCACGGGCCACCATGACCACGTCTGAGGCCAGAATGATGTCGTCCATCGCCTCCTGCGAGGCAACGGCTTCAGCACGTTCTACCTTCGCCACCATCAGCGCATCACAGCCTGCGTCGCGCGCCAGACGGCGCGCATAGTGCATGTCTTCACCACAGCGCGGGAAAGAAACGGCCAGGTAATCCACATTGATTTTGGCTGCGGTGATGATGTCTGCTTTGTCTTTTTCGGTCAGGGCTTCGGCTGATAACCCGCCGCCCAGTTTGTTGATCCCTTTATTGTTGGAGAGCGGGCCGCCTACCGTAACTTCAGTAAAGACTTTTACGCCCTGAACTTCCAGCACCTTTAACTGTACGCGACCATCATCCAGCAACAGAATATCGCCAGGCACCACGTCTTCAGGCAGACCTTTATAATCGATGCCCACGCGCTCTTTGTCGCCTTCGCCTTTACCCATCGCCGCGTCCAGCAGGAAACGATCGCCGACGTTCAGGAACACTTTGCCTTCTTTGAAGGTCGAGACACGGATCTTAGGGCCTTGCAAATCGCCCAGAATGGCAACATGACGTCCCAGTTTTGCGGCAATCTGACGGACTTTATCAGCACGCAACTGATGATCTTCAGCCGTGCCGTGAGAAAAGTTAAGACGCACGACGTTGGCGCCAGCTGCAATGATTTTTTCGAGGTTGTTGTCGCGGTCAGTGGCTGGGCCGAGGGTAGTTACGATCTTGGTTCTTCTTAGACGTCTTGAAGTGGACTTTTGGATGATTGCTGTAGGGCTGGTCATTCGGTAATCCTTTTGTTCTAACTGATTGAGTAGCCTGGAGTTTAATCGTAAGTGTCAGTTTGATTCTACTTGTTGAGCATACCTTAGCGTCTGTCCGTTGCTATCTGTTTAGCCCCTAAGGTGGCACAAGTAGTGCTCCAAATACTGACACAAGGTAAACGCTTACACCTAAGGTACACCAAATGTTTGACACTGTTAAGACGACCTCAAGCCAAGCTCGACCTGTATTTACTCATGCCATCCGTAAAGCGGACTCGGTGGTTACTCATAGTGACCTGAGAGGAGCCCACATCTACCAGCAAGGCCCATCTGTGCGCACCATGACGCTAGGTCTCATCATGGAGTTATCAATCGGTTCTGATTTAGCGTGTTGGTCGATTGCTGATTATAAAACTGCGGGTCCACATACCGTTCTCTATCACGTCAGTTATTCACTCCTCGATAACCCGGTTGCTCACGAGATTACCATTGAGTTGAACGCAAAAGAGGAGGGCGCTCTGTGATGTGTGCTGCTGAGTCTTTTTCTTTTAGTAACTTCCCGTGGTTCACTTTGATTATTTCATCTGTGCTTTTCGTCTACTTGCTGAGTTTGGTCTGTCTGGTCTACTGGTGCATTACAGCACCTGATTATGTTGATGCGGATTTCAATCCACACAGGGAAGAAAGCCATTTAATACCCACTTACGGGAGCGAGGAGGTAATTGCGACTCACGATTTGGGAGAGGGCAGCGTGTCCACTCAAAGCGAGTCAAAAGGAATCACATCATGAATAATCAGTCATTATTGCTATCAAGGCTGGCTATACCACAACTCGTTAGACGTAAGGTCTCAGGCCGCTATACTGTGCGGCTTCGCAAAGTAGGCTCAGTGTCATCTCTGGTCAGTATTGGATTGCGCACCACGAACAAACAGGAAGCTGTAAAAAGAATGAATGGAGTAGCACAGACCGCGAAGGCTTTTCTTCTCGATAATCCACAGGCCACAGCAAGTGCCTTAAACGAACACCTCAAGAGCATGGCTTTAACGTTTCTTACTGACAAAGTAGGGGACTTCTGGTCAGGGCTGGAGGTGGACCACATCGAAGACGCCAGTGTTAACCTGCGGTCACTCGCAAAGGAATCAATGACGGTAGACCAGCAAGCACACATAGTTAAGGCACTGGAGGTCCTGCAAGCTGCTCGGAGTCGTGCACACAGTGGAGACACTCAGCCTTTACTGTCTGTGCTGGCCTCGTTGGACGGTGATAATGATAAGGGAGTGAACAGAGCAGACGCTCCTACGCGAAATCTGAGAGATGACCAAGCAGTTACCTTTGGAGAATCCAAGCAGGAGCCTCTTAGTTTTGAAGCATTATCAGAAATGTATATCGAGGAACACACGGTCAACCTCAAGCCAGCCAGCGTGAGAGACATTCAGTCCGCACATAAGGCGCTCAAGCTGTTCACTGGTTCGATTGATTGGCGTACTCATACAAGGGCTGAGGTTTCCGCGATGCGAGATGCTATGCGTGACTCAGGGCGATACGCTGATGCTACGGTCAATAAGATGCTCGCTAAACTGTGCGCCGTTATGAATTGGGCCTATCAGAATGGACAAATCAGACACGACTACACAAAGGGTCTGAAAGTGAAGGGCGTAAAGAGCGTGCGCCGTGCTTACTCTGAGGCTGAACTGGTCAAGGTGTTGGATCGGGTGACCACTGAACGCGAACCCAATAAGCGCCTATTTGGTCTGGTCGCTACCATCACAGGAGCACGCGCCGGGGAACTCACACAGCTAACTAAGGCTGATGTAGTAGAGGAAGCTGGTCATCTCTGTATCGACATTAACGATAATGGAGACAAGAGCATTAAGAACGCTGCAAGTGCTCGTCTGGTCCCGCTGACTGATGGCGCTAAGGGTTTCTCGCTGATTGAGTTCCGGGAGTGGGTCAAGGAGTTACCCTCTGAGGATTCCTTAGTGTTCGGTATGTCCAGAGACACAGCGTCACAGTGGTTTAACAGGGAGGTCTTACCGCAAGCACTACCAGACCGCACAGGTGATCTCGTGCTGCACTCTCTGCGTCACACTATGGCTACCCTTTTTAAGAATGCTGGCGTAGCTGAGAGCCTCGCTGGTGACGTGCTGGGACACTCCGGGCAGGGCATTACGTTTGGTCTGTACGGGAAAGCTAAAGCTGTGGACCAGATGGCTAACGCTTTGGCTCAGGCTCTGATCTAATAGTTATTCTTTGGGGCCGCTCCGGTGGTCCCTTGTTTGTACTATGAATAATAATTCACTTTAATTGCATATCTCAAGGCTACATCATTATGTCTAAATCGTTCGGTTCCTCTATGGCCCTGTTTGTCCTCCTATGTGCTTCTCTCTATGCTGGCTTCGCTAAGGCTAACCAATCGTTACCCGCACTGCGTACCTTCTCAACCAAGATAGAGAAGACTGGCTTTTATTATGCTGAGGGTCATCTGATGGTCGTTGACAATCGGGACGCTGAGTTTCCTAAAGTTGCCTCGTGCAAACTGACCGACAAGATGCGCATGACCGAGCATGACAGCGGCGCTCCTTTCACGCTCTATATCTTCGCTCAATGTGTGACGGCTGAAGGGACCACTTTACCCGCTGCCGCTGTGGGCCTTAAGGTAACAGACGGTGGACTGATAGGAATCAACAGCGAGGGCCAAGCGAGGTCCTTAGGTTTACCGCCTAAAGTGCTGGTCACCACGGCTGTCTACAATGGCACCCCTTATCAGTATGTTTCGCTAGACTAGGACAGTTAGACCAAAAGGGAACACTTTGAGGGCTGGCTTTATGCTGGCCCTTTGTCATTCTGTAAATCACTGATTCATAATGTCTTTCAATTACAACTCACTAATGAGAAGACTACCACTCTCAATTAACACCCACCATTGGGAGAGTCTCCGCAATTAAGACTCAGTAACGGGAGAAGACAACTCTATAAATCACACACGTAGTTAATCACGCTGGCTTTCAGGGTGGACACATTGACACGCTATCCGGTCTTTAAGACTGGCTCTGGCTACAGGTCGATGAGTGGTTAACTTTAAGATGAATGGCTAACATATTTATTTATGACCATTCTCTACAGGGTGGAAACTTTAAGGCTCTTATAGTCTTAATAAAAAGATTTAAATAATAAAATTATTAACTCTAAGAGTAACTCAATGAGTAATCTTTAAGATACCTTGTTGTCCGATGGTCATTATGCGATAGCAACTATCCCTCTTAGGTCTCCTCCTGTCATCCCTGTATGATCCTCTCAGCGCCTCAGCGATTACCTCAAGCAAACACATGGCCTAACTCAGTGCGTGGCTCTACGCTGCTCCTGTGCGGTCTGGTAAGTGTTTGACTGTAGGTGCCCTGCTGGTGTCCCTCCTTTATATATAGAATGACCTGTCCTGATGGTCCCGCTTACGGTTCCGGCTGTAAGTAGTCATCGGGTGTCCCTTGTGAGGACAACAGGTCATCCCTCCATGTAGAACCGTGAGTGACTATTAGTCTGCAATTATAACTCACTACCGGGAGAGCAACCCGCCGATCCAATGACTCATAGCTTTTACCTATTGTTTACCTTTACTCTGATAGGCTGGGGATTGACACCCACTATTGGGAACAACACAGCCACACATCCCGATCACCTCCACGGTTCTCACTGACTATGCTCAGTTCCCGTATCTCATGGTGGTCACTTTATGTGTGTGTGTTTGTTTTGCTCAACATTGAATACCCCGTCGATTAGACGCCTTATTAACTACCCCTCATTTCAGGGGATAGATTGAATACCTAACGCGCCTCACAGCGCACCAACATTAATCATAAACACAGTCATTCTGATTGCATTCTCAGTGCCTCTTGCGGTTCCCTTGTTGTGGGACTGTGTGGCTGCTTGAGGGTGTGACTCTGAGAATGTAATCAAAAGGAAATACAACATGAAACACGTTAAACACAAACACGCTGACCATATCATTATCATTGAAGACCACGCCTTTAAAGCTAACGCTGACGGGATGTGGAATCTTACAGAGATCTGGAAGGTGCTCGGACTTCCTAACAATAAGCTGCCATCACAGTGGCGTGGGAAGATCACAAAGAGACTTGCCGACATGCAAAAAATGCACGTCGAGAAAATTGGAATTGAAAGCATAACCTATGCAACCAAGCAAGCAGCCCTCAAGTATGCAGGATGGGTCTCAGAGGATTTTGAGGATGCTGTCTACTCAGCCTTTGAGGCGATCCTAGAAATGCCTGAAGTTGCCGCTGTGGTAGCTAACAAGATGGTAGAGCTAGGCGACCGTAGAGGCGCTGAGATCGTTGAGCGCATGGCTACCAATGCTGACCGCGATTATGCTCATGATGAAATGCGCAAGTGGAGAGACCCGACGACCAATAAGAAATTACACTTAGCGGTTCTCAATGGTCACTTGACGTTAGCGCAGGCAGTGACGCAGGGCCTTAAGGGAATCTGGTTGAAACGCTGTAGTGCCGCCATTGATGCTGTAGCGTCTGCCCGGTAAGAACAGCCTACAGGTCCAGAAGCATAACTCATAAGGTAACGGCTGGGGCTGAGAAAGACTTCCTGTGACAACTCGAAGTTAACGCCCTCAAAACTGAGGTGGGCTAAATTTCATACATTGGCGCACAGGGCATCATAGAAACCATTTGTAAATCAATGAGTTCAATTATAACTCGCTAACGGGAGACCATCCCGCCAACCAATTTATACCCACCATGGAGAGAGACACATCCAGCCCGGTTCTTACTGACTATGCTCAGTTCCCACGGCTCGTGTCTCGCCTCCGCTCCACCCATCAAGTCAATCGGCCAGTGCTCCATTAAGGCAGCACCTAACGCATACAAACGCTAGACGCTCATTTAAACCTCAATACATATACAACCGATTGTCCATCGGAATGTGTGTAATAGGTCCTCATCTTGAAGTTAACTCACTTGAGTATGCGCAAGAGTCTAGCGGTGAGCACCGGGAGCACTGCCCGATTCGCTTATACGGCGACACAGAGTGTAGGGGTACACGGTCGTGATCTAAGCGGTCATACAGTCTTAGCGGCCTGCCTCATGCAGACCCACAGATTCAGTATGTAACTTATTTCATTAGTCAAGATGCAGGGCTTCGGCCCTTGCTCTTTATGATTAACCTAACCGTTACCCTCCTAAAGAATCCCCCATAGGCATATTGCGTGCCTTTATTTTGCTCAACTCTGAACACCTCCAGCTATCCGCATCTCTTTCTCTTAAAGGATTCCTACCATGACCACTACCCGTAAACCCGCCACGGTTGACCGTGAGTCGCTCCGTGAGCACTTATCGGCGTGGCTCAATGATCCTCAAGGCTACACGGTCTCACTCGAAGACCTAGCCGTTATCACTGGCAAAGTGAAACGAAACGTCAAGCGTGACGTAAAGCGCCTGATGACCCTCAAGAATCAACCTATTTGGGACGGTGAATTTATCCACGGTTCCGACTTCGTGACCCTCTTAGCTAGCTATCAATCCGCTGTGAGTTTCATTGTGGTTGACACATTGGCTGAACTCTACGCCGAACAACAGGAGCAACCATTATGACATTTCCTAGCGTATTCGATACGAGCAAACCAGAAGGCCGTAAGGCTCTCAGATTAGCCACAGTAAGCAGCAAAGCATTGGCTGACAGATTAGCACTCGGACCAATTGAAGGCCGCGAGAAGCTACCGAAAGCGACCCTGTGTCACATGGCTGTTGCCGCTGGTCTGACTCTACGTGACTTCACTTAATTAACATTAACTTAACATTTATTCAGAAGGTACAAACTATGTCTATTTCATATCGCAAACTCGACCTGACCCTGAGCGCAGATAAGGAAACCGTAATGATCTTTGGTCAAGAGATGGCGACCAAGTATTTCACTGAGATTGTCGTGGTGACCATGCTCAACGGCTGTGGCAATGACTTCGGTAAGAGCAACGCGATTCTAAACGCTCTGCACTCCGTTGGTCTGAACGCTGGCGACTACAGCAAGTATTCCCGAGAGTGGGCGCACAGTAACGCTGAGGCACGTAAAGAGGCTGAACGTAAGCGCATTGAAGCCGAGAAGGACCGAGAGCGCGTAGCCGCTATGCACGCGACACCTGCTGAGATCGCTAAGGCCGTGGCTGAACGCAAAAAGCGTGAAGAAGAGATCGCCCGTAAGTTCGGTGCTCGCGGTCAGGCTGCACACTTCGGCGGCTTCTAATAGTAACCCTCCAAACGTAACACCTCTGGTCTTCCTGTGGGGTCACTTCCTGTGGACCTGCTGACCAACAATCATAATTAACTTATTCATTTTAATTAACTTTATAAGGTACATATCATGTCTTTCAATTCAACTCCAAAGTTCACTACCCCGGCCCGTAACGCAGACGGTCAGGTTAAACCTTTCGCTCCTAAGATGGCTGACGTAAACAACTCCACCTATGTAGAGGCAAGCGGTGAGGACACCGTAGCCTCCGGCATCCTACAGGTGAATGGTACAGGCTTTAATGACTTGCCGTTACCGGGTGGCAATGACAGTGCGGCTTACTCTAAGGCCCTCGCTGCTTCACTTGATGCGACCTTTAATGACGGTGAGTTTAAAGTAGGAATCAATGCAGGCGTCTTACCGTCTGAGTTCCGTGATTTCCGTAATGACCCAACTCCGGTACAGCGTCACACTCTGGTTGACCGCTCAGTCATCTATGACCGCAACAGCCCGTTTGACCCTGCAAAGAATGCACCAGAGGTGACCATTCCGGCTAACACTACTATCATCATTAACCCGCTGCTGAACCCTCGTGACGATAAGCCTATGGCTACTGGCATCTTGGTCTCTGCGTCCACCTTCGTTAGCGACTTCAATATGATTGGTGGTTACACACACGGTTCACTGGAAGCGTCCGTTAATGACGTTAAGTATCAATTTGAACAGAAGATGTTCGCACAGGTGGCAGGTGTTCTCGATAAGGCTGCAACTCTGAACGATGTGAGCCGCTTCACTGCGCCAACTCTGGTCAACGTATTACCAAGCAAAGCCGCTGAGGAAATCTTAGATTGGCTGACCGAGTACATGCCGACCCACTTAGGCGATTCACTGTCTGATTTCGCTATCCTGCTGCCTGCTAAGATGCACGGTAAGTTAGAACGTGCTGCACACAAGGCGGGTATGGCTGACGTAAGCGACCTGATTGGTGCCTCAGTGTTCTCCTACGAGGGGACGGCTAACAATACTGTCTACATGCTGCCTAAGCGTTACGCTATGTTGTCTTTCCGTACCGTCAATGGTGATGTAGCTAAGGTTATCCGTAGCCGTGATGCTGGTCGCCAAGGCTGGAACGTTGAGATCATTCTGATGCTTGAGGTTATGGCTGCGCCGTCCATCAAGATTAAAGACGGTGACGGCTTCCCTATTGAATTACAGAATGGGTTTCCGTTAGTCACCGCGATCGACTTCTCTGGCGAACGAGCCAAGTAATCCCACTCCTAGCAAACCCGAAGGCTCACCCTTAGTTAATTCTATCGGTGGGCCTTTTGTTTTCTTATCAGCTACCTACAGACGCTCTCTGTTGAAATCTAGCAGGGTAACACCTCTGGCCAACTCTCAGATTTCAATGTAGTGCGCCTACTCAGTACAAGGAATAACCAATCATGAGTAACTCAACACAAAGTATTCACCCTAAGGCAGAGACCATTACTGCTGCTGTGTCTTCACTGTTAACTACTGGTGACCGCACAGCCTTTGAGTCTTTACCTCAGGAGACCCAAGCGGCCCTGATGGGTCAATCAAAGTTGGTCGCTATGGCGCTCTTTGAGCCTGCTATGTCCCACTCTAAACACAAGGCGTCATCCCATGCTTAAGCCAATCAAGGACCTAATAGACAACCCTCAGGACTTACCTGATGTCCCTAGTCACCTCAAAGAGCACTTACAGGCTTCTTTCAGTCACACCTATCTACGTGAGTCTGGCTTACTTAAGAAGCTACGCACAGAGGGTCACTCAGAGTCGTTTATAGCAGGAGTCATTGAGGGCTTCGTTATGGCCTCATCACGACTAGACGAAGTGGAGACCCGTAAGGCTCTACTCATCGAAGAAGATTTCTAAGGAAGGAGACAAGCACATGAAATGCTTCAACCCTAAGAAGGACACTAAGGAATCTATGCGGCTCTGTAAGAAGAAGAAGGCCAAACAGGAGAAGGCTCAGCGCACTAAGAGCCTACCTGTAGAGGACCACATAGCCAGTGAGCTGCGTCACCTGACCAGTAAGCCAACCTTAGCGAAGGGGATCAAGGCTATGGGCCTGACCGTTGAGGTCTATGCGACTGCTGTAGGAACAGTGCGTCACTTCATGGTCGCTGACTCTCCACGCTTCGATAGCCGAAAGTTCGCTGTAAGGGTCGCTGTGGTCACAGACCAGGTGACCTTACCCTGACTATCTGGCTCTCCCTATGCCTCTCAGAGAGGCCCTCAAGGAGTCTGTAGGCATACCCACTAAAGAGGCGTGCTTACTGGACCTCTTAGAACCATACACGTTTGACGCAGAGGGCAACCCTCAGACCATTGAGTAAGAGGATGCTTAATGTAATTGATTTTATAATTCACATATAAAGAAAAAATCATTGAAATAAAAGTAAACATTTAATATTTTGGACGTGTTCAAACTTAACATTTAAATCATTAATCCCTGAATTATTTTGGTGCTTTAATTTAATCATAAGGAAAGACAATGTCCTTTTCAGCAACGGTTTTGAACGTCCTGATCGCATCTCCTTCGGATGTACCTGAAGAACGAGAAGCTATAACTGAGAGCCTATATGAGTGGAATGCTTTGAACTCTCTAGAGACAGGTTTTGTTTTATTACCAGTAAAGTGGGAATCACATAGTGCTCCCACAATGGGAGACAGGCCACAAGGTATCATTAATAATCAGGTGGTTAGAAACTGTGATATGTTGATAGGGGCTTTTTGGACACGGCTGGGTTCACCCACTGGTGTTGAAGAAAGCGGTACTGTAGAAGAGATCAAGTGGTTTCTTAAACAACAAAAGCCAGTGATGCTTTACTACTCCAAAAAACAGGTAGATTTAGATTTAATTGATACACAACAACTAGAAAAGTTGAAAGATTTTAAAAAAAGTATCAGAGATAAAGGTATTCAAGAGCAGTATAACACTGCTGATGAACTCAAAATGAAACTTTCTCGTCAATTGACTATTGTTCTCAGAGAGGTTTCTGTAAATACAGTAGTGGATGTTAAAGCAGTAAAAGCTGCTAAAAATCACGATGACGCACTCACAGAAGAAAATTCAGATGTAGTAGTTAAGAAAACCACTAAAGCAACTAAGTCTTCTTCAAGTGCGAGTAGTATCAGCCTTGTTGATTATACCGTAAAAGCATTTGTTATTACTGGTGACACTACTAAGTTTAGCCAAGAACTTAAAGAGTTAGGTGGAAAGTGGATCTCATTACGCAGTGGCGGTAAGGGATGGATGTTTTCTAAGAAACGGCTTGAGGAAGTCGCCTCTCTGCTAGGCATTCCACCAGTCTTGAAATAAAATAAGTTGCTTTTAAGTTTTAATTAAAGGCTAGCCAGTAAGGGCTTGAAGATTAGGCCCTTTAATATACATGCTGTGTTAAGATTTTTTCAATTAGTCATTTATTTATAATGAACGAGGTAACACTTGGCGTATTATTTTACTGGTTAAGCTGAGGTATGAGGGGGGAGTTGTTAGAGACGTGTATATCGCTGATGAGTGGCTCAAGTCTACCCGTGAGAATTTCCCTGAGATACTATTGTGGGACACAAATGATGAATTTGAAGCTGCACAGAGTACACGCTATGGGTTTCGTGGTAGAGAAGCTGACCCAGAAGTCACACAGCTTTATCTTGGTAAAAGGATTCCTGATGGTCTCAGGAAGAAGGGCGCTATGTCTCCTGTGAGATACTCTCCGGGATTTTCAATCGGTCAACATCAATTAATTTAAGATTTAGAATAAAATATCATTGATGACTTAAATGTGGTTGTTGTATTAAAGTGCACCTTGCTATTTTCAATTGCTTGGTGAAGAATCGGGCCTTATCTTTTAGTTTATAGTCCACTTGGCCTGCTGCGTGTAACTTACCTGTTAATCTTTCAAGCAGTTTAATTCTAAGTTGTACGTCTTGACTTGCCAAAGATAAATTGTCAAATTCATTTTTAATTGAGGCGTTATGCGCCCATCTAACTTTAAGCTCGCCGTTTTGAATGACAACACCTGTGAGTAACTTCCCTTTGCTCGAAGGATAGAAGATTTCTTTCTTTCTCTTTGAGATTAGGCCATTGGAGCTAATAATAGATTTAACTTGCGAGGCAAATCCTTTAGGAATCTTTTCCCCTGAAAATGCTAGGTCGTCAACATACACTGTGAATACTAGGTCATGTGAGATCGCGAGTTTATTTATTTCATCAAACATTTCCCAGTTAGCCCAAAATGCCAAGGCCATGCTTATAGGACTACCAGTGGGTATACTTCCAGAGTAAGTTACAAAGTTTGTAATCAAATATGCGACATCTGGAGACATATCAAATTTACGATGGAAAAGATTGTAAACTCTTGCAGCAGTTGTAGATGGAAAGAAATGATGAATATCTAACTTGAGTAATTCATTTGCTTTTATGTGCGCTCTGGCATTTGTAAGGGTGGAATGCTTCTTTCTTCCAGAATGCAGATAACTAGGCATTTCAATACGAGAGAGGATTTTCCCGATACGCTTATGAGCTAATTTGAGTTGCGGGATGGGTTCCTGAATAGTCCTCCCATTTTCATTGGTAAAGACGTTGTAAGATTTATCTTGTGAAAGCTTCGCAAGTTGAGATTTAGTAATGCCAAGTAACTGGAATAACTTATTCTTTACTTTTAGTTTATACAATGGGGACTGATGCAAAGGATAAAGCATGGGTTTCGAATGAAGACTAGGGGTACGCTTTGTGTTTTTCATGCTACTACTCCTTTCTGTTAAGGCTCCCATTGGATTAACTCCTTAAGCGCCGTCCAGATAGAAGCAATGCTCTCTGAATGAAAGATCTCTGAGATTGTCTCTCTAATGAACAGACCAAGAAAATACTTGGCTACACCTTTGAGTATCCCTTTGATACCACCATTCACACAAAACGTTTGCTGAACACTAGCCTGGTACTTCTTATGCGTCTTACGACTCATAATTACATCTCCTCTTCAGTTCCCAATGCCCGGAATGGACACCAGCCTCGCCTGAACTGACAGGAATAAGAGATGTTCAGCAATTAACCCCAGTATTCGACGTCACATGTGACGTCACCCTCGCCACGATACGAGCTTATCAGACCGTTACAGATTGACCGGATGGAAGGATGCGTAACATCAGATTCATCGGCAACTGTGCGACAGATGCGCTGTGTGGGGAGAGAATAGAGGTAAAACCTCCACAATGGCTGCTTAGCAGACCATCAAGCTTTGCGAGGAGCTCTCTCCTAAGTACTAGCGCAATCATCATACGATCAACTTTGTTAGCTTCTCAATACATCCAGTAATTATTTTTAATATTTAGAAAGATCATCTTTCAGTTTCAGTTTGTTCAGATTGAAAACCTACTATGGAGTACATCATGTCCTACATCATCAATCCAAAGTGGCCTGTAAGCGGCCCCAAGTACATCACCAAGCCCAAAGTATCCTCAACTATCAAATCTAATAAGGCACGTATCACTACCTTCACAGGCGGTCCTGAGGTTCAGTCAGTTGTTGTTGAGTTCCTGTCATTAGACGCTGAGTCACCTACAGGCCTCTCGTGGGCCAAAGAGAATCACAACAAGCGCCATTTAGTCTCTTACCGTTCAGCAGGTGAACCCGCAGGGCGCAAAGAGGGTGACACCTCATTAGTCATCAAGGGCTACCGTGTGACCGTTCAGCGTGCCATTGAGATGCTGAAAGCTGCTCAGCAAGGACGAGTATTGGCTAACACTCATACTCAATGGGTTAACACTTCAGGGCGGCATAGTGAGAGCACTAAGCTCGGAAAGTGAAATAAAAACCCTATTAATCAATGGGTATGATTAAACCCTCACTAAAGGGAACAGACACTAAAGAGTCACGTCTCGACCCGCTTGTAGTCTCGCTGTTTTTTCAGGGGTGAGCACATTGGTACGCTTCGCGGTCTGTAAGACTGCTTCTTAGCTATTGGCTGGTGAGAGACTATGAGCTTATGACAACAATGTCACAGGGGTGGAAACTCTAAGAAGTACAAAGAGTGACCGATGAGTGATGGTGATTATCTGGCGATAGCCGACACCTTACTTAAAGTTATTCTTTTGATTTAACTTCAAGAGACTTAAAGACACTTTAGATACTTTGAGTTTGAAAGTATTGATTTAATTAAAAGATAATACTCTTTGAGTAACTTCAAGATTTACTTCTTGATAAATGGTCATTATGCGATAGCAACCATCCCACTTAATGATTATTAGGATCACTCTGACCTATTCGCTTCGATGTAATCAAGTGGATCACTTTATGACCACACCCATTCAGACACTCTACGACCCACGGAGGGCAACGCAATGTCTAACCTAACAATAGACCTGCGTGATTTCCTTATGCTCCTCTCTGTGCTCCTGTGGGCCTTAGACAAGCTATGATAAACGTCGGTAACCCTTTAAGAAAATCTCACAGAAATCTGAGAGCATATCTAATAGAACAACTTCCCACAGTTCCCCCCGGTGGGTGCCTCTCTGCGGTCCTCTCAGATCACCCTATGTGATTCCCTCCTTTTATACGTTGCGTGTCTCTCCATGATTTCTATGGCGTCTGGTGGTGCATCTCAGTGCTACCAAGTGACACAAGGAGGAACACAAGAAGTGATACAAATTGATTGACAGGCTGTGTAACCCTTTGATCTAATCAGGGTCTTCCATCTAGTCACACCTCTTGAGTCGTTCTTCTTAAACGTCGAGACATAGGGATTCCTTTGGAGTTTGGAACTGAGCTGAATCGTTACATTTTAAGGTGTTAGCCCATCAGGTACTGCTTACCACACAGAGGTATTATTATACATTCGAGTGTGTCAGAACTGTGGCACTGCGCCATAACCCTGTCGAGAAAGGGCGATTTTGTTAGATACAATACTGAGACTCATCAAGGAAGTCATCCCCCTCACGGCATTAGCGAAAGCTTAATTGACCAGGCGCATATGATGTCACTTTTCCGATCGCTTTTACGCGGTATCGGGAAAATGAACCCAGGGCGCAGAGATCAGACGCTATCGTTATCGGCAATGGCAGGTTTGTCGTAACGAGATGACTTTAGCGCCTCTTTTACCCGCTTCAGGTTCTGCCTGAAAGCGGGCCCCCGTTCCAGGGTAAAACCGGTCGCCAGCAGGTCGATCACGGTGAGTTGAGCCAGCCTGGACACCATCGGCAGATAGATATCGGTATCTTCGGGCACATCGACGAGCAGCGCCAGCGAGGCTTCATGGGCAAGTGGCGATCCGGCTGAGGTAATGGCGATAACGGTCGAGCCGTTGGCCTTTGCCATCTGCGCTAGCTCAACCATGTTGCGGGTACGGCCGGTATGAGAGATCAAAACAAACACCTCTTTGTCGCGGCTGTTGATACAGCTCATTCGCTGCATCACCACATCATCTGACCAGATAACCGGCAGGTTGAAGCGTAAAAACTTGTTGAAGGCGTCGTGTGCCACCACAGCGGAGGCACCTAAACCAAAAAAAGTGATTTTATCGGTATGCGTCAGATGGCTCACGGCCTGCTGCAGCGCGGCAAGATCGAGATGCTCCCGCACCCGCTGAAGCCCGGCCAGGGCAGAATCGAATATTTTCTCACTGTAACGCTCAACGCTGTCATCTTCCTGCACGTCCCGACTGAGCCAGTTAGGGGACTTGACCAGCGCCTGAGCAAGTTGAAGCTTGAAGTCGGGAAAACCCGCCGTGCCAAGATGGCGGCAAAACCGGTTGACGGTGGGCTCACTCACTTCCGCCGCCCGTGCCAGCGTAGCAATACTGGAATGTATCGCCTGCTCCGGAGAAGCAAGGATATGTTGTGCCACTTTACGCTCTGACTTACTGAGCGCACTCATCTGCACCCGAATTTTATCCAACATAGTCCTGACCTGATAAGCGTGGAATATCTGTTAACATGAATAATTACTGTTGTTACAGGAAATTAACGGAGAATATACCCCGCCTGACTGAGGTGGGCGCAAGGTCTGATAAGTTTGCGGCCCTTTTTTTTGCGATAATCAGGCCCGTACTGGATTTTAGCCAGACAATATTTGACACAGAAAAATAACTGAAAGCGCACGTGTCAACATACCCCAGACGCTAATTGGGTGCAGAGTTAGCGTCGTGACGCCGCAGGCTGGTTTACCTGGCCTGGGGAAAAAAGTACATTGTGCTGAAAGAAAATGACAACTTGGACCCGGTGCTCAGGACGCAACGCCACCGGGACAATCCTGCAACGAGGAGAGGAAAATGGCGGTAACACAAATAGCCCAGGCATGCGATCTGGTAATTTTCGGCGCCAAAGGCGATCTCGCCCGTCGTAAACTGTTGCCCTCGCTGTATCAGTTAGAGAAAGCGGGCCAGATTCATGAAGAAACCCGCATCATCGGCGTGGGCCGTGCCGAGTGGGATAAAGCCGAATACACCAAAGTGGTGCGTGAGGCGTTAGAAACCTTCATGAAGGAAAAAATCGATGAAGCACTCTGGGACAAGCTCAGCAACCGTCTCGATTTCTGTAACCTTGATGTAAACGATACGTCGCACTTCCCACGCCTGGGTAAGATGCTGGACCAGAAAAGCCGTACCACCATTAACTATTTTGCCATGCCGCCCAGCACCTTCGGCGCGATCTGTCAGGGACTGGGCACGGCAAAGCTGAACGCTAAACCCGCGCGTGTTGTCATGGAAAAACCGCTCGGTACCTCGCTGGAAACCTCAAAAGAAATTAACGACAGCGTGGGTGAGTACTTTGATGAGAGTCAGGTTTTCCGTATTGACCACTATCTGGGCAAAGAAACGGTTCTTAACCTGTTAGCGCTGCGCTTTGCTAATGCCATTTTTGTTAATAACTGGGATAACCGCACGATCGATCACGTGCAGATTACCGTGGCGGAAGAAGTGGGTATTGAAGGACGCTGGGGCTACTTTGATAAAGCGGGCCAGATGCGCGATATGATTCAGAACCATCTGTTACAGGTTCTGACGATGATCGCCATGTCACCGCCTTCCGATCTCAGCGCCGACAGTATTCGTGATGAAAAAGTGAAAGTGCTGCGCTCGCTGCGTCCTATCGATCAAACCAACGTCCGCGAGAAAACGGTACGTGGTCAGTACACCTCTGGCTTCGTTCAGGGCAAGAAAGTGCCAGGTTATCTGGAAGAAGAGGGTGCCAATAAGACCAGCGCCACCGAAACCTTTGTGGCTATTCGCGTGGACATCGATAACTGGCGTTGGGCAGGCGTGCCGTTCTACCTGCGTACCGGTAAACGTCTTCCGACCAAATGCTCAGAAGTCGTGGTGTATTTCAAAAACCCGGAGATGAACCTGTTTAAGGATTCCTACTCCCAGTTGCCGCAGAACAAACTCACTATTCGTCTGCAGCCTGATGAAGGCGTGGATATTGAGATCCTGAACAAAGTGCCGGGTCTTGATCACAAACACAAACTGCAAACCACCAAGCTGGATCTGAGCTACTCAGAAACCTTCAATCAGTCTCATCTGGCCGATGCCTATGAGCGCTTATTGCTGGAATCCATGCGCGGTATTCAGGCGCTGTTTGTGCGTCGCGATGAAGTGGAAGCGGCATGGACCTATGTGGATTCCATCATCGATGCCTGGGCAGCCGACGGCGACTCATCCAAGCCTTATCAGGCGGGAACATGGGGGCCAGTGGCCTCTGTGGCAATGATTACGCGTGATGGCCGCTCCTGGAACGAATTTGAATAACCACCCAGCCCGCCGCGAGCGGGCTTTTTTTTGCACCAACTCTCAAAAATGAACTGCCGTTTTAAAAATCCTTCCCGGTCATAGACGGGCAAACGGCGGATCCTGTATGGTAGTAGCGCTGTTAACCGGGCTGGCCTGGCGATGTCCTCGCCGTGCTACTCCCAATGTTATCCATCAGGGGACGTGATGAAAAACTGGAAAACGAGTGCCGAACAGATTCTGAAAACCGGACCGGTCGTACCGGTGATTGTGGTTAACAAGCTGGAACATGCCGTTCCCATGGCT
>Ga0308172_1000657_pt1 | contig 36741 bp, 20 predicted proteins | sample PhyGR2_FD_202134 | JGI IMG/M metagenome (GOLD analysis project Ga0308172, IMG submission 202134) | Phyllosphere microbial communities from UC Gill Tract Community Farm, Albany, California, United States - DLSLSG.R2 | ecosystem: Host-associated > Plants > Phyllosphere > Unclassified | place: USA... | reverse complement strand
ATGCCACCGACCTCGTGCGCCTCGAAGCGATCCCGGGAGCCGTGCCGCAGGCGTTGGCGCGCATGCTGCCGCACTACCTCGACTTCTACGCCGGGGTCTTCCCCGACCGGCGCTGCGCGCTGCACGATCCGCTCGCCGCGATGGTGGCCGCGGGGGCGCTGCGCGGAGTGAGCGTCGCCTCGGGCCGGGTCGAGGTGCGGCTCGAGCGCGGAGAGCGCGGTCGCACGGTGTCGTCGAGCGGGTCCGAAACGCAGCGCTGGGTCCGCGCGATGGAGGGCTCGGCGGCAGAAGTGCTGCTGGAGCGGCTCGAAGCGCGGGAGTGGCCGGTCTGAGGCGGTGCACTAGCCGCGGCGGCGGCTCTTCAACCACGCCGTGAGCCGGGACGTGTGGCGATCCGTGAACTCGTTCGCGAGCCGGGACGCCTCGTCGCCGATGTCGGCGCCGGCGTTGATGGCTTCGATCGCGCGGAGGGCGCGCTGCTCCTGGTCGTCGTGCGCGTCGCGGGCCATGGATCCAGAGTAGGAGCATCCGGAACCGGCCTGGCGATGCGGTCACCCGAAGCGCTCGATCCCCCGTCGACCGCACCAGGTCGGCACTGCTCGCCGTGAGACGGGCTGATAGCGTCGCAGCGTGCGCGCCGAAGACGTGATCGGCGATGCGCTCACCACGGCGCTCACCGCATCGGACACCCCTCCTCCGCCGTCGACACTGCTCGCGACCGTCGCGGAGGCGGTCGGCGCGCATCGGTGCGAACTGCGGCTCGGAACGAAGGCATTGAGCTGGAGCGCACGCGAGGCCGTCCCCAGCGACGACGTCGCGACCCTCCGACTCGGATCGGACCCCGACATCATCGCCACCGTCGCACCCGCCGCGGCGATGCCCGGTGCCGGCGCATGGCAACCGCTCCTTCTGCTCCTGACCCCCTACGCCGCCGAAGACGGGGTGTGGCACGCCCGACGTCGACGCCAGGAAGCGGTGCGACGACTGGACGATGTCCGCTGGCGTGCGTCCGCCGACATGGAACACGAGCGGCGCCGCCTCGAGCGCGACCTCCACGACGGCGCTCAGCACCATCTCGTCGCCCTGCGCATGACGATGGCGATCGCCGAGCACCAGCAGCACGAGCAGGGCGACGAGGAGCGGCTCGCCCGCCTGCGCGAACAGCTCGACACGGCCGAGCGGCTCCTGCTCACCACCGCGCGAGGCGTCTTGCCGCCCACCCTGGCGCGGGACGGGCTGAGCGGCGCTCTCGCCGAACTCGAGGACGCGAACGTGCAGGTTTGCTCCGACATTGCGAGGCTGCTGCCCGTCGTCGAGTCGGCGCTGTACTTCTTCGCCCTCGAAGCCGTCGGCAACGCCCGTCGGCACGCGCCCGGGGCGCGCATCCTCGTCGAGGCTCGACTCGAGGGCGGCCGCGCGTTCGTCCGGGTGAGCGACGACGGACCGGGTTTCACCGCGAGCGGCGAAGCGGGCGGTCTCGCCTCCCTCGCGCACCGGATCGAGGCCATCGGCGGTGTCCTCGACCTCGACTCCTCGCCGGGCGCCGGGACACGCATCTCAGCCAGCGTGCCGTACTGACGAAGACCTCTCGCGGTCGAGAACACCGGCCGCACTCCGCTGCAGGACCTCGACAGCCCGCCGCCCGGAACCGCCCAGACCCGGTCGAGCCGCCGCGCACTGCCACCGTTCGACGGCAGCGACAGCCGCCGCGTGCACCCGCTCGTCGTCGGCGTCGGGAAGAAGACCGAGGCGAACGCGCGAATCTCCGCCCGCAGCGCCGAGGAGGCGCGCTGCGTCGGCATCGACGATCGAGTGCGCCGTGCCGCGCACGTATTCGTCGAGCAGCGCGTCCTCGACGAGCTCGAGGGAGTGAGACCGCAACCGGTCGATCTCCCAGAGCAGTGCCGTGGCGCCCGCCCGCGACGCTGACGCGAAGAGCATGTCGAGCGCTCGGCGGGCCAGGAGGACCGGCGCCCTCGCCGACAGCGTCATGACCGCTTCGGCGGGTGCGACGCCGTCACGGAAGACGAGTTGCTCGCTCGATAGCGCGTCGACGAATCCGAGGCGCGGCGCGAGCGCGCACACCACCGCGTCGATCGGTCCCCAGCGGCCCTGACGATCCCGCACCTCGGTGCCGAGCGCCGCATCGGCGACCTCGTCGCAGAGCACGGTCTGCACGCCCGGCATGGGCGCCGGCGACGGACCCTGGACGACGAGCAGGGTCACGGAGGCAGCCAGGGCGTCCCGAGCGGCTTCGAGCTCTCCGTCCGGCAGACCCGCGGCATCCAGGAGCGCGGACACGCGTGCGTAGATGGGGCGCGCGGCGGTCTGCCGACTCGAGAGGGGCAGCGAGCTCACGTCGCCGCGATCGGGCATCTCCACGACCACCTCGACCTCCCCGTCGGTTCGCTCCCGCACCCGGAGCTCCCCGCCGAGCGAGCCGATGCGCTCGATCTCCGTCCGCAGCGCCCGTTCGACCGCGTCGCCATCCCGTCCCCTGCCTCGCACCGCCGCGACCAGCCCGGACGCACGGTGAAGGGCCAACGTCAGGGGCGCTCCTGCGCGCGCCATCGCCCGCAGCACGCCGGCCACGGCGTGATAGAAACCCGACTCCACGTCCCAGCTCGTCCGCCGCCCCAGATCACCGACGACGGTGACGGGCGAGACAGACGCCGCCGCGAGTTCGCGCAGCGTCTCTTCTGCGCCGCACGTGGGCAGCATGGCCGGGAAGACCCCGCGCACCGTGTCGCGGAGTTCATCGATGAGGCGTTCCGTCAGCGCGTGGACGGCCGGCCACTCCACGGCTCCCGCGGGCGTCGAAAGCCGACGGCGGAGTTCGGCGAGATCGGCGACGGTCGTCGTCGTGATGCTGTCCACGAGCCGGATGCGCTCCCCCTCGCGCACTCGTCCGGCGCGGACCTCGGCCCGCTCGGCATCCTGCTCACTCGACAGGGCGTCTTGTCGCGCTCGCTCGAGCTCGCGCAGAGCACGGTCGGCGCGCACCGTCGCCCCGAGCCACTCACACGACTCCACCAGCAGCCGTCGTCGTCTCTCGACGGCGAGGTCGGGAGGGGGCGCGATCTCCAGAACCCCGACGCCGGGCACCGCGTGATGATCGGCATGCGCGGGCTCGGAGCCCTCCTCGTCCTGAGGCCACGAGGCCAACCGCTGAAGATGCCCGTCCTCGAGGCGTCGGAGCAGCCGCAGCCGCGGCGTGGGCGCTTCACGATCGGCCAGGCCGAGGGCGAGGTTCTGCAGGAGTGCGAGCAGCAGCGCGTCGCGAGGAGTCGTGGCGATGACGTCCACGACGCGACGAGGCACGTTCCGCGCCGTCATCTGCCGGCCCCACCGACTTTCTGCGCCTGCAGATAGCTCAGCACGGCGAGCACCCGACGATGATGCATCGTGGCGTCACCGGGGATCTCGAGCTTCACGAACAGCGACGCGACGTGCTTCTCGACCGCTTTCACCGAGACGAACAGCTGCTCCGCAATGGACCGGTTCGCTCGCCCCTCCGCCATCAGTCGGAGCACGTCCAGTTCGCGCTCCCCCAGGCCCGCCATCGCGCCGTCACGATGTTCCCCGATCTCGATGAGTCGGCTCGCGAGGACGGGCTCGATGACGATCTCGCGCGCGTGGATGCGCTGCAACGTGTCGTTGAGCATCTGCACGCCGGCGATGCGCTCCTTGAGACGGTATCCGATGGCCTCCGTGCCGATCTCGAGCATCGCGCGCAGGAAGTGCGACTCGGCGTAGTGCGACAGCATCAGCAGACCGATGTCGGGAAACTGCGCCCGAATCCTTCGGGCGGTCACCAACCCGCCCTCTTCGCCGGGCGGCATCCGGATGTCGAGGATGGCGATGTCCACCTGCTCCGCATCGAGCGTGACGAGAAGCTCATCGCCGCCGTCGTGCGCGGCGACGACGTCGTGACCCGCCGCGGCGAGCAGCATGACCAGCCCCTCACGGAACAACGTGCCGTCGTCGGCGATCGCCACCCGCATCGAAGCCCCGTTTCCTGCGTCGCGCGGCGTTCGACCCGCGCGCCCTTATGCTATCGCGGCCCCCGGCGACAGACCCCGCGGAGCCGGGGAGGACCCGTTCACACTATTCATCTAGTGTCTGCTTCGTATCCGGGTTCGAGAGGGAGCTCGGACACCGGAAGGAGCCCCATGCCATATTCGATCGGCGTAGACCTCGGAGCGACCTCGATCGCGGTCGCCGTGGGCGACGACGCCGGAGTGCGGGCCGCCCACCTGACGCCGCACCTCGTCGAGCCCTCCGTCGCCTTCGTCGCCGCCGATGGCACCATCCTGACCGGCCAGGCTGCGATGGATGCCGCGCCCGAGGACCGGACGCGACTCGTGCGGGGGTTCAAGAGGCGGCTCGGCGACCCCACGCCGATCTTCGTCGGCGGCGTCGGCACCGCGCCCGAGGCGCTGATGGCCGCGCAACTCCGCGACGTCGTCGCCGCGGTCACCGAGCAGTACGACGAGGCGCCGCAGCGTGTCGTCGTCACGTGTCCCGCCGCGTGGGGTCCTTACCGCCGGGAGCAGTTCGCACGCATCTCCGAACTCTCCGGCGTGCGCGTCGACGAGATCGTCGCCGATGCGGTCGCCGCCGCGATGTTCTTCGCGCGCGATCGTCGACTGGCCGAGGGCGCCCTCCTTGCCGTCTTCGACCTCGGGGGGCGGAACACGGAGGCCGCCGTCCTCCGCGTCGAGAGCGGTGGGCCCGAGGTGCTCGGCACCCCGGAGGGGATCGAGCATCTCGGCGGAGACGATTTCGACGACGCGGTGCGGGGCCTCCTCGATCAACGCCTGGGTGGACGTCTGTCCGCCCTGGATCCGGCCGACCCCGGCGACGTGGCGATCCTGTCCTCGGTCGACGAGGCGTGTACGAGCGCCAAAGAAGCACTGTCCGTCCACGAAGAGACGGTGGTTCGCCTTGGCATGGACGGAGCCGAGAAGGCGATCACCCTCACGCGGCTCGACCTGGAGAGCAGCATCCGCCCCATGGTGAAGACGGCCGTCGCCGCTCTGCTGCGCTCGATCGCCTCGGCGGGCCTCGACCCCGACGACGTGGATGTCGTCGTGCTCGCGGGCGGGTCGACGCGAATCCCGCTCGTGGCCGAGGAGGTGTCGTCGATCGGCAAGCCCATAGCCGCCACCCACCTCCCCAAATTCACCGTCGCGCTCGGGGCGGCCGAACGGGCGCGGGCGCTCGCAGCGCGAGACGACGACACCGCACCGGCCCGGCACGATGCCCCGTTCGAGACCGCTGCTGCGATTCCCCGTCCGACGACCATCCTCACGAGCTCCGCCCCGGGGACGACGGGACACCCCCGAGTCCGTCGCCGCTCGATGCTCCTCGCTGGTCTCGCCGTCGCCGCGGTCGCCAGCGCCGCCATCGTCGCCGCCGCCTCGTGGTCGGGACGCGGTGAGACCCCGACAGCGGCGAGCACCGCGGCAAGCCCGGTGGCGAGCGCCCCGCCCACCGTCGTCGCGGCGCCCGCACCCGCCGCCGCGGCCGAGACCACGACCGCCACCCTCGCCTTCCCCATCCTCACCGAAGGCATTTCGACGACCGGACTCGACTGGTTCGTGCAGTCGAGCGACACGGCCGGCGTGTGGGGCGTGACCCCGTTGGACGAGAAGGAGGCATCGCGCCCGAACCTCCAGCTGACGCAGACGGATGCCGGCTTCCACGCGGTGTGGACGGGGGACTCTCCCGCCCAGCTGTACGCGCAGAGCACCGGCGCGTCCATCGACCTCAACGACATCGCCGACGGCGGCGGCGCGCTCGTCTTCGACGTCACACGCAACAGCGGAGCGGCCACGTTCTTCGAGGTCGCCGCGCACTGCGGGTATCCCTGCGGGGGCGCGGTCGACATCACGAGCACGATCAATGCCCTCGCCGAGGGAGCTACGCAGCAGGTCATCGTCCCGGCGGCCTGCTTCACGGTCTCGGGCTTCGACCCCCGCGCCGTCGACACCCCCTTCGTGGCGTTCGGCACCGGCGCGCTGGACCTGACGTTCTCGGATGTGCGATGGGAGGACCTCGTCGGCGACGACCCGACAGCCGTGCGCTGCAGCACGTGACGACGGGTAGGGACAGCCCTACCCGTCGCGTCGGGACGACGACCCGACACGGGGGATGAGCCCAGAGACAGCGTTTCCGCGCGGTCGGACGATCGAAAAGAACCGTCCACCGAAGGAAGGACTCGTCCATGGGCATCCCCCCGGCCCCGACCGCACACACCACCCCGGCCGCTTTCGATCAGCTCGTCACCACGCACCGGCGCGGTCTCGTGCGCTACGCCACGCGTCTGCTCGACGGCGATACCGCCACCGCCGAGGACGTCGTACAAGAGACCATGCTGCGCGCGTGGAACCACCTCGACCGCCTCACCGAGCAGCGCGGGTCGGTGCGCGGGTGGCTGACGCGCGTGACCCACAACATCGCGATGGATCATCACCGCGCCCGTCGGGCACGCCCGGCGGAGATCGCCTGGTCAGAATTCGACGCCGAACGAACGGCATCCGTCGACGATCCCGCACACGAGGTCGAGGACCGTGTCGTCGTGACGGAGCTTCTCGCCGTCGTGTCGCCGGTGCACCGTGCCACGCTCGCGGAGGTCTACTTCGCCGATCAGACCGCCGCGGCGGCGGCCGAGCGGCTCGGCGTCCCGGTCGGCACGGTCAAGAGCCGCGTGTTCCATGCGCTGCGAGCCATCCGCTCCCAGAGCGCGGCTCTCGTCGCCTGAGACGCACGAAACATCACCCGCCGGGTCCGCACCCGGCGGGTGATGTCGTGTCCGGCATCAGGCGCCGATGACGCCGGCCGCGGGAATGTCCTCCGGCAGAAGCAGGACGAGGTCGTCCATCGACGGATCCTCGATCGTGCGTGTGCGGCGGGCGTGGTTGGCGATCGCCGCGTCCATGACCTGTCGCGCGTACCGGCCGTTACCGAAAGACGCCGTGCGGTCGACGGCCGTGAAGTGCCCGCGCAGAGCGGCGACCGTGGAGCCCGTGCACTCGTAACCCGAGCTGGTCGCGTGCTGGTTCACGATCGTCACCAGCTCGTCCGGCGTGTAGTTCGCGAACCTGACGCGATGCGAGAAGCGCGAGTCCAGGCCCGGATTGGTCGCCAGGAACTGGTCCATCTCACGCTCGTAGCCCGCCGCGATGACGACGACCTCGTCGCGGTGGTCCTCCATGAGCTTGACGAGCGTGTCCACCGACTCCTTTCCGAAGTCCGCGCCATTGCCCCCGCCCGACGCGAGCGTGTAGGCCTCGTCGATGAACAGCACGCCGCCCCGCGCGCGGTCGAAGGCCTCGGTCGTCCTCCGCGCCGTGTGCCCCACGTACTCGCCGACGAGGTCGGCGCGCGACACCTCGGTGACCTGGCCCTGCGCGAGCACTCCGAGCGCCGTGAGAAGGGAGCCGTAGAGACGCGCGACGGTGGTCTTACCCGTGCCGGGAGGACCCGCGAAGATCAGGTGCCTGCTCAGAGAGGGCGCGGGCAGCCCCGCAGCCTGCCTGCGGCGCGCAGACGTCAACAGGTCGACCATCCCCTGCACCTCGGTCTTGACGTCGTCGAGCCCGACGAGCTCGCGGAGCGTTCCGAGCAGCTGCTCGACGCGTTCCTCGTCGACGCGGCCGACGCCGGCGCCGATCGCGGATCCGGGCAACGGGCCCAGGTCGCTCGGCACGAGGCGTGTGAGGGTGAGCGCGTCCACCTCGGTGAGACTGCCGAGCCGATAGGCCTGACGGCCGAGCATCTCCTCGAACACCTTGCGCGCCGTGCGACCGTTGCCGAAGGTCTCGTCCCGGGGCAGCTTGGTGAAGTAGTCGTGCAGCGCCGCGCGCGTCTCGAACTCGAGGCTGTAGTGGTTCACCCGGCACAGCCCCTCGACGATGGTCACCATCTCGGCGGACGAGTAGTCGGCGAATTCGACCGTTCGCGAGAAGCGCGACGACAGACCGGGGTTGGCCGCCATGAACGTGCGCATGTCGTTGGTGTAGCCCGCGACGATGACCACGACGTCGTCGCGGTGATCCTCCATGAGCTTGACGAGCGTGTCGATCGCCTCGCCTCCGAAGTCGTTGCTCGACCCGCTGTCCTTCGACAGGGCGTACGCCTCGTCGATGAAGAGGACGCCTCCGAGCGCCTTCCCGAACATCTCCGCCGTCTTGATCGCGGTGCCGCCGATGACGGCCGCGACGAGGTCGGGGCGCGCGACCTCGATGAGCTGGCCGGTCCGCAGGATGCCGAGCGCGGCGAGGATCCGCCCGTACAGTCGCGCGACGGTCGTCTTACCCGTCCCCGGCGAGCCGGCGAACACGAGATGTCGCGAGATGGGAGGCGAAGGCAGGCCCGCCTCGGCGCGGCGTTCGGCCATCTGATGCATGCGCACGAGCGTCTCGACCTGGCGCTTCACGCTGTCGAGCCCGACGAGCTCGTCCAACTCCGCGAGAAGGCGGTCCAGCTCGCTCGCCCCGTCCGGGCGTGCGCCGGCATCCGTGCCACCGGTGGGCTCCGCCGGGGACCGCCGCTCCACCTCTGTCATCTCGGACTCTTGCTCCTCATCCCCGGCCAGCGGTTCGTCGAGCTCGACGTCGGCGTCGGGATCGACGTGCACCGCATCGCCGGCGACGTCTCGCAGGCGAGTCCGTCGAAGTGAACCCGTCGATGAGCCCTGCCACACCGCCCCCTGCCGCCCGCCGCGCACGGAACCGCCTTCGAGCACCAGCCGAGCACTGTCCCGCGCAATCGCCCCGGCGACCTCGGGCTCGACGATCCGCACATCCGTCAGCGCCGCGGTCGCCTCGTCCGACGCGATCACGCCCGTCCCGGCCGGACGGGAGATGGTGGAGTCGACGAGGGTGACCGACGCCGAGCCCGCGACGACGACGGCGTCGTGCCCGGCACCGCGCAGCTCGCATGCCCTCGCCGTCAATTGCGCGCGCTCGATCAGGTGCAGCGCGTGGGTCGCGCCGTCGTGGATGCCGACCCCGGACAGGTCGATGACTGCGTCGGCCATGCCGACGACGCCCTGGCCCCGGGGGTTGCGGATCGTGACGTCCGCGAGGGTCGCGGAGCCCCCGGACGTCACGAGCACCCCGATGCCGCCGCCATCCACGATAACCGTGCCGGTGGCATCCAGGCTCGCTCCGCCTTCGACGGTCATCGCGGCGCCGGTGATGTCGGCGATCCGGCCGCGTGCGACCGTCAACTGCCCGCCGTCGGCGACGAGCAGGCCGCCGGGCGCGGACGCGATGACGACGTCGACGATGTGGGCGGAGCTCGGGCCTCGCACGACCAGCGCTGTCGTGGCGATGTCGTGGAGCCTGCCGCCGGTGATCTCTGACCGACCGCCCTCGAAGACGAGCACGCCGGCACCGGCGTCGTTCGCGACGCGGCTGTCGTGCAGTGACAGCTGCGCGTCGGCCCGCACCACGAGCGCGACCTCCGTCGCTGCCTCGACGGTGCAATCGTCCAACGACAGCGTCCCGGAGGCCACGTCGACGGCCACGTCGCCGTCGGTCCGGGCGAGGGTGAGGCCGGACATCCGCGCCTCCGCCGTGCTGCACACCGCGGGACCGTCGACGCCTTCGATGCGGACCTCACCGGCATCCCCCACGCCCGACAGCGATACGGAACGGTCGATGAGGAGCGACTCGCGGTAGAGACCCGGGCGGATCGAGATGACGTCGCCGTCATCGGCCGAGGCGAGGGCCGACGCGATCGACGGATGACAGTCGGGGAGGTCGGCGGCGACGGTGAGCACGGTGCGCTCCCGTGCGGTCAGTCGAGAGGCCATGTCGTGCCCTTCCAGGCGTCGGGGCGGATCGCCGCGGAGAGGCGCCGCCAGGTCTTCGCGTTCACGGGACGAGGCGGACCCGCGGTGCGCAGGTGCCGCACCAGTTCCGCGTCCGGCGCGATCCAGTACCGCTCCAAGAAGTACGCGCAGGCGTCGCTCCAGACCCAGACGCCGTCCGAGCGGAGCGAGGCGGGGACGGCCGCGTCCTGGCCGCCCACGTGATCGCGCAGTTTCTGGGCGGCGTGCAGGATGACGGCGCCGGAGCGCAGCAATCCGAGCACGTCTTCGCGCTCGACCGGGTCGACGATCACGGGGTGCTCGGGCGCGAACCACGGTGCTCCGTCGTGCTGACCGTCGAAGACCCGCGCGATCACGGTCAGCGGGGACGGGCGCAGACGGCGCGCGACCCTGCCGAAGAGGCCCGCCGGACGTCCCCCGTCCGAGGTGTGCTCGTTCATCGTCCCCGCCCCTCACGCCGCCCACGGCAGATCGCCGAGCCACCGGTCGTCCGTGTGCACACGCAGGTCACCGCGCGCCTCCGCCACCGAACGGAGCCTCGCGAGCGCCTGTTCGGTCCCGGCCCCCTCCTCGGCGAGGAGCATCCGGGCGGCGGGACCGCCGCCGCCCTCGAGCACGCGCAGACGGATGCCGGCGGGCAGCGCGATGTCCTCCGCCCCTGTCACACCGTGCAGCACGCGGTCGAGCCGACGGCCGCTCGTGGTCCAGATGAGCGCCTCGGCCGGACCGGTCGCCGGGCCGTCGGCGGCGGCGGCGACCAGCGGCATCCGCAGCCGGAGGACGTCACCCGGCGTGGCACCGGCGGCGGACGGGATGCCACGGACGACGACCGTCCGTGCGGTGGGGAGCATCGCGAGTCCCTCCGCGAGGCAGATGTGGAAGTCGAGGTCGTACTCGGCGTGCGGCTCCGCGGCGAAGATCCGCACGAGTGAGAGGCCCGTCAGCATGGCGGAGCGGTCGCCGGTGGAGGCCCGCATGCCGGGCTGCTGCGCGAGCAGGTGCGACACGGTACGACTGGCGATGTCGTATCGCGGACCGAGCGCCGTCCGCACGCCGTGGCGCTGCTCTGCGGTCGAGCGGACGCCGGCGGGCACCTCGCGCAGACGGCGCGGGAGGGTGACGGCGGGCGGTTCGACGGACGAAACCGGCGCGCGCTCCGGCACCGATGAGGCCGGAACGGATGCCGCTTCGACCGCGCCGGCGCTCGCGTGCTCCGGCGCGGGGGCGGTCGGCGATGCGGGTGCGGTTTTCTGCGCGGGCGGGGTCGCCCGTTGCGGTGCCGTCGGCCGTGCGGGAGCGGTCGTCTGTAGGGGCGCGGTCGCGGTCGGGTCCGGTGCGGCGGGCGCGGTGGGCGCCGCTCCGGACGGGGACACGCGGGCCACGGGGTCGTGCGGGGCGGTCTGCCGTCGCTCGGCGGGGATGCTCCCCGTCCGCGAGGCGGGGCCGGGCGCGGGGGTGAGTGTCGACCCCTGCAGGGCACGGGTCAGGCCCGCACGCGGGGGGCCTCCGGCCGGCGGGGTCACGGGGGCCGGGGCGGCCGGAGTGGGGGCGGGCGCGGCCGGGGTGGCGGCAGCCGGGGCGGGAGCGGCCGAGGCGGGGGCGGGGGCGGGGGCGGCTGACGGTATTGCGGCGTCGGACGACGCCCGCGGGTGCTCAGCAGCCGCTGCCTCGGCAGGCGCGTGCGACGCGGCCGCAGTCGGCGCGGCGCTCGACGAGGGCGTCGGCGATTCTTGCGCGGCGGACCTCAGGTCCGAGACCGAGAGCGCACCGGTCGCGGGCGCGGGTGGAGCGGGTGTCGACCGGTTCGCATCGGCGTTCTCACCATCGAGGGCGGCCGCGGTCAGCGCGCCACGGGCTCGACGGACGGGTGCGCCCTCGCGCGGGGGCCGGGTCTCGCCATCGCCGCCCACGACGGCTTCGACCGTGACCGGGCTCTGCGACGACCGCCGCTCCCGGGCCACCGGGAGGACGGCGTCGTCGGGATGATCCGGACCCTCGATGGGGTGTCCTGGAGGCTCGGACGGCGCCGCGACCGGGTCCGTATGGCTGACGTTCTTCTCGTCGACGAACACCGCTGCATCCGCCGCCGCGGTGTCACCGCTGGCATCCATCGCCGCGGCGACGAGCCGGCCGTCCGGGGTCAGCGCGAGCGCCTCGGTGGGCGCCCACCGGCCGGGATACGCGTCGCGGACGACGCGCCGCGCGGTGGCGTCGAGCGGGTGGATCGCCACGGTCCCGAGGCGTTCCAGACGCGTGAGAAGGGGGCCGAGCAGCCGCGGCAGCCCCGCCGGCCGCCGCGCACCGTCGCACTGCAGGTAGACGCTCAGCGCATAACCGACCGAGGCGGCAGCGCCGGGCTCGACGAGCCGCTCCCCCACCGGGGCCACCAAGAGCCCCGTCGGGACGATCTGCACCTGCCAGTCCGCGCTCGCCCGGCGCCGCGCCCGCGCTCTCTCGTCGAACCGGTAACCGCCGGCGGGCGCGGCAACGAGACCGGGCGGCGTCTCCCAGCGCTCGAGGCGCACGGATCCGTCGGGGGCGCACACGCTCTCGATCGCGAGCGTCGGCGGCGTCGTCTCGTCACCGTCGAGTCGGACGGACGTTCCGTCGATCTCGACCCCGTGGGCGATGCGGAGCGGCTGGTTCAGCGCCGCAGCCAGGTCTCGCGCGGTAGTGACGTCGAGGCTGCCGGAACCGTAGCCGGCGAGGACCACCGCCGACCGCACCTCCGCGGGTAGCGCCCGCAGCACCGCCGCCAGCCGCTCCTGGGTCGGTGCCGGCTCCGCCGGACTGCCCACGACGACGAGCAACTGTTCCTCCCGCACCGCGATACCCGCGAGTCGAACGGCGTGGCGCGCCTCGGCGCCCGCGGTCACCCAGAGTCCGGCGGGGATGTGCGCGACCCCGGGCAGATTCGAAGGCAGGTGCTGCTGCCACCTCGGGGCCGGATAGCGCCGTCCGGTGGGAACACGCGCGCCCCGGGGACTGCGGGTGATCCAGCCGTCCCCCCGGCCGACAGAGAACAGCGTGCCCGGGCACGGAAAAAAACGCCCCTCCGGCGCGACGACCGGAACACCGAGCACGCGGGCCAGCCGAGCGCTGTCTGCCTCCGCGCCGTCCGCGCCCTCCCCGGCGAATCCCTCGGCCGGGACGACGACGGTGCCGTCGAGGTGAGGTCGTACCGCGTCGACGACCTCGGGCGCGGCCTCCCGGAGAGATTGCTGCAGAGCTGGTGTCGCCAACAGGTAGCGCGCGGCCCGCAGCGGAGGCAGACCGTCGAGAAGGGACTCGGTCTCAACGTCGCCCTCGGCGGCGACGACGATCCCGAAACCCGTCCGTTCCACGGTGATCGACGACACGGCATCCCCTTCCCTCATCTCGACCACGGGCGAGACGGCGTCCACGGTTCATCTCGTCGTGGAGCTGTCGGCCGATGTGCTCATTCCCGCCAGCGCATCGTCGAAGAAGGCCTGGGCGTCGAAGGCCGACCCGTCCCCGGTGAGAGTGCCGTCCGGGAGCAGGATGCCGTCGTCGTCGTGCTCGTCCTCCTCCTCGGGCACGTAGCCCGACATCGGCGCATCGGGAATCCACACCTCCCCCGGAGGGAGGGCATGGGGAAGGTCGACCGGCGACGAGACGGGCGCGTGCGCGGCCGGTGACGGGAGATCCCGGATGCCGTCGACCGACGCGGACGAGGGCGGCGGCGTCGCGGCGGGGAAGGCTGTCGCGGCGGGGAACGGCGTCGCGGCGCGGGGCCGGGGCGGCGCAGGTCGGGACGGCGGCTCGTCAGCCTGGGGCTCCGGGGCCGTGAAGTACTCCGCGTCCGACGGCTGCTCACTCGGGGCCGTCGCGTACTCGGAGTCGGAGTCGTCGACCGCAGTGGTCTGGGACGGTCCGCCGGGTCCGGGCGGTGTCGGGGCACCGGGGACCGGCGGCGGCGGTGAATCGTCGGCGACGGAGGTCGACTCGCGGTCGTCGTCACCGTCGTCCGAGCCCCAGCCCACGTCGGACCCGCCGTCGGAGTCGTCGTCGGGCTCGTACCCGTCGTGATCGCGCGCGGAGCTGTCGTCATCGGCATCCGCCCGGTCCTCGGCCGAGGCCTCCTCGTCGCGTCGGCGTTGCTCCTCGTCGCGTCGGCGCTGTTGGTCCTCGATCTCATTCCGCTCGGCCTCGGTCTTCCGCTTCGCCTCCGCGTCCGCCTCGGCCTTGCGCTTCTGCTCGGCTTCGCGCCTATCCTCGGCTTCGCGACGCTCGCGCTCCTCCACAGCCTTGCGGTCCGCCTCGGCCTTGCGCTTGTCCTCGGCCTCGCGACGCTCGCGCTCCTCCACAGCCTTACGCTCCGCCTCCGCCTTGCGCTTCGCCTCGGCCTCGCGACGCTCGCGCTCCTCCTCTGCCTGGCGACGCTTGCTCTCTTCCTCAGCCCTCTGCTTCGCCTTGGCCCTGCGGTCCTCCTCGGCCCGACGTTCCTGCTCGGCCTGATCCTCTGCATCTCGCGCCCGCTGCCGGGCCGCCGCACGTGCGTCTCGAGCCTCGTCTTCGCGCGCCGCCGCCTTCGCAGCCTCGCGCGCAGCGTCGGCATCACGGACCGCGTCGCCGGCGAGGTCGGCGGGCGCCACGAGATCGAGGGCACCCAGTTGCTGCTCCCACACCTGCAGCACCACGGGCACGTCGATCTCGTCCGGTTGCCGTTCGCCGTCGCGGCTCACGACGGTCGTGGTTCCGGCATCCACCTTCAACCGCAGGTGCGCGTCGACGATGAACGACCGGCCCTTGTGCGTGATCTTCTCGGAGGTCTTGACGTCCTCCCCCTGTTCGCCCGTCCGGCTCGAAGACACCTTCCACGACGGTGTAAACCCCCCGAACGCGAAGCCGCCGTCGGTCTCGCCGAACATGCCGAACTGGAGGGTCGCGCCCGTCTCATCCGCCTGTTTGCGCCCGGCTGCCGTACCGGTGCCGAGGTCGAACGAGTGCTTCAGCGTCGTCTCCGGCGCGGTCGTGTCCAACCGGATCGACGGCGCCACGAGCGCGCCGGAGACGGAGACATGGGATCGGACGTCGCGGAAGGCGCCGCGTCGGGCGATGAGATCGTCGGAGCGGAACGTCTCGCCCGAGACGATCCGCGGGAGCGCGGCGAAGAGTGAGCCGTCCGAGATCGACACGCGCAGCGCTTCGTCGTAGACGTCGCCCGGCCGCTCGCCACCGAGCGAACCGAGTCGCGCGTGCACGGCAGCCCGGATGGCGTCGCCTCCCGTGTGGTCCCACCGCACGGGTCGCCAGGCTCCCACCGCCGGCAGATGGAACTGCTTCGCGCTCGGCGCGGGCGGCGCGGACGCGATCGCCTCCGGTGAGTTCTGCGGCTCGAGGATGTCGAGAGAACCGGCGAACGAGAGCGGGGGAAGGTTCTGATGCGTTCCCCCGGTGATGCTGCGCGGCAGCATCGCGTCGATGGCACCGCTGACGTGCTCGTGGATGCTCACGTCGACGTCGAAGGTGACGGGGATGTGATGCTGCTCCAGCGCTTCGTGCTCGGCGGTGACGGTCACCGTCGGGGACACCGGCTCGGACGCGCTCTTGTCCCATCGGCGGTTGAACACGGTCACGTCGTGCTGCGGGGCGATCTCCGCGCCCGGGTGGTCGATGTCGGCATCCGCCCGGGTGTTGAACCCCAACCGACCGTCGGCTCCGATGTCGACGGCGTGGAAGCTGCTGCTCTTACCGGCGATGCCATGCGACCGATCCGTCGACAGCTTCTCCCCCGTCAGGGTCGTCCGCTTCTCGGAATCCCTCGGATCCGGTCGATGAGCGACGGTGACCTCGATCGTCGCGGTGCGCTGGCTGAACGAACTCCCCGGCAGCGGGATCGTGACCCGATTGGGGCCGACGATCGCATCGCGGAGGAATCCGGATCCCGGCGCCTCGGTGAGCAGGCGCCGAACCTCGGCCGCGATGAGCCCGCGGTCCGCGTCACCCACGCCACGCGGTCGCCAGGTGGCATCCATGGAGTCGAGATCCTGTGCCGAGATCGTGCTGTGCCCGACGACGGCATCGGAGTCGTCGCGGTACGGCGCGAGGGGGTCGCCGGTCCCGGTCGCCGATGCGCTCGGGGCATTCGTCGACGCGGTACCACCGCCGGACGACGGCTGCGGTCGAGGAAGCGGGGTCATCTCATAGCCGCCCGGCTCTCCCACGGGGAGAACCGACGGCGCCGTGCTCGGGCCCGCCGAAGCGGCCGTGCTCGGGTTCGCCGACGACCCAATGACCCCCGGAGCGGGTGACGGGGCGGCCGGACCCGACACCGGGTCCGCGGGTGCCGCGGCAGCGTGAGCGCTCAGTGCGGGCGGCAGGGCGACGCCGTGCGCGAGCAGCAGCTTCGCGGCCTCGGCAGCGGGCAGCTCGACGTCCACGGACTCCGGCTCGTAGCGGGTGTACGACGGGTTGGCGAAACCTCGACGCCACCGCCACCGGCGCAGCTCCAGGGTGGGCGAGTAGGTGCGTTCGGCGTCGAAGCGGAGGACGACGGTCTCCCCCGTCCGGCTGCGCTCGGTCGATCTGCCGGTCGACAGGCTGTGGTCCGCGGACCGGCCGTAGGTGTACCCCGCCTTGAGCCCTCCCTGCATGACGAACCGATTCTTCGAGCCCGGCACCACCGCGCGCAGCATCGCGTCGCCGCCGAAGCCGACGTTCCATTCCCGCGACGTCCCGACGCTGCGGTCCTCCCCGGAGCCTCGCGTCAGCGTCCGGTCCTGCCGGGAGGTGACGAACGTCGGGTTGCCCAGGCGCTGCGTCACCTCGACCGAGCCGCGCAGGTCGCCGAGCTTGCCGGTGAGCGTCATGTCGCCGGTCGACACGCTGCGACCGCCGAGCCCGGCGTTCGCGATCGTGCGGAGTCCGGCGTCGGAGGCGAGCGCCGCGACGGCCGACGCCGTGACCTCGCCCGGCTTGGTGAAGGGCGATCGCGTGAGGGCGTGGGTGCGGGTCGTGGTGCCGAAGGTCAGCGGGCCCCAGCTCGAGAAGTTGCCGCTGCCCCAGATGCGGCGGTGTCGCGCGCCGGGCCCGCGGGTGAGGTCGCCGCGCTTGGAGAGGGCGGCCTCGAGCACGTCGGCGTGCACCTCGTGCCCGTGGATGCGCTCGACCTTGGCGAAGGGGCCGAGAGCCGCGACGTCGACCGCGCGGAAGGCGCTGTCGTGAACCGCCCCCACGAGGGTGCGTCCGCCCGCGGAGGTCGGCGCGCCGCCGTCCAGCTGGGGACGACGCACGACGACCCCGCTCACCGGGATCGACCGGCCGGCATTCGGCGTCTCCGCGCGGTGCCGGCTGCTCGCCGGACCGCTTCCGAGAAGCCTTCCGCCCGCGAGGGCGCGCTGGAAGACGTTCGCATCCGCGGTCGACTCGTGCACCACTCTCAGGGTCGTGCGGGTGGGATGGTACGCCGCGGGCGTGTCACCGGACGCCGCGCGCGTCTCCTTCAGGGCCTGGGATGCCGAGCTCTTGACCGAACGCTGGTGCCCGGCGGACACCTGGGCGGAGGCCCGACCCCAATCCGGGCCGAGTGCGCTCGTCGCCGGAGCCCCGGACGCGGCGAGCAGAAGCCCCCCGAAGGTGAAGCGCTGACCGCGCTTGGAGTCCACCGTCATCTCGCGCTTGCTCGCGAGGGACTCCTCGCGCTTGGACGGGACGCTAGCGGTGGTGTCGTCCGCGTCGGTGAGCGCGATGTCGGCCCGCACCGTGACACGGTGCGTCCGGCCGCCCTCCTGCCAGGTGATGGTCGCCCCGCCGGTGGCGGCGTCGTGCAGTGAGGCCTTGCCGGCGTCTCCGTCGAACCGCCCCGCAACGGCACCGGCGCCTTTCTCCGACAGCCCGAGTCCCGTCGAGATCTGGTCCGCCAGATCCGGGGGCGCCGAGACGAAGGAGTCCTTCGACGGATCGAAGGTGGTGTCGGTGCCCGGCGTCACGGACGGTGTGTTTCTGTTGGCGGGGGCGACGGCATCCGGCATCCACAGCCCGCGCGCCGCGGCGTCGGCGATCGGCACCGAGAACGTCGTGCGCACCTCGACCGGCTGCGGAGCGCCGCGACCCGACGCCACCCGGACCGTGCGGGAGAGGGTGTAGACGGCCAGCTTGTCGTCGTCGCTGCGGGAGCTGGAGTGCTTCAGCTCCTTCGAACCGCCGTACTGGCCGCTCAGCGTCACGGTCAGGCCGCCGCCGGTGCGGAAGAAGCTGCGCACGCGCCCGCGCGCACCGATCGTGGCGTTCAGTTCGTTGTTCTTCGACCAGCCCGAGGAGAAGGCGGTGCTGCTCCCGGTCTTGCTCGACCCCGCGGACACTCCGCGGAAGGTGACCTGCGGCGCTCCGGCATCCACCGAGAACGTCAGGGAGTCGCCCTTCGCCGTCGCCTCGCCCGAGGCCGTGAGCAGGCTCGTGAGCGCATCGACGTCTCTCTGCGACGTCGGACGGACCGCGGCGGTGTCGAGATGGGTGACACGCTGGGGACGGATGCCGCGGAGGTCGGCGCTCCGCGGGTCTGCGGGCGCCCCCGGCGCGCGTCCGCGTTGCGGGCGGGCGTGGGGTACGGTGTGCTCCAGCTCAGGCATCGACAAGGTCATGTCGACGCGGACGGGTGTCGTCCTGGCGCCCGTCGTGAGGGCCAGAGACACCGCGGCGTGCGCGGGCGTCGGTGCGGTCGCCGGGGTCGCCGAGTCGCTGAGCGTCGTCTTGACGCCGAGATCGGAGCCCGTACCGGCGCCCAGGCCGAAGGTCACGGCGGGGTACCCCGGCCCGAAGCCCGCGGCCACCGTCACCTGCCCCGCCACCTGGTGGGAGGTGCTCAGGGACTTCTTGTCCCCGGTCTCCACGTTCTGCGTGCGCGAGAAGACATCCTCGGCCGGGGTCACGGGTTTCGCGGTCGCGGGGGCGCCGTCGGTCGCCGCTGGCTTCGCCGCGGGGGCCGTCGGGGTCACGGCCGGCATGCGCACATCGGTGCGGTGCACCGCGGCGGTGTGTCCGTCGACCGTGATGACCCCGGACGCGAGCACGCCGCGCCACGCGGCAGCGACCTCCGCCGCCGTCGACCGATCGTCCAGGCCCAGCGACCGCGAGACACGGTCCGGTCGCACGCGCAGATGACGGGCGACCTGGGTCCGCAGGTCGTGGGGGTCACCGATGGTCGAGACGGGCAGCGGTTGGCCCTGGAGGATGTCGTTGGCCGGGTACTGCCGGTCCGGCAGCCGGTGTTCGCCGTCGGCAATGCGCTCGATCGCCCAGAGGTGACGCGGATACACCGTCGCACCGCCGTGATGGACCGCATCGCCCATGATGCCGGTGTCGTTGCTCACGGCGCTGCGCCGGGGAGTCTGCAGGAAGATGCGTCGCGCATCCAGCGACTCGTCGGCGAGGCCGAGGAAGTGCAGCAGCTCGTGCGTCAACACCGCTCCGGATTCATCGGTCCGCCACGTCCGCTGGTCAGTCTCGGTGACCGGCTCCCCGTCCGGCCCCCGGCCGGTCGTCCCCACCTCATCGACGCCGGCGACGACCCGGACGGTGGCGTGCGCGGTCGCAGCGGTGGGGGTGAACTCGACATCGAGATGCATCTGATCGCCGCTGGGAAGTCGATAGCCGCGATTGACGATGGCCGCCACGCTCGCCCGGGCTCGGTCCTGTGCGGCGGTGACCTCGGCGTCGGTGACGCCGGCCCCCCGCACCAGGTGGACGCGCACGGTGTAGACCTGGACCGCCCGACCATCGGGCACGATGACGCGCGCTCGGTCGTAGGCGATGTGTCCCTCGAAGCGGTCGGGCCGTCCCGGCCGGCTGTCGGCGCGCACGTCGAAAGCGGTCTGGTCCACGCGGTGCGGCGTCGCGGATGCCAGCCGGGGACGCCACTCCGACTCGCGGACGGGGTTCGAGGGATCCGACCACGGCGCTGTCGCATCGGGCGCGTGCCGCCATCCCTCGTCGCTCGCGGCGGGCTGTCGCGGATCCGGTGCCGGTGGCGGAGGAATCGGGTCTCGGCGGGTTCGCGAGGGTCCCGCGGGCGCGGCGGCGGGGGTCCGCGGCGCGCGAATCGGCAGCGGAGGCGGCGGCGGCGGAGAAGAGGGCGCGGGCGACGCGGGAGCCGGAGACGCTGCCGCCGCGGGGGCCGCGGCCGACGATGGCGTCGGTGCCACGGCCGCCGGGGATGACGGCGCCGCGGAACGCGTGCTCGCCGGTCCTGATCCCGGATGCCGGGTGCCGCCCGCGTCCTGCGGCGCAGCGTTCGGCTGCCCCGGGGCCGTGCCGGCGGCCGCGAGCCCCGGGCCGACGCGCGACGACTCGGAGGCCGGCGCCGGTGCCCGCGAAGACGTTGGAAGGGCGGACGGCAGCGCGGTCGGGGCCTTCGGCTGCGCGGAGGGCGACGACGTCGAACCCGTCGGCGGCGCTGACGGCGTGACGGCCGTCGGCGCCTTCGACGGCGCGGCTCCCAGGGCCGCGTCCGTCGGCGCGGTCTGCCGTGCCGGCCCGGGCGTTCCCGAGGCGGGCGCCGCTGCGTCCGCACGCGGCGTGGCCGTCGGTGCGACAGCCGGTCCGCCGAAGGCGAGGTCGGCGGAAGCGTCAACCGTATCCGCACGACCCGGACGCGGATCGGATGCCGTCGCCTCACTCCGCGAGCCATTCGGGGTCACCGCCTGATCCGCCGGCGCGGAAACGGGAGCGGGGACTCCCTCGGGTCGGACGCGGTCGGGGGCCACCGAGGGTGAAGCCGTCGGCGGCGAATCGGCCGTCTCTCGCCCGTCGACTGCAGGCTTGCCCCCTGGACGGTCGGGCCCGACCTCGTGGGCCACCCGGCGCGACGTGTCCGACTCGCCGTCGGACGAGACGGGTGCGGCGCCGACGTCCTCGGCATCCGTGCGAATGCTGTCCTGCGGTGTCGCCCGCTGCGCACCGTCCACCGCCGGGTCGGGCGCCGGGTCGTACTGCGTGGTCGAGCCGGGCGTGGCCGTGGCGGCGGGTGTCGTCGTCTGCTCAGCCGTCGCCGTGTCCGCCGCCGGGTCCGGCATCGCCGAGGGGCCGGGCGTTTCTGCGGCGGGCGCCGTAGGGTCGGGTGTCGCCGCGGGGCGGGGCGTCGCCGTCTCCGTCGGCGCGGGGTCGGGCGTCGCCGAGTCCGGCGGCGTCGCCACGGGTCGAGACGTCGACGCGTCAGGCGTCATCGGACCGGGCGTCGCCGCGTCTGCCAGACCTGAGTCCGGCGTCACCACGGGTCGGGTCGTCGAAGCATCGGACGTCGCCGGCCCGGGAGTCGCCGTGTCTGAAGGCACCGCGTCGGGCGTGGCCCCCTGCTGGGACGTCGCCGGACCCGCCTCTCCCGGAGCCGGCGCCACCGCGGGTGCCGGTGTCGACCCATCGGCAGGCACCGGGCCAGGAGCGGCCGCGTCCGCGTGCGCCGAACCCGGCGACCCGACAGGGGCGGGCGTCGCAGCAGGGTCGGGCTCGGTCGTCTCGACGACTGCCTCGCCGGGCCTTGCCGCGTCCGACGTCGCGGGGCCGGGTGCCGGGTCAACCGGTGCAGAGCCCGTGGTGTCCGATGCCACCGGACCGGTCGTGTCCGTCACCGCAGGGTCCGGAGTCGACAGGGAATCCGTCGTCGCCGCGGGCCCCGATGTCATCGCGGACCCCGGCGTGGAGGCGGGTCCCGGCGTCGCCGCGGGTCCCGGCGTCGCCGCGGGACCCGGCGTCACCGTGGATCCCGACGCCACAGAGCCCGGCGTCATCGCGTCCGCGGGGCGGGCGGGAGCCGGCCGCGCCTCGACACCGGGGGTCGTCGCCAAGTCAGGCGGCGCCGTCGGTCCGGTCTCCGTCTCGCCGCGTTCGCCCACCGGCCCCCCCTCGGCCACCTCCCGCTGTTCGATCGGCATCCCGGGCCGGTCCGAGGCCCCCGGGTCCGCCGACACACCCGAAGGGGCACCCGGGGTTGTGGACGGGCCGACCGGAGCCGATGCCGACGAGGGCTGCCCGGAGGGCGCGGATGCCGCGGGGAGCGGGGTGGCAGAAGCGGTCTGTGCCGCCGCCGGCTCCGTCGAGGACGCGGCGTCCGGCCGTTCCCCCCGTGGCGAGGGCGGCATCGTCGCCCCGGGCGGTGGCTCCACCCCGGGAGAGCTCTGCCCGGGCGCCGGTGCCGCCCCGGCGCGGTCGGGGAAGTCCGCCGGACGTCTGCCCGGGCCCGTGCCCGCTCCCGCGCCGGACGTCGCCGTGGGCCCCGAGGTCCGTCCCGCCCCCGCGCCCGAGCCCGAGCCGGGGTTCGTCCCCGGCGCCGGGGCGGGATCCGCCGCGCCGCCGTCAGACGTCACGCCGGATCGATCATCCGCGCTCGTCCCCTCGCCCGTCGCATCCCCACCGCCCTGAGTAGACCCACCGCCGAAGTGGAAGCCGGCCGCCTCGCCGAGGCCCGTGCCGATGCTCGACGATGCCGCCGACATCACTCCGCCGGCGCTGACATCGAACCCCTGGCCCTGGATGGCGTTGTAGGTGCCCTCCGTCATGACCTCCACGAAGGCCTCGCCCGCGAAGTCCGTGACGATGCCCTGACCGGTCTCTCTCCAGCCGTGCGGCCGTGGCCCCGCTCCCGTCGTCGAGGAAACCGGGAGCGAGCCCGAGCCACCCGACGACGGAGTGGGCGTCGGCCCCGGCTTCGGCGTCGCGGGAGGTGGCATCGGGCTGGACGCCGGACTCGGGCTCGGCGTCGGACGCGGGTTCGGCGTCGGACTCGGGTTCGACGTCGGACCCCCGCTCGGGCTCGGCGCCGCGTCGAGGACGTCGTCATCCACGCCCTTTCCCGCTCCGGGCACAGCGATGTCGCCGGCGCCCTTGCCGAGGCCCTTGCCGATCGCCGCACCGCCGATAACGACGGCGCCGCCGAACATGCCGGCGAGGGCTCCGCCCGCCGCCGCACCGGAGGTCTTGTCGCCGTCCCACTCGGTGCGATTGCCCTCCGCCATCTGTGCGAGCTGAGCGACCGCGTCGATGGCGACCTCGCTCAGGACGTTGAACGCCGCCCCCTTCGCGACCTCCGCGAGGAGCTTTCGCAGCACCGTACGGAACAGGATGGAGTACATCGCCTTGCGCGCGGCGAGCCACGCCAACGACGACCCGAACGACGGCACCGCCATGGCGATGGCCCAGGCGATTTCGGCGATGAGCGCGATCAGGGCGCCGATCAGCGTGTACTTCGTGTACTCCACGTCGAGTGCGAGCTTCGCGAGGAACTGCGAGCTCGAGAGCATCGACTCGGCGACCTCCCGCAGCGCGTCGCCCTCGGTGAGCGAGGCGATGTACTGGTCGTACGCGTCGCGGCTTCTACCGGTGAAGCCGCGCTGCGTCGCCAGCAGATCACGGCGCAGATCGCCGTCGAGGTCGTTCAGCTCACGAGCGGCCATCTGCCAACCCCGCGCGAGGTCGCGCAGCTGGTCCTCGTTGGCCATCGGGAAGCGCTCTCCCGCGAGCACGAGGAAGAGGTTCGCGGCCTCGTTGCTGACCATGAGCGCCATCGCGTCCTCCTTTCTCGATTCCCCGCGAGGTTCCCGCCGGGCCGTTGTCCGGGCGATTACCTCTGGTGTCGGCTCTCCCGCGCCGCGACGTTCTCCGTCTCCGCGAACTCGCCGGCCACGGTCGCCGTGTCCTGGGCGAGTTCCTCGACGGAGGTTGCGAGCTGCGCGGCGAACGCGCGGGCGGCCTCGGCCGCCGGCACGTAGTTCGTGTCGTAGGACTCCTTGAAGTCACCGTCGCCCGCAGCACCCGGATAACGGGATGCCAGCTGCTCGACGGTCGCGGACAGACCCCGCACCCGGCTGTGCAGGGCGCTGATCCGTCGCGCGCTCTGGCGCAGACGGTCGGGATCGGCGGCGAAGCGGTCACCGCTCATGGTCGACCACCCTGGAGCTGATCGACCATGGTCTGCATCATGGCCGTCATCTCGTCGGCGGTCGGGAGCCCCGCCGAGGGATCCAGGCCGTCCGGTCCGCTCTCGGCGAGGAGAGCCTGACCGCGCTCCTGGACGTCGCGCTGTGCCTGCGCGACGATGGCGACGATCTTGGCGCACAGCTCTTTCGGCGCGAGTTCGCGCCAAGACTGGCCGGTCACCCGCAGATCGGTGAGCACACCGCGCGCGTCCACCGTCGCGCTGAGCACACGGTCCTTCGATGTTGCGGTCGCCGTCAGCGCGTCGATGTCGGCGGCGCGAGCGGCGAGATCGGCGTGCGTCTGCCGCACCTCCGTCATCATCTGCTCGATGTCATCTCCGGTGAACTGCATCATGCTCCCTTCTGCTGCGCCACCGCAGCCTCTTCGGACGCGCCGGACTCGGCGCGCCTGCTCGCGACGGGCGCGCGTCCGGCGGCCACACCGGCCGGAACGTGGGTCGGCTGCACCGGCTCGCGTTCCTCGCCGAGACCGACGACCCCGTTGCCGTCCGCGTTGGTCGTGCCCCAGACGGACTCGTCCTCGGAGAGCCAGGTGTTGCGTTCCCGGTCCCGGTCCCGCGACGCCTGGGCTTGCGGCGACATGGGTATCATCGGCATCCCTCCGCCGCCCATCCCTCCGCCGCCGGCCACGCCGCCGTTGACGGCCCCGGCACCGGCTGCTCCGCCGCCCGCGGCGAAGTCGTCCTGACCGCGGATGCCGTCGGTCGCGCCCCAGGTGTCTCCCCCGGGGTCCCCACCGGGGGCGCCGAAAGACCCGGCGCCGCCGGCGCCGCCGCTCAGGCCGGCAACGCCGGAGCCGGCGTCCCCGAGCGTCCCCATCCCGCCGGCGCCTCCGCCGGGCGAGTATCCGCCACCGCCGACGTTCGGAAGGTCGCTCGCGCCACCGCCGCCGAAACTCGCACCGCCACCCGCGGCGAAGTCGCCCGCGTCGGCGCCCGTGATCGGGGTGAGACCGGAGCCCCCTCCGGACGACCAGTCGAAGTCGGCGCCGGCGTTCTGCCCCGCACCGGCACCGCCACCGGGCGCCCAGTCGGAACCTGCGCCGCCCGCGCCCGCACCGACGTCACCGCCGAAGCCTGCACCGCCACCACCGGTAGACCAGTCCGACCCCGAGCCTGCCGCGCCGCCGGAACCCGCACCGACGTCGTTCCCGAACCCGGCTCCCCCGGTCGCCCAGTCTGCGCCGGAACCAGCCGCGCCCGCGCCGCCGCCGCCCGACGACCAGTCGGAGCCCGCGCCGACACCCCCCGACGACCAGTCGACGCCCGCACCGGTACTGCCGCCGAAGCCGACACCGCCCGAGGCCCCGTCGGAACCGACACCGACACCGGCAGAACCCGCGCCGGCACCGCCGTCGAAGCCCGCGCCGCCGCCGACCGCCGACCCGTCCGACCCGGCACCACCCGCACCGCTGGAACCCGCGCCGACGTCGTTCCCGAACCCGGCGCCGCCCGACGACCAGTCGGAGTCCGTGTTGCCGGAGCCCATGCCGAGGTCGCCTCCGACACCGGCGCCACCGGCGGTCGCTCCGGGGGCCGTCCAGCCGGCACCGCTACCGGCGCCCGCTCCCGCACCCGCAGACCCCAGATCGGAAAGGCCGGCTCCGGGCGCCGGCGCCGATCCGCTCATACCCGCGCCGCCACCGGACTCGGTGGGCGCCGTCAGCCCGGCGAAATCCGCCGTCGGCTCGTCGAGGTCGGGCAGGGCTACATCGTCCGGAACCAGCGAAGCCCCGTCATCGTAGGCACCGTCGCTCGTCCCGGGCCGTCGGCCGGCCGATCCGCTGTTGGTTCCGCGCGCGCCGCCGAAGCCACCACCGGCGCCCCCGGGCGTCCCCACGACACCGACGCCGTCGATGCCCTGACCGGTCCCTACGCCACCGGTAGACCACGAGCCGGCCCCCGCGCCGCTGCCTGCGCCGTCCGCACCGAAGCCGCCCGCACCGCCGAACCCCGACCCGTCGAAGGCGCCGGCCCCGCCGGAACCCGTGCCGTCGCCGGCCGCGCCGAAGCCTCCACCGTCGCCGAGACCGGCTCCGCTCGCCGAACCACCGCCCCCACCGCCGCTGCCCGCCGCGACACCACCTCCGGCGCCCCCGGTACCGGCGCCGAAGATCCCGTCGCCGTTGCCCGAAGCTCCGCCGCCACCACCCGGACCGTCGCCGAACACCCCGTCGCCGTTGCCCGACGCACCGCCGCCACCACCCGGGCCAGCGCCGTACGCCCCGTCGTCGCCGCCCGACGCACCGCCCCCGCCCGGGCCGTTCGCGCCGTCGCCGCCGCCGTCCCCGTCCAGGTCCGCGAGCAGATCGCCCAGGTCCGGGATGTTGTTCCCCCCGCCCGAGCCGTCCCCGCCTACTCCGTTCCCTCCCGGGTAGGGAAGCGACGGGTCCTCCGGCATCGCGGTAGGGTCCTGCATCTGCTTGAGCGCCCGCAACGAGGATCGCATGGCGGTCTCGAGGGTCTGCTGTGCCGCGTAGACCTCGGCGGCGGCCGTCGCGAGGACGTCGCGCACGGACTGCGAGATCGCACGGTTGATGGGGCCGTACGTCGACGGGCTCCGCAGATCTCCCCCGACGCCGGTGAACCCCGGCGGGGCGAGCTGTGCACGGTCGCCCCAGGTGTAGGCCGCGAAGACGCCCTTGGCGTGCTCGACCGTCATGCCGTTGCGTCCCTTCGCCCCGGCGCGCCAGGTGCGGTCAGCTTCCTCGATGTATCGGACGATGTCCTCCATCACCGCCGACTTGGCCTGGGCCGCACGATTGGCGATGGCCTCCTGGTGTTGGTTCCACGTGTTCTGCACCGACGTCTCGAAGGTGCGTACCGCCTCGGCCACCGTCCGGAGGTTGGCCCCGACGCCGCCGTCATCGGTGAGCTGACGGTGCATGGACTCGAGGGACTTCCGCTGAGCGGTGAGCTGCGCCAGCAGAGCCGTCGCCGCGGACCCGCGGATAGACGAGTCCTCCGCCCCGAGCGCCGTCGCGCGCGCGGACATCTCTTCGGCGTTCTGCCCGATCACGGAGGTGAACTTCTCGAATAGGGCGGCCGCCGTATCGGAGCGTCGAGCGCTGAGCCCGGGGCCGTTGTCGCTCGCCACTTTGGCGACGTTGTTCCTCAGCGCCTGGAAGGCGTCGGCGAAACGCACGCCGGACTCCGGGTTGTTGATGAGCTCGTACGTGCGGACGTTGTCCTCATAGTGGTAGTACCCGTACCGCATGTCCGCCGACCAGTCGTCACGCCCCGCGCCGCCGGGCGTCCCGCCGATCCATCCGTTCTCGGCGGTCTGCAGTTCGTCGAGCACCGTCGCCAGCCCGCTGTCCTCCACGCCCGCGACAAGTGCGAGGAGCGCCTCCAACCCCATGTCCCCCGTCGCGGTGGACCCGCTCGTCGAACCCCCTGCGCCCGTCGCTCCGTGGTCGCCTGAGCCCGTGGTGGTCTCGTCTTCGGCCATGTCGTCTCCTCGTTCGCAGGGGGTTCTCGTGATGGGTTTCGAGTCAGGCCTGGGCCTGCACCGCACTCAGATCGTCGGTCTCCTCGAAGAGCTGTTCCGCCTTGTCCAGCTGGTCGCGGAACTCGGGCAGCGTGTTCTCGGTGAAGGTGTCCGTGAACGAACGCACCTGACCGGCGAGCGCCGAGACGGTGTTGCCGACCTGCGCGGCGGCGTCCCATCTCGCCTCGACGGGTTGGGCACGAAGGTCCGAGCTGATGGCGTAACCATCCGTGCCGTACAGCGCATCGTCGGTGGTGGTCTCGACGCCCTGGACCAGCGCCTTCACCTGCTTGTACTGTTCGCGATCGAAGGCGACGCGGGTGCCGTCATCTGCCACGATTTCTCCTCTCGTCGGGGTCACGGGGTACCCGCCGACGGCGGGCACCCCGTCGTGCTCAGTTGAAGACGGCCGCGCCGCGCACGTCGCCGTCGAAGAACTCCTCGCGAACGCGCATCGCGGCGTTCTTGATGTTGAGGCCGGCCTGCTGGACCTCTTCGTACTCGACGTTCCAGCGCTGCTGCAGTTCGCCCCACACGGGCAGCGAGCGGCCCCACTGGGCCTCGCCCATCGGGCGGATGGTGTCGTAGATGTTCTGCAGGATCTGCTCGACCTCCTGGCAGGAGCTGTTGAGCGACTGGTTGGCCACCTCGAACTGGACGAGATCGACATTGAAGGACATAGCTTTTTCCTTTCGGGGGGAAGGGGGTGATCAGGCCGCGGCGCTGGACGTGGTGGAGTCGTCGGTGTTGGTGCGCTGCGTCAGCAGCGCCTGCACCTGGGTGTTGAGGACGTCGAGCTTGTTCTTGATGTCGCTGTACTCGCTCTGCCACTCGATGAGCCGGCGCTGCAGCACGATTCCGGCCTCCGCCCGCGCCGCTGCGGCCATCGTCTGGGTGGCGTCCTCGACGCGACCGCGGGCGGCCTCCATCGCGGAGACCTGCTCCATCGTGCGGCTGATGATCTGCTGAAGGGTTCCTGCTTCGAAACCGGTGAGCTGTGCCATGAATTTCTCCTTGTTCGGGGGTGATGAGGGGATGAGTTCGAACGAATGGGGACGTGGATGCGAAACCTGCGGGCGCCTCCTCTCCTACGTCGCGATCGTGGGGCCTGTCGGCAGGAGCGCGAGCAGCGCTTCCGGCACGGCAGGAGAACGGGAGGCGTCGAGCCCGAGAGCGGATGCCGTGGCGGTGTCTGCGACGGGATACTTCGTGCCGTCGTCCGAGACGAGGTACAGGCCGATGCCGTTGACGCCCGGCGCAGCCGCCGTGGCGGCGAGAAGCCCGGAGCCCGGGGCCACCTCGACGGCTCCGCCGGCCTCGACGAGCGCGACGGTCTCGACGGTGGCGATGCTCGTCCGCCCGTCGGTCCACACCGAGCACGGGGCCGCCTCGGGGGCCATCGGCGTCGGGGGCGTACGGGGCAGTTCGTCCTGCCACGCCGCGGCATCCGTGATGCGCGCCGCGACGAGATCACGCCGGTCCAGAACGCGTGGCGACGGCAGTCCGGACGAAGGGGCGGCGGTCAGCAGCGCCGCGACCGTCTCGGTGATGGGCATCAGACCCTCGGAGGTCACGACGTAGCGAGACCCGTCGCCCTCGGCATCCATCACCTGCCCGAGCGTGGTCGCTTGCCCGGCGATCTCCGGTCCGACCCCGCCGAGCGTCAACGGCGACAGACCGAGGTCGCGACCGCCGGGAATCGTGTCCAGCCACGCGGGCTCGACCGGGCGAGCCTGCGTCGGCTCGAAGCCGATCGCGCGCGCGGCCCAGGGAGCTTCGACGCGCGAGCGCACCCCGTTCCAGAGGAGCCACAGCTGCCCGCCCGACGTCACGAGCACTCCCTCGCCGTCGCCCAGGGGCGTCGTCCGGGGCGCCCCGCCGATCGTCAGGGACGTCGTGTCGTCGGCTGCGCACGCGGTCCAGGTCGGCGCCGGCGACGAAGCAGACGGCAGTTCGTCGGGGAGGCCCTCGACCCCCACCGCGCGGCCCCGGGGCACGGACGCGAGATCTGCACTCGAGACGCGGACCACCGGCGGCGGTCCCCCGACGAGAAGGGCGGCGGATGCCAGATTCCTGACGGGGTGGAGCACATCGTCGATGAGCACGTAGCGGCTACCGGTCGTCTCGTCGACGAGGAGCGCGCCGCGCTGCTCGCGCCAGCTGTCGTTCGTCGTAAACAGGAAGAGATTCAAGACGACCACGACCACGATCGCGGCGGCCGCGACGGCGGCGCCGACCCCCATCCCGGTGGACGTGCGCCGAAGCGGACGGTCGGGTGAGTCGGGGTCGGACCGCAGGACCGCCGCCGAGAGGCGCCCGCGCAGGAAGAGGTGCGCGTCGACGAGATCCCGTCTGCCGTACATGTCGTCTCTCCTTTCCTGCCGTCATCTCGACCACGGCCGCACGGCCGCGGATGGTTCACACGATGTCCGCGATCCAGTCGAAGAGACCGGCCACGGCGAGCATCAGACCGGGGACGGCGATGGCGCAGCACCAGTGCAGGACGTCGCCGGCGCGGCCCCAGGTCGGTGCGAGGCGTGTGCGGGGAAGCACCAGGGCCAGCACGCACGCGTTGGCGGCGACGACCACCAACAGGAGGACGGAGAGGATCTGCCACACCGGGTCGAGGGGCGCGGCCTGCGCGACACCGAGCACCGCCGCCGGCAGAGCGGCGGCGACGAGCACCGCCCCGCGTTGCAGCGTCGCGTGCAGCTCTCTCGCCTGCAGCAGAACGCCGACGCTCGCGGCGACCGTCAGGGCCGCGCAGGTCCATTCGCGGACCAGCGCGAGGTCGATCAGCGCCGCACACAGCAGGGCGGCCCAGGCGACCCACAGGGCGGTGGCCGTCTGGTGCGCGACCGTCGCGCGCCGCTGCACGTCGTCGGCTGGGACGGCGTCCAGGCCGGTCTGGAACTCCGCCGTCGACAGCGGCACGGAATCGACGGCCAGTCCGCCGATCCACGCGGCGAGCCCCGGGATGCCGCGCGCCAGACCGAGCGCGAGGACCACGAGGATCGCCGCCCCGGCGGCCAGGTCGAGACCGAGCACGAGCGGCAGAGACAGGGCGGAGACCGCCAACATGGCCGCGCCCGTCGAGGCCAACAGCACGGGACGGACGCCGCCGCGGGCGTAGGCCGCCGCACCCGCCGCGACCCCCCACAGGGCGGCTCCCGCCGCGAGGATCGCCAGCGGGGAGACCTCGGCGCCGGGGAACAGGGCGGCGGGCACCGTCGCTCCCGCGACGCCGGCCGCGACGACGCCCACGCCGGTCAGGACTGCGGCGATCGGGTCATCCCACAGCCGCCCGACGAGAACACCCGCGGCGAGCAGCACCAGCGCGAGCGCACCGGCGATGAGGGGGGCGATCGTGCCGGCGCCGCCGGCGACGACGACGGCCGCCAGTGAGGCGACCGCGGTCGCGGCCAACGCCGCTCGGCGCGTCGACCTGGCCGACCAGTCGTCATCGCGCGCGTCGAGCACCGACTGCACGCCATCGACGACGTCGTCGTACTGCGCCGGGGCGAGCGCGGCCGCGCGCGGGCGTAAGAACAGCACGTCGCCGTCGAGGAGCCCCGCGGATGCCGTACCCAGGTCCTCATCGAGGGGCGCTTGGCCGAGACGCTGCAGCACCCACCCTCCGTGGTCCAGGCCCCGCGTGGCGAGCGAAGGGTCGAGATGGCCGACGATCGTCGGCAGCAACTCCGCGATCGGGATGTGCGAGGGAACGGCGAGCTCGACGCGGGAGGTCGGCCCGACGACGCTGAGACGGCACATGTCGCCGGTGCTCGCGGCGACGAAGGACTCTTCGGGCCGCCGGTGGTCCTCTGCCGTGCCGGGTGCTGTGCGCTGATCGAGCGTCGTCATGCACTGCACACGCGCCGCGACGAGGCGAGGGTTCATCGTGGGGGCACGACCTTCGCCGCGGCGCGATGAACCCCGCGCGGGGGGACAGCCGTGGAAGGGGTGACGCACATGCAGCGAGGAGAGCCGACATGAGCACCATTCCCTTCCGCAGGCAGCAGAGAGAGAAGCCGCCCGAGCTGCCCTCGGGCGACATCGAGCTGCAGGAGCCGCCATCACTGCCCGAGCTTCAGCCGAAGGATCCGCTGACGATGCTCATGATGGTGCCGATGATGCTCATCAGCGGGGTGATGATGCTCGTCTTCCTCGGCGAGCGCAATCCCGCCCTCGCCGTCGGGCTCTTCCTGGGCATGCTCGCCCTGGCGGTGCTCATGGTGCTGGTGCAGCTCACCCGGGCTGCGGCCGAACGCCGGACCACTGTGCGCGGCGATCGCCGGGACTTCCTCCGATACCTCGGTCAGATGCGCGGGAAAGTCCGAGGTGCGGCCGCACAGCAGCGCGCTTCCCTGATGTGGCGGCATCCCGACCCGGCGTCGTTGTCGAACATGGCGATGACCGCGCGGCTGTGGGAGCGCCGCGGCAATCACGGCGACTTCGGCGAGCTGCGCATCGGCACCGGGTCGCACAGCCTCAGTCAGCGCATCACTCCCCTGTCGACCAAACCCATCGCCGATCTGGAGCCCCTGTCGGCGCGCGCGCTGCGGCGCTTCATCGCCGTGCACGGGTCGGTGCCCGGCCTTCCCGTCTCCCTGTTCGTGCGTCGTCTCGCCGACATCCGCCTCACCGGCGACGACGATGCCGCGCGGGGCATGGCCCGGGCGCTCGTCGCCCAGGCGGTGACGACGCACGCGCCGGATGAGCTGCGCGTCGCCGTCTGCACGACACCGGAGCGCGCCGCCGACTGGGATTGGACGAAGTGGCTGCCGCACGCGCAGCACCCGAGCGGCCAGGACGGCGCGGGCTCCGCGAGACTCTTCGCGACGGACGCCGCCGAGTTCATCGAGCTGATCGACGCCGACATCAACGGGCGCTCCCGCTTCGAGCCCGGTGCCTCTCCCACCGCCGAAGAGCCCTACCACCTCGTCGTCTTCGACGGCATCGCCCCCGTGCCCGGGTCGCGCATCACGGCGGGCGGATACCGCTGCACCACCGCGATCACCCTGGGCATCGAGGTGGACGAGAACGACACGTCCGGCCTGCTGCTGGACGTGCAGACGGATGCCGTGCACATGCTCCGCCGCGATCGCACCGAGGGCGTGCAGCGCTCGCTGTTGTGCGTTCCGGATGCCATGAGCATCGCCGCCGCGACGGCGCTCGCTCGCGTGATCGCCCCCTACCGTGCGGGCGGCCGTTCGACAGATGCGAGCGAACCCATGGTGTCGGACTTCGAGCTGCCGACGCTGCTCGGCATCGACGACGTCGACAAGTGGTCCCCCGCGAGCTCTCTGCGCGAAGGCCTCGATCGCACGCGCCTGCGCATCCCGCTGGGCGTCGATGAGCGCGGCCACCCCGTGCATCTCGACATCAAAGAGGCCGCCCAGGGCGGCATGGGGCCGCACGGCCTGCTCATCGGAGCGACCGGCTCCGGCAAGAGCGAGCTGCTGCGCACGCTCGTGCTCGGTATGGCGATGACGCACTCGTCCGAAACCCTGAACTTCGTGCTCGTCGACTTCAAAGGCGGTGCGACGTTCCTGGGCCTCGACGAGCTGCCCCACGTCTCGGCGCTCATCACGAACCTCGCCGACGAGGCGACGCTCGTCACCCGCATGCAGGACGCCCTGGCGGGTGAGCTGAACCGGCGGCAGGAGTACCTGCGCGCGGCCGGCAACTACTCGTCGCTGCTGGAGCACGAGAAGGCTCGGCTCGCGGGCGTACCGCTCGAGGCCATGCCGACGCTGTTCGTCATCGTGGACGAGTTCAGTGAGCTCCTGGCATCCAATCCGGACTTCGCCGAGCTGTTCGTCATGATCGGACGGCTGGGCCGATCCCTCGGTGTGCATCTCCTGCTGGCCAGCCAGCGCCTGGAGGACGGCCGCATGACCAAACTCGAGAGTCACCTGTCCTACCGCATCGGCCTGCGGACGTTCTCGGCGATGGAGAGCCGGAGCGTCATCGGCGTCCCCGACGCGCACCAGCTGCCGAACGCACCCGGCAACGGGTACCTCCGCAGCGACGTCGCGACGCTCACACGGTTCAAAGCCGCGTACGTCTCGGGCACCTACCGGCGGCGCACGCGCGAGGAGCGGCAGGAAGAAGTGCGTCAGCAGGTCGTCGTCTTCCAGGCATCGCCCGTCGTGCCCCCCGTGGTCGAGGACACGTCGCTGCCCGTACCGGAAGAAACGGCCGCCGTACCCGCCCCCACGGGAACATCGCCCGGGGTCGACGACACGGTCATGTCGATGATCGTCGACCGCCTCGACGGCTTTGGTCCCCCGGCTCACCAGGTCTGGTTGCCGCCGCTCGCCGCACCGCCGACGCTCGACCAGCTGCTGCCGCCGCTGCTCGTCGACCCGGACCGCGGACTGCACGCCATCGGCTGGACCGGTTCCGGACACCTCGGCGTGCCGATCGGCGTGGTCGACAAACCCTACGAACAGACGCGGGAGCTCTACGAGATCGACCTCGCCGGCGCGGGCGGCAACGTCGGCATCGCCGGCGGTCCCCAATCCGGCAAGACCACGCTGTTGCGCACCATGGTCAGCGCCCTCGCGCTCACCCACACCCCGGCCGAGGTGCAGTTCTACTGCATCGACTTCGGCGGCGGCGGCCTCTCGACGCTCGAAGGACTCCCCCACGTCGGCGGTGTCGCCACCCGCCGTCAGGCCGAGCAGGTCGCGCGCACGATCGCCGAGGTGCGCACCCTGCTCCGCGACCGCGAACAGCTCTTCACCGACGCCGCTCTCGAGGGCATGGCCGAGTACCGCGCGAAGCGCGCCGCCGGGGAGCTCGCCGACCAGCAGTTCGGCGACGTCTTCCTGGTCGTCGACGGCTGGGCGGCTCTGCGCGCGGAGTTCGAGGAGCACGACATGACGCTGCGGGAGATCGCGCGGCAGGGCCTGGCCTACGGCGTGCACGTCATGATCTCGACGAGCCGCTGGACCGACGTGCACAGCTCGCTGCGCGACCAGCTCGGGACGCGCGTGGAGCTGAAGCTGGGCGACCCGATCGACTCGGTCCACGGCATGCGCAAGGCGGCGACCGTGCCGCAGCTGCCGGGACGCGGCATCACCGTCGATGGCATGCACTTCCTCGCCGGCGTGCCGCGCATCGACGGCGACACCTCGGTAGAGGGGCTCGCCGCGGCATCCCGAGGTCTCGGCGAGGCCCTCGACGAGGCGTGGGACGGTCCCGTCGCCCCGCCGGTGCGCATGCTGCCCGCGGTGCTCGACGCCGCTGTGCTGCCCGTTCCCACCCTGCCCGGCCCGATCATCGCGCTCGGGCACGGCGAGCAGGACCTGCAGCCGGTGTGGCACGACTTCGCGCTGAAGCCGCACCTGAGCATCGTCGGCGATTCGGCGAGCGGCAAGACCGGGGCCCTTCGGCTCATCGCGCGCGGCGTCGTCGACGCGTATGCGCCCGACGACGTGCGGATGGTCGTCATCGACCCGCGCCGCGGCATCGTCGAGTCGGTGCCCGAGAACTACCAATTCGCCACCGCCTTTTCGACCTCGGCCACCGAGCAGGTGGTCGCGAAGCTCGTCGCCGAACTGCGCGGCCGCGTACCGAGCGCCGACATCACACCGGCGCAGCTGCGTCGGCGGGACTGGTGGAGCGGCCCGGAGTTCTTCGTGCTCGTCGACGACTACGACCTGCTGCTGGGCGGGGGGATGTCGGGCCCACTCATGCCGCTCGTCGAGCTCATCCCGCAGGCGGGCGACATCGGACTGCACCTCGTCCTCGCCCGCGCGGGCGCGGGCTCGAGCAGAACGGCGATGGATGCCGTCATCCGACGCCTGCACGAGTCGAACACACCCGAGCTGACGCTGTCGATGCCCGCATCCGAGCCGATGACGTTCTCGCCGGGCCGGGGCAGGCCGCTGCCGGCCGGACGCGCGTCCCTTCTCACGCGACGCGGGGGAACCGGTCTGCAGATCGGCTGGACGGAGCCGCCGCAGTGAGCCTCGACCGCACGAGGCGCGCGCTCCGACGCATCACGGTCGTCGCCGTGGCATCCCTCGCGGCGGGGCTGCCGGCTGTCGCACTGCCGAGCCTCCCCGCGGCAGCCGCGGCGTCGTGCGCGGCTTCGGCCGGTTCGCCGGTCATTGAGGGCGCGTCGTGGGGGCAGAAGCGGATGGGCGCCGAGCACGCGTGGGCTCGCACGACGGGCGACGTCGTCGTCGCCGTGCTCGACACCGGGGTCAGCGCGGCGGCGACGTCGTTGCAGGGTCATGTGCTGCCGGGTGTCGACCTGGCGGGCGGTCCCGCCGACAGCGATTGCTACGGACGCGGCACGTTCGTCGGCTCCCTCATCGCCGGGCACGCCGTCGAGGGCACGCAGTTCGTCGGACTCGCACCGGGGGCGACGATCCTTCCTGTTCGCATCACCAACGATCCCGACGACATCACGCTCGTCGACGCGCTGCCGACTCTCTTGGCACGCGGCATCACGGCAGCGGTCGACGGGGGCGCCCGAGTGATCGCGGTACCGCTCACGGCGACGGCCAGCTCTCCCGAGCTGGAGCAGGCCGTGCAGGCGGCGGTCGCGGCCGATGTCCTCGTCGTGGCCGCCGCAGGATCCCCGACGACGGACGCGGCGGCTTACCCCGCCAGTCTCGACGGTGTGCTGTCGGTCGCGCCGCTCGGCGAGGACGGTGGCGTCGAGGCGTCTCGGCTCGGAGCCGCGCCGGATATCGCGGCTCCCTCCGCCGGTCTCGTGGGCGCCGTGCCGGACGGCGCAGGGCACGTGGTCGGCGACGAGCCCGGCCTCGCCGTGGCCTACGCCGCCGGTGCCGCGGCCCTCGTCCGAGCCGACGATCCCACGCTCACCGTCGAAGCCGTCATCCAGCGCCTGATGGTCACGGCCGATGCGCCAACTCGACCCCTGCCGGAGGGAGCGAGCACCGACCCATCGCTCGGTGCCGGCGTGGTCGACCCCGTCGCCGCGATCTCGCGCCTCGCCCCCGGGCAGATCGTGGCCGCGCCCGACGAGGCGCTGACGCTGAAGGTTCCCCCGCCGGCCGACGAGCGCCCCGGCGGTCTCGCGCTGGTTCTGGGCCTCGGCCTGCTGGGAGCGGCGGCCGCCGTCCTGGGGCCCCTCGTCGCCGCGCGGGCTGTCCGTCGCCCCTCTCGCAGGTGATGGACGCTTCTCTTCGACACGCCCTGTGTCCGGCCCCTCACGTGCAGGAGGGCCCCGGCGTGTTCGCGGGGCCCTCCTCAGGGATGGCAGCTAGGGCGCCGACAGAACTCAGAAGTCCCAGTCGTCGTCCTCGGTCGCCTCGGCCTTGCCGATGACGTACGACGAACCCGAACCGCTGAAGAAGTCGTGGTTCTCGTCGGCGTTCGGCGACAGGGCCGAGAGGATCGCGGGGTTCACGTTCGTGACCGACGCGGGGAACATCGCCTCGTAGCCGAGGTTCATGAGCGCCTTGTTCGCGTTGT
>Ga0308172_1000656_pt1 | contig 36787 bp, 29 predicted proteins | sample PhyGR2_FD_202134 | JGI IMG/M metagenome (GOLD analysis project Ga0308172, IMG submission 202134) | Phyllosphere microbial communities from UC Gill Tract Community Farm, Albany, California, United States - DLSLSG.R2 | ecosystem: Host-associated > Plants > Phyllosphere > Unclassified | place: USA... | reverse complement strand
GGAATGATCCGGGTCAGCAGGACCGCAAGCAGCGGCATGATGAGGAACTGGCCGAGCACCCCGATGGTAACATCGACCGGGCGCTTTACGACTTCACGAAAATCGTCGACCGAAAGTGTGAGCCCCATGCCGAACATGATGATCGACAGAAGCGTGACGATCCACGGTCCAATCTGCTTGAACGTATCTGGAAAATAAAAGCCGAGCACGGCAAACAAGATGACCCAGACCGCAAAGGTTTTGCCCACAAAAGCCGAAACGGCTGCCAGCGATTTCATGTCTACACTCCCAAAATGAACATGAAACCCCCTCTAGACTCCTAGGGTGCTCTGTCAAGGTCATTACGCCGTTGCTACAACCTCGCGGTCAAAACGATACGTCGCAAATCCCGGAAGATCGAATACCTCTACGTCAACAAGCTCAGTTGGCCAAATCTAGCCAACATTCACCGCAACATCTGCCCCACCAAATATGAAGCCAGATTGGCTGCAAAACTCATCGGGACGCAACCATATCTAGCGCGACTCGAATTTTCATTTGTCCTTGCTTACGGGAATGCTAATCTTATCAGCGACTTCGATCCGCCTCCCCGAAAAAGCGCGCCTGGGCGCATAAGGATCATGACGGCCTATGTCAATGACGCCAAAGGTCTTGTTTGGAACCGAGGCAGGTCCATAAGCCGCATCCCGTGGACTTCATTTCGGTTCATCTTCACTATACGAGTGGCGTCGGCACCACTGGGTTACCAGTCTACAGGGCGTCTGCGGACGCTTATCGCGGCAAGCGCCAGCAGCGTTAAGAAACCTGGGTGATGTAGACAAGCGAGCCGCGACCGAATCCCGTTTGCTCGAGGAAATGACGGCCACCCATGCCGACCAAAACGAGACGATGAACAGGATTGAAAGAATAGGTTGTACCCTGTGGTTCATCACGCTGCGGTGGCTGCGACCTGAGCTCAAACGAGTTTGTGCTACGGGTGAAGCTCAGTCGCTGGCGTTCGCGGCCTGTTCGAGCTTTTCGATGTGCTCGCGGCAGAGCGTCTCAACCAGCTTGTGAAGTTCCGCGGTCCGCTCCAGAAGCCAGGTGAGCGCCTCTTCGGAAACCTCGAAACGCTTCGAATAGCGTGCCTTGACGTAGGCCTCATTCAGAATGTTGTACCACGTGGTAAATCGCTGACGGTCGCGCGGCCAGATGTCGATCAAACGGTGATCACGACCTTCGGAAAGTCCACGCAGGAATTTGAGATTGTGCGACGCAGGGGAATAGTTTGTCAGTGTCAGGAGGTAGCAGTTGTAGGCGCTCTCCACTGCCTGATGGAGATTGAAGGCCGCTAGGTGCAGGTTACCTTTCGCAACGAGATATTTTGCCACATCAGCGAAATCTCGCGCATCCGGGAAGTGCCGCAAAAAATGATCTTCTGCCACCCTGAGTGCATCGGCAGGGCTGAGTTGTTTCGCCTCTGCGAGCGGCCGATCGTCGAATTCGTAAAGAACAACACCTTCGCGGGCGAGATCAACGAAGAAGTATTGGCCATCATTTAGGAAATTACTGATTTCGCGAGCGCCGTGCACGATGAGGCCCACGGGCGTCTCGATCTCCTTGTCCCACATCAGCCGGTCTGTTGTCTTGTCCCAGTATTTGGGATCGGCAAGTTCCTTGTTGCTGACGATGACAAGGATGTCGAAATCCGAGCGGTAGCCTTTCGACGTATGCGGCTCATCCACCCAGGTGCCACGCGCGTAAGAACCAAACAGAATGATTTTGAAAATGCGTCCATCCTTCTTGGCGTCAGACTTGGAGCGCTCCACCAGATCAGCAAACTCTTCCTGAATAATTCCGACGACGCGCGCGAGCTCGCGCTGCTTTCGTTCCGGCAAATGTTCAACGCTGGTCTTCATGTCTGCTCCGTTTCTGGACGGTATCCTCTATGGGCCATTGTAAACTTCTTTGAAACTCCGATTTTTGGTCGCCGCCAATCGCATGCTTGTCTCCCGCTAGCGCAATCTTCCGGCGCGTTGTCTGCGCCCTCACCTGTTTTTCCAGTCGCGCCAGCAAACCCAATCCTCGTATCGTCCACCCCTTGTCCCCCGCCACTGATCAATCGTGCGATCGGTTTACGCATATCGCCCTCCCCTGATTGACGCGCTTGTGTCCCTATTCAAACACGAGCAATTGCCACTTGGCGACTACTACTTTTAGTAGTAGAAATGCCTCATGGAACGTGATATTGCGGGCGCTTCCGGCGCGGGTCTTGCCTCATGCCTTGTCAGGACCGGCATCCTCCCAGCGCACCCCATGCTGAACCGGATGGAATTGCCGCTGGATATGATATTCGTCCCAATTTCCTGATGGATCGGTTCATAGTTTAGGGAACAAAATACCCGGGGCCGATAGAGCCACAACCTACGCATAAACCCAGGAAGCACAACACCTTGCAGTAGAAGATATATGTCGATTGCATCGACATATTAAATCCCACATGTCGACTAAATAAGGAAATATCGACATGGCATGCTGCCGGTTTATGGGACACGAGGTTAAGCTAATCCCACCTTGTTTTCAATTCCATAGGGCTGAGATAGCTCCGTGTCCACGAAACCGGCAGCAGGCCAGTTCTTCATCCATGGAACGTCGATGTCAGATTAGGCGGCAGCGAGCAACGTGGGGGCAGACCACCGGTTACCTTCCAGCTTGCCACCACAACGATGTCCACACTGCCGTAAAAAGTAGTTTCAGGGAAAATTGCTATCAGCTTACGCGCTATTGGCATTTTTTTCACAGGTCAAAACAAGAACCTCCTGGCAAATGAAGACGAGAATTGCATACCTTCTGTCCTTCGGGGGTGCCATGTAACTCGTCCAGAAGCCGGCTCAAGATTGTCCTGACGTCGTCATCACCGTTGTGCTCGATATAAAACCGGGACAGATTTTTACCGGTTTCCTGTCGTTGGGCCAGTAGCAGATACGCTGTCGCCGTGGTCCAGAAACCGGGAGTGTCCTCCGGAAGCGACTCTGGAAGTTCTGCAAAACCGCGGCGCGAAATCTTCAAGCCGAGCAGCGTATTGTCGGTCTCCAGGATCGTGCCGAGAAGGAAGAAAAATGCACGCCTCCCAGCCAATGCCGATATGTCAGGCACGTGTGCAATATAGAACATTCCAGGCTGCACTTGGAGCTTATCAGTTGATGAAATCGTGGACGGGCGGTCGGGCTGCGTCCCTTTTGCCCATCCCCGCAGGAAGTTACTCAGGATAGGGTTGCGGGGCAAAGCCTCACGTCTGATGGACTCATTATCAAGCTTGATTTCTGGGAGCGGTGTGTCGGCAAGAAGAGATTGCGGCTGAAACAATGCGGTATCAGGCGCAAACAGCAGCCAATGGAACTGTGAATAGAGAATGTCCGGTTTCGATTTTGACTCATAGCGCCTCGCCTGACGCGCAAACTCAGATAAAACGGCCTTTCTAAGAAACTTTTTGTCATCGGCGGAAACGAGTCCTTGAAGCTCTGGAGCCATGAAACTCCAGATTGCCTGCTCGGTCGGCCAACCATTGCGGAATTTCGCATCCCTAATAAGAGGACCCCACTCGTTCAGAGCCTTCTCAATATCCACACGCATCCGTGGTGTACCGATACGATAGAGAAACGACCAAACGCGCAGTTTGGCGTTTCGGACCTCGTGCAACCTGTTGGCGGACGGATCAATAGTGAGGGACGCAAATAAGGCGGTATGCGTTGGACCGCTGCTCGCGCTAAGAAAACGCTCTTGGTTCCGGGTCAGGGTGGGGAGCCATAGCAAGTTGGACAACTTTCCAGCAGGAATATCGGGCGTGATCAGGCGGGTCGAAAAGCCGTCCGGTTTGCTCGATCTAATGCTTTGAAAGAAATCGAAAAATGAATCGTAGCTAAACGCCTCGGCTCTGATTGCCGCATCAAACGCTGGTAAAACCATGTCCGTCACGAGCTTTTCGGCGGGCAAGGGGTAAAGGTGCCTGTTGCTCCATATGTTGCTGCTACTCGCCGCCAAGATTATAAGTCCGACAACAATAGGAATTATTTCTATACCGGTGACAAAAATTAATGGCCAGTCTTGGCTGGCAGGCGAGTAAGGCTGCAGGTGGTTGCGCCGCCGGACCAAGTCCCAAATGTGTTTTTTATCCGTCTTGATAATACGTTTGATCCAGGATCGGAGTGTGAGCCTCCGGAAAAGGATCCCAAAAGTCAGACGTAATGATAGCAAGGACAAAAGCGAGACAGCGGCTAAACGAATGTCTGTGCCATTACCAATTCCCCATGCCAGATAGGCGGTAACAAGAGTGAGTCCGAAAATGGTAAGACCAAACCAGAGATTTATCGACCGCATGATGTAATACGACGGCATCAGCGTCTTGGTGCAATCGAACGAGAAAGGCCAGCGCCCCTTCTCCAAAGCCTCGTGATAATATGAGTTGAGATCAATTGTCTCTAGGCGTGGTGGTTGATCTTCCAAGGGGAAGAGCGGGATTTTTCCATTGAAGTAAGCCGGTTTGCCCTGACTACTTCTGCGCAAAATAGCATTGCCGCGCTGCGCTTCGGCGAGCCAGTCGAAATAATGTTTTGCCGATTGCCAGCCGCAGACCGTGGTGAGAAGGCCCGGATTTTCCGAAAAATTAGCTCCCTCCTCAATGGCGTTGACCATTGCAGCGACGCCTTTTCCCTCCGTATAGTCTGACAACGGGATTGTATCACCCTTCGGCGGCAACAGTCCCTCGATACCTCTTGCGAGCGCTTGGATGAAGTTTGCATGTTCGGCAAAACTTAGCTCAATAGATGCGCGGTTTAATAGTTCTGTCCACTTGTCGACGCGCCAGTTGCCTTTCTGCGCAACTCCGCGTGTCCGTTCTCTTCCAAAGCTGATAAGTTCACCCAATTCATCTAGCAGCCGAGGTAGATTTTCTTTTCCGGCTTTCTCCTTCTGCGTGGGCTCCAAAAAAAACGGCGCTACGGCGCGTTGTGAGTCATTTTCAAGCTCAGCCGGATTGTCGGGATTTTCAGAATTGCCGAAGCTGCCGGAACCCTCTGCAACTCCGTCTGTGCTTATGCCGTCAGGCGAAGATGGGTTGGCGATTAGCACGTCTACCATCCGGCACTTTACCGTCGCAAGCGCCTGCTTGCGAGCTTCGACCAGAAGCTGGAACCCTGTTGGGTCCTCATCCGGGCGAAAATCCCTGAGACGTCGCGAATAGGCTTTGCGGATCGCCTCCTCGTTGCTCAGGGGCTTGATGCCGAGCAACGCCCAACAATCGCCACTCATTGCGGCTGGCCCCACATTTGATCAAGCGCGTCCAGCTGTTTGGCAAACTTTTCCCGCAGTGGCCTCGCATCCCGCAGTCTCTGATTATCCAGAGCCGCGATAAACTGCGCCATTAATGCTGATATCTGTTGGCGCTGCTCGCCGATTGCCTCGGCGTAGAGGCGCTCCGCCCTTGCGACCAAGGCGAGGTTTTCTTGCTGCTCGCGCGGGGCCAACTTGATTTTCGATAGTTCCTTGAAGCGCAGAGCGATTTCGGATTCGGTCAGGCTGGATTGGTTTTGGAACACTTTACGCTTAAGTTCTCCTGTCGAGAGAATCTTGACCTCGACCTCGAGCGCGCCGCTGACATCATAAGTAAAGCGGACCCCAATGCATTGAGATCCGGCCTTGCCAAGCGGTACCGGCACTTCCAGATTTCCGATCAGAATGTTCTGTGAAGGCCGCATGTTCTCGCCTTGATAGACCTGTACATCAATCTTGGTCTGCCCATCGACGGTGGTGGAGTAAAACTGCTCGCGACTTTGCGGAATGATCGCGTTGCGTTCGATAATGGGCGACATCAGCAACTCGTTTAGGCCGTAGGCTTGCTCAACCGACGCAATACCCAATGTATAGGGGCACACATCAGTCATTATTATCTCGTCAAGCGCTTCGTGCCGTGCATGGAGCGCAGATTGAAGCGCCGTTCCGATGGCAATGGCGTGATCGGGATTAGGATGCAACAGGGGAAACCGCCCGAACAAACGGGTCGTCATGGTCTTGAGCAGCGGCATTCGCGATGCGCCACCCACCAGAACAATCTGACTAAGCGACGACGGATCTGTTTCGGAATCGCGAATGACCCTTTCGATCGGTCTCCGCAACCGAGTGATCAGCGGCTTCCACAGCTCCTCTGCCTCCAGTCGCGTAATTTTGCCCTCAACGTCTTTTCCAAAGATGTTGATATGATAAGCCGCGTCCTGGGTCTCGCTCAGAGCTGCCTTAATCCGCTCGGCCTCGTTCAAAAACCTGGCCCGATCCAGAGGCCGCTGGCTTTCGAAATCGATATTGTGGAGGTTCATGAGGTGTGAAGCCAAGCTGTCCCTGAAATCATTGCCACCTAGCATAGAGTCCCCGGCGGACGCCCGTATCTCCATAACCCCGTCGAACTTGTGTAATAGGGAAACGTCAAACGTGCCTCCTCCGAGATCAAGAATCAGAAATTGCCCATCCTCGGAGCTTGCGAGTCCATGGGCCAGTGCAGCGGCAGTCGGTTCGTTAATAAGTCTCGTTACATTCAGCCCTGCCAGATGCGCGGCATTGATGGTGGCCTTACGCTGCGGATCGCTGAAATAGGCCGGGATAGAAATAACCACATCAGATACTTCGATATCGAGCGCAGCCTCTGCGTCTCTTTTCAGGCTTCTCAGGACAAGCGCAGACAACTCCTCGGCGCGCCATGCCTTCTTCGCAAGTTTCACCTCGTGATTTGTCCCCATCCACCGTTTGAAGGATGCCACCGTTTTGTCCGGGTGAGTAACCAGCCTGTCGAGAGCTGGACGTCCGACAATTGCGTCGCCGTTATCCGCAATACTGACCACCGATGGTGTCAGAAAGTCGCCCAGCGCATTCTCGATCAGTTTCACGCCCTGATCAGTCCAGTGTGCTACTAAAGAGTTTGAGGTTCCAAGATCGATACCAATAAGCGCCATTAATCGTTCCATGTCCTAATTAAAGAAAAGACCTCGCACCAATCGCTCACTGAGACCAAGTTCGTGCACTTAATTTCTTATGAATTGCTATATCCAACCGCCCAGGACTTGCCGAGGCGCTTCACGCCTTCCTCAGCGATCGGTGCTAGGCCCTGTTGACAAAGTAGCTTCAGCCGCGCGTTGAAAACTACTTGTCTGCGTCTCCCAAAAAGGCTTCGATGCTAACTCCGTGAAGCCTTTGACGCGCTGCCGCGGACGTCAGCCTGACGTCGGGATTTTCCTCCACCGCCCTTCCATACCAATATTTTGCGGCATGAAGGTCGCCGATCTTCTCATAACACTCTCCCAAACGCTCACCGAGATATCATCCAACGACTGGTCGCCATCTGCCATGAAAAGATAAATCTTAATCGCGTCCGCTGCCTTCCCACTTGCGATCAGGTCTTTTGCTTGGCGCTCTAAATAATTGAAGTTATACAAGATTTATCTCCTGTTTTTACAGCGTGTGGCAGCTTCAGCTAAGCTGCACAACTCACGAACCGGCGCAAGTGTGGCAACCATATTTTTGCGGCGGCCAACACGAGAAAGGTAGCGAAGGATTTTTGGGTTTTGGCGTATCGGGTAGCGACGCGACGAAATTGCTTGAGCCTGTTGAACAGCCGCTCAATGCGGTTTCGGTCCCTCTAGGCTCTGAAGTCACAGGCGGGCGGGTCTTTGCGGTTGGCCCTCGGAGGGATGACGAGTTTGATCCCGTGGACCAACAACTCTTCGCGCAGAGCGTCGCTGTCATAGCCCTTGCAAGAAACAGTCTCAGCTTGCCAACCGGCATTGCCAGAAGATCGGGAACGGCATTGTAATCCGAAGCTACCTGTCAGGATGAAGCGAAGAGAACGTCCCTGACCGCCTGCACGGGCGTGGATTTTCGTCGAAAAGCCGCCGCGGGATTGACCAAGAGCTTCCTTATAAGTCCCCCTTTTGCCGCCGCAGCCTGAGAATGGCCGCGAACCCGTCGATCATATGCTGCCAGTCATCGGCCAGCCTAAGTTCGACAAGCGCCTCCAACAGCGCGTCCCATAGAGTGACAACATGGTGGTAACGAAACTGTCATTCACTCCCTGGATCGCCGAAGATTCTGTATTCAACACGGTGCATCCGCCCAAGAGAAGAGAGACGACAATTATCCAAGCCTCGCCGGCCGATTTGCCGCTCAATCTTGGGCGTGGTTTCGGTTGCTATAGTATTTGCCGCGCCTTCAGTAGTTTGTCCAGCAGTGCCGTTCGACCCAGCGCTTCCGGGCCTGGTCTGCCCGAGCTTTTCAGCAATGCCGGGGCGGCTCAAATTGTCTCAACGGTGGCTCGTATTGCATAGCCGAAATTCTTACGCTCCACCCAACCAGACATCGTTTGCCCACGTTGCGAGGTTGGGCCAAGTCTCGGTCGTTGGACCGTTGTGGTCCCAGAAATGTATTTTGCCGTCGGGCGCGATGCAGTAGTAGTCACCGTTGTCTTCACATATTGGAAGCCAATCGTGGGGTAGGCCAGCGCTGCGGCCTTGTTCAATAGCCGATCTCAATTCCCCATAAACGCCACCCATCTCTTCATTTAGAGTAAGTGGCGACAGGTAACCCATGAAAGCATTAGATATGTTCTTGAGGAATTTTTTATAGTCTTCCGAGAATTCGAAACCCGTGGCGGCTTCGTATCTCGCTATTAGAGCATCATCTGGAAGCGGAATTTTACGTTTTCGCGGATCATCTAGTCGATTCACTTCACTAATAATCGCGTCAATATGTTCAGTCACCAGATACATCTCCTAGAAATCGTTTGCTCGGCTTGGACGGAATCCGGATATCGCGCTACCAATTCGATTGTCTAAAGACGTTCGGCATAAGCGGCCGCGTTCAGCCGCTGGTTTGAGAGGCCACCGAAGCCTCCATTGACCGATCGCATTTCCATGTCGGGATATCTGCCCGGAACCATCGATATGTGCCCACAAGTTTGGCAGGGTTACGCAGATACTAGACGGCTTTTATTGGTAATCGTACGGCATGTAGCGGGCTAGCGGAAGTTGATAAAAACTATTATTTCAAATAGATAAGCAAGCATTTCCCGTCCTTTTCCCCCACAAGACTGATCGGTCGAACATCATCACCTCCATCGATAGATATCTCTACCGGCAAGCCTTGATTTTCAAAAGACTGAAGTTCCTTTATCAACTCTTCAATGGTTTTCCCATTATTAACCCAATCCTTATGATCTGTGTTTTTGACGCTCATTATAAATCCCCTATACGTTTCAGATTTGTGTCGTAAGTTCCGAGGCGCGTCCCCTTAACGAGACAAAGCCATCGCCGGAACCGGCACCAACGCCTGACTTTTTGGACGACGAGGCGCTGTCATGGTGTTCTTGGGCGGCGATAACTGAGACGCTTTCGCCTTCGACGGCGATGTTTTGGCCCGCGGTGACACTCGAGCCGGCAATTGCGAGATTTTTGCTGGCATTGAGGTTCACATTGCCGGATGCAGCGAGTTCGGACCCGACCGTCTCCTCGTCATAGGTGTGATGCCGCTCACTTGCCTTCGACAGGGAACCGGATCTGGAATTCGATGTGTCCGTCTCCATGAAGTTTCTGCCCGCACTGACGATCAGGCCGCCGCCCACATCGATATTGAGATCAGCCGCGACCCTGTCAGGCGCCGCGATCCGGCTGCCGATGATGTTCAGGTCGCCTGATCCAGCCGTGCCCGCAGAGACGGAGACGTTGCCACCGGCCGTCAGCGATGAACCCTTTATGCCTGCTGGCATCTTCCGCACCTGCTTGGTAGGAACACGCTGGTCAGTGCTGTCACTGTAGCAGCTTGTTTGCGCACCGTTTAGGTTACAATTCGCTAAACTGACTTATAACCTGCGAAACAGTCATATTTCTCCAAGTCAAATCTGAACCCATACCGCTGAAAAAGCTTTTCGTTCGCTTCTGCGTTAATTTGATACTCTCCATATAGAAGTGGATCTTCGTCGGGTACGTTTAGCACTTCCCTAAAAAATTGAAGATCACTTTTTTCGAGCTGTAACATGTTCACGAGTGCAGCACTCTCGCTTTGGAACATGCTGATGATTAAATAAATTCCCATCGCCGCACCTCACATTCTTGTACTTCGACCAGGTTTCCGCGCTTTGTTTGCTTCCCAGTTTTAGGATCGTATTCACCTAAATGTTCTTCCCATTTTTATCATGTGGAAAACGAAGAAGAGGCGTGGTGCTGCTGATGGCCAATACAGGCACAGACGCCAATCCTGGAGGACAGTCCCTCGCAGACGGCTGCCGATCCTCATAGCCTGCTAGAAACCAAGCCCGGCTATGGCCGTCTCTGTGACGGCGTTGACGCCGCCGCTATCCGAAAGGCGCTCGGCCGAGCGCATGATGCTTTTTGCTGCCTTGCCGGCCTGACTGGTCACCGGAGTCGTCATTCCAGAAAAATTTTCTCATGCATCTCATGATAATTGGTTCGGTCGTTGACCGTCAGGAGGTTGATATTGTTACGGGCAAAGAGGGTCCACATCGCACTTGGTGGAGAAAGGAGTTCTCTAGCTAACAGTAATTTCCGTAATCGCCACCCGCATTCTAAGCTGCTTCTGCCCCGAGCGCGTAATCGAATTCGCTGAAAGAAAATTCGAACCCATACCTTTCGACCAGTTTCTCTGCCAGTTCTTCACTTAAATCGTAATAATCATACATACATGGATCGTCAGCTTTGACCTCGAATATTGTTTTCAGATATTCGAAATCTTCACTTGGAATACGCATCTTCTTGACAAGGAATCTACTTCCCTTCTTTTCAAAGGCAGCAATATACCGTTCAACCTTGTGCATAACAGGCTCTCCTACTTTGGCGTCGACCGCCCGGGATCTCCCGGCTTTGTCTGCTTTCCCGTTTTAGGATCAAATTCTCCGAGGTGCTTTTTACCAGTCTTGTCATAGACTTCTACTGCACCGTGCTGCTTATCCCATTCGTAAATCTTCCCCTTGCTATCAACCCAACGGGGTCTGCCCCCAACGCCACGCACTTCCTTCAAACCCGGGAAACCTGTAATTTCTTCAGTCTTAGGTTTTGGGTAATACTGATGATCGCCATTCTTCCCTCCTGTATTCTCACTGAGGACAACATTCGACATACCCGCATTTGCGAGAGTCTGCTGCATATCTGTCAGCATTCCCGGCGTCATAGTCTGATTGCCAATCGTGCCACCGGTAAGGAAAATGGCGCCGCCGTCATCGTAGACTTCAATTGTTAGGCTGGCCCTCACGCCATCCGGATATGTGACCAATATCTGTCGTTTTGGCTGATCTCCATTACCGGTAACAAGAACCGTACTGCCGTCGCTCCCTGTGAACTTCTGATTGATCTCTTTACCAGTGCTGGTTGTCGAGGCCAGCAGGAAGGCACCCGCCAGCCCTGCAACCGTGGCTCCAGTGGCGCCAATAATGCCGCGAACGATGTTGGTCATTTGCCGATAGTCCGTGAGGCAGTCCACGGCTTGTGTGGCCGTGAAATATTTCATCTGACCATTCGGCAGCATTACTGCACATGCAGACTGAGCGTGTGCGGGTGTCACTAGCCAGTCGAATATGCTGAAATCAGCAGCCCCTTGCCGACCGCACTCCTCAAGTTGTGCCTGAACCTTTGGATCATCGAGAAACGGGAATATTTCTTTTGAAAGCGCGGCTTGCTCGGGCGTTCTTTTGCCGTCCTGAACCATGCGATCCAGGGCTTCGCCAAACGCATCAGTGATCGTCTTGCCCGCCTCAACGGCGGCCTTCAGACTGTTGGTCGACAGATAGACCTCAAGACCGACATGCTTGTCCTTGGTGATTTCGTAGGCCTTGTCGGGATCGCGGTTGAGTTCGTCGAGCGGCAGGGTGGAGGCGCCGCCGGTTTCCAGCGCCGCCTGCTGTTCCTTGTCGCGAATGACAATGTCTCCGGGACCGACGGTGGCGCGGACGCTCTGGCGGGTATCGTCGAGCTGATAGCTGCCTTCGAGCGTGCTGTTGCCGACCGGATTGACATCGGTTCCTTTGCCGCCGGTGAGATCGAGGCCGAGATTGGCGCTGAAGCCCTCATACTGCTTCTGGCCCTCAAAGTTCTCATGGGTAAGCGTGCCTGTGTCGAGAGTGAGATCACCCGAACCGGACACGATCTTGCCCGCTCCGAGATGGGTATTGCCACCGACGGTGACATCCATCGTGTCCGCGGAAACGAGACCCGACTGTTCGGAAACCCAGTTCGTCGACCCGGAGCCCGCACCGCCACCGATCTGGATACCGGAGATGAGGCTCTTCCCCCCGCCGAGGCTAAAGCCGCCAGAGGTGGATTTGTTCGTGATCTCGCCGGTATCGGGAACGGAGACGATGGTAAGATCGCCGCCAATGTCGGCCGTCACCGTCTGACCGGCAACGACGGCGCCGGCTAGCGTCGTATTGTTGCCGGACTGGATGACGATGTCGCCGGTACCGGTGACGTGGCTGTTGACTTGAGTAGTTCCGTTGGCGTTCGCCCTGGCGGTGGAAGCGCTGGCGCCGCCTGTCAGCCCGACGCCGACGCCACCCGACAGGCTGACGCCGCCGCCAATACCGATACTGGCGCCGGCGGACGTGCTGCTGGACGACGAGCTCTGCGTCGCCACGGCGCTTTTAAGGGTGACGTCCTTGCCAGCCTTCAGCGTAATGTCGCCGACCTTGTCGTCGGCACTATCGACCGGCAGGCCATCGGCGTCGTAGCCGGTCGAGATCTGCACGCCATGGCCGGTGATATCCCCGGATGCGGCTTCGATCATCACCGAGCGGCCGGCATTGATTTCGGTGGTGACAGGAACAGAGCCCGCCCCCGCCGCCTTGTCCTTTGTATAGGTGAAACCGGCGGTAAGCGAGGCCGAAGCGACATTGCCGTTGACGACAGTGTCGAGCGCATCATAGGCCTTGAGCGATGCAAAGGCAGCATTGGCGGCAGAATAGCCGTCGTTGATGGTCGTAAGCTTCTGCGCCGCGTTGCCGACGCTGTCGGCAGCGCTGACCAGCGAGGTCGAGACCGATAGCGTCACGCCGGCAAACATCTCCTCATGCATGTGTTCGTAGTTGGACTTGTCCTGCGCCGAGAGAAGGTTGACGTTACGGTCTGCGAGGATGACAACATCACGCTGTGCGGACACCTCAGCCGCCTGCAGGTTAGGATCACGACCTGCTGATATCGTGAGGTCACGACCGGCAAACAGGATGGATCTGGCGTTAGTCTCTGATGACTGGCTCGTCTGATCGACCGACTTACCGTAACCGATACCGATGGATGCGCTGCCATTGCCTGATTTCACCTGAATGCCGAAGCCTGAGCGCTTTTCTTTCTCCTGCGATGAGGCGCTTTCTGCCCCGGGAGTGATATTGACGTCGCGGGCTGCATCAAGCGTAATATCCTGACCGGCTGCGATGGACGAGCCGATGACAGTCACGTCGTTCTCGCGTGCCGTGAGCGTTACATCGGTCCCGGCAGTCAGCAAGGAGCCAACGTTAATAGTAGACGATTGGCTCTTTTCTTTCTGTTCTTTGCCCCAGAGCGAGAGGAAGCCACCTCCAGACCCCGCAAACAGGCCGGACTTCTTGCTGCTGCTTTCTAGCGCATGCTGCTCCTCGGCCCCGATGATGGCGACACTATCACCCGCGACGCTGATCGCATCGCCTGCCGTGACATTCGAGCCAGCGATGACGGTGTTGCCGCCAGCATCCAGTTTGATGTTGCCGGAGGCGGAAAGCTCGGAGGCGACTGTAGCTTCATCATAGTTGTACTGTGTTGAGCTCTTTTTCGAGAGAAAGCCCTTGGATGAGGAACTCTGCTCGAACTCCGCGGTATTCTTGCCCGACGCAATCAGCAAATTCCCGCCTGCGCTGACGTTGATATCAGCTTTGTTGGTCTCATCGCCGGCCGTTACGTTGGAGGCGGAGACGACGGTGTCTCCACGTGAGACGATGGACACACCATTCCCGCCGCTGACCGATGATCCGACGACGGCCTGCGTTTCCGTGTGACTCGTCGTCTGTTTCTTGCCGCCGAACAGGCCGCCCTTTTTCTTGTAGGTGTAATCGATCGTGGTGGTGTCGACAGCCTCGGCAATTGTCACGTCGCCGGTCGCTTTCAGCCCGACCGTCCCATCGGCGGCAATCATGCTGCCGATGACGTTGAGGCTGCCGCCTGCATTGGCTGAGACCGATCCGCCCGCAGTGATCTCGGAGCCCTGACTTGTGGTTCTAACAACGGTTGTCGAACTCCGCTTGTCGCGCAAGGTGCTGGTTGTCGACCGTTCGGTCACGGAGATGTTGATGTCTCCATTCGATGTCAGGCCCAGATTGCCGCCTGCTTTCACCTTTGCATTGGCCAGCAGAATGCTCTCGTTCCCCGTCAGCGAGGCATTGCCACCCGCCGTGAAGGTGCCGCCGATCGCCGCGATCGACGAACCGGAAACAGTCAGATCACCAGCCGATGCAATCATGCCTGATGTTGCAAGCAGGCCAGTATCGATTGTCACCTGATTGCCGGCGATCAGCGCGCCCGCAGAATTCAATCTTTCCCTGTCATTGGCGGCGAGATGTAGTACCGGCGCAAGAACGGTCGTACCGTTCACCGTCTGCCACTCATATACGACGACGGATTCGGTGAGGCTGGCGATCTCCTCAGCCGTAAGCGGTTGGCCGAGCGGGCGCTGGTTCGCTCCGAGATAGGCAGCGCCGTTATCAAGGAGCTGCTTTATCTGAGCGATCGAATCCTGCCCGGTAAAGCCGGAACCCGTCGCCAGTCTGAGCTGCTGCTCAATATATTGGTTCTCGAAATAGGCGTCCCCAAGGAACTGGATCTGCCGGTCCGGCTGGTAGCCGATGCGGCCAAGGAAATAGCTCGATCCGTAGAATTTCGAGACATCGAGGAAGGCGGCACGCGTTTCATAGAGGAACGTCTGACCGGGAATAGTGCCGCCAAAGCCACCGGACTGCGGGGTTGCAACGGAGCCGAGTGTGAACAGCGCACCGCTTGCGGTCATGCCAGCGAGCAATCCGGTGGGATCGCTCGAAGGCGTAGGCGCTGCCATAGCGACATGGTCGGTGATCGTACCTGCTGCGACGGTATTGTTAACGGCACCAAAACCGGTAATACCCAGCGCTCCGCCAGAGCGGATCGCCGCGGGAACACCGCCGATCGCCTCGACGCTTTCTACACTCCGTCCTGGCCCGATATCCTTTGACGCATCGCGCGTTCCAAAGGGACTGGGACCAGGCATGGCGACCTGCCATGAACCTTCCCAACCACCCGTGTCGCCGGTCGTTCTCGTTTCCTGCCACTCATAGATGACATCAGGATAATACTGGCAGCCACCTTGTTGGTTACAATTGAGCGAAGTGGTACGCTGCAATTGCAAACCGAGATTGTTAAGAGTGCCGGAGCCAACAAGTGTCATGCCGGAGCCGGCTTCGATGTTGCTATAGGCATTGGTGAGATCGACGGTATCGACAAAAAGCGTATTGCCCGCCTTGATTGTCGCTGCGGGGCTACCAGCCGATGTGAGACGGTCTTCAGTCACATCACGATAGACATGGCGGATGGGCGCACCAATGACGAACTGCTTGCCAGCGAAAGAGACGGGAGTTGAACAATCTCCACATTCGCGTGCATAATAGGTGTCATAAGCCGACACGAGTGCGTTTGAGATTTGCTGGCTCGTATAGGTCGGAGCCACGCTTTTCTCGTTACGCAGATTTGCCGTCAGGATCGAAATATTGCGACCAGAGGAAATTAGACCTGAACTGTTGACCGTAGCAGCATTGCGCGCGCCAGAAGCACTTCCAGCAATTGTGAGGTCACGACCTGCGACAATCGCCCCCTGATCATTGGCAAGCACGCCGCCCACGAAAAGTGCCGCGTCGTTACCGGCATAGATGAGCCCCGTGGCGGTGTTGGTCAGGTTACCGGCGATATTGAGGGTAAGATCATTGCCAGCAGCCAGCTGACCGGCGTTGGCAAGTTGCGAAAGCGACAGCGTCAGATCATGGGCCGCAAGAATATTGGTGGCGTCATTCGCAGTGAGGCTACCCGCTTGGATCGCGATGTCACCTGACCCCTGCACGGAACGAGCTGTGCTGCTCACGGTGACAGCATTAAGCCGCGCACCCGTCAGATCTGTCGTTCCAGATGAGATGAGATCAATGCCACCTGACGTTAGCGTGCTGTTGGTGAGATTAATATTATTGGCATCGATGTAGAGCGTGCCGGATGTGGCAAGTCTGCTCCTGTTATTGGAAAGGTTGGCATTTTGCTGCCCGATCCTGATGTCGCCCCCGGCGGCCGTGCGTTTATCGAAGCTGATGACACCATGTGTCGAAGACAGCAAAATGTCTCCGTTTGCCTCCATGCTGTCATAGTGGATGTTCCCGCCTGCGGACGCCTGCAAATTGCCCTCGGCAAGTACGAGCCCGGAAATCCCGAGATCAAGGCCGGAGAGCAGCGCCAAATCGCCTTTCGAAAGCAGCGAGCCCGCTGCGATCGCGCCTGAGGCCGCCGTAAGCGACATCGCCTTGCCAGACTGGGCCGTGCCACCGATGGCAATGGAACCAGCCCCAGACCACAGCGAAACAGGCCCGGCAGCCGACGCGTCGGCCAAGGCAATTCGACCATCCGCCAGAAGGTTGACTGCACCACTGGCCCCGATAGTACCGGCGACATCGATGAAGCCGGCCCCACCATTGATCAGAATATCCTCTTCAGCACCGATCGAAGCGACCTTGGTGTCCTTGCCCGCCTTGACCGACACCGACTTTTTCGAGGTCAGACGACCAGTTGAAACACTTCCCTTCGAGGAAATGTTCACGCCGTTATTGCCAGAGGCATTGCCGATCGAGATTTTGCCGTCGGCCGACAGCGAGAGCTCCCCGGCATTGGCGGCCATGTCGCCGCGCATGCGAACGCCAGCGCCCTTTTCCGTGACCACCATCTTGATGCGGCCGGCCTGCATCGCCCCGAGTGCGGAACCATCAATTGCATATTCAGGTGTTCCGGAGGTCGCATCGAGCGGTGTCGCTTCACCAGTGGCATAATCGAACTTGCTCTTACCGGCCGTCAGGCGCAGGTCCTCGCCATAGATCGTGCCGTCGATCTGGATGGTACGGGATAAGACATCAAACAGACTGACTGCACCATCACCGAGCGCGAAATTTGCACCGTTCGGACCGAATGTAACGTCGCCACTATTGACCGTGAAGCCATTGAGACGTCCATCAGCGCCGATGTCAGGCACACCCGTCGTCAGCGTGGCGCGTGGCGTGTTGATGAAACCGCAGCCGTTGCAGGTAATCCCGTTCGGATTGGCGATGATGACGTCGGCGCGGCCGCCGAACACTTCGGTCGGCCCGACGAGAGAACTGCGATTTTGCGACGTCACCTCATTGAGGATGACAGTGGCAGGACCTTTGCCTTGCAGGTTTGGATTTCCAGGTGTCACGCCACCCAGTTTCGACGTACCGATCTCACCATTGAAGTTGTTGAGGATGACACCCGGCGTGCCGACGTTGAAATTGTTGTATTTGTTATGCGACAGACCCTGACCATTTGGAGTGACGATATCGATCAGCGGCACGCCGTTCGGAGCCGCGCCAACACCCGGACGATTGATTGCAGCCGCCCCCACATCCGGCGCGATCTCCTGCGCCCGCAGCAAGACCGGCTGAAACGCCATGACGAAGCTCAAACCAGCGGCGACAAGTTTGCGAACGAGTTTTCCCGTTTCAATGGGCGCTGCCGTTTGGCCGCTCGTATCGCTCAATGGGCGCTTCACTGCTCGTGTCATCGCTTGTTCACCTTTTTACGCTGTACTATGGGAGTGAGCGGGATCAGTTATCGTTTTTGCTGGAGGGCGACGAAGAGGGTTTGCTTTCGAGTTTTTTGTAGACATCCGCCAGCTTCGACTGCGGGGCCGGGCATTTTTTGCTTTTGGCAATCTCGCCAAGGACCTGATTGCGGTTACGCAATGCGTCGATCTCCAGTTTCTCTGGCGATTTCGGATCCATAAAGAAAAGAGCCGGCCAAAACAGAAGAACACCTGTCGCACCGAGGACGACGTTTTTACCCTGCGCATCGGATCGTTCTTTCACCGTTGCCAGGACCTGCCGTTCGTTAGCCTCGAATTCGCGCTTGATGCCGGCGCAATCGAAAGCGCTGTCGGCAGGGTTTGTCGAGGCAACCGGATGCGCTGCCCGGCCACCACAACCGGAAACGACACTGGCAGTCGCCACCAGCGCGAATACGACAGACAATTTGGGGGCGTGAAAAGAAGATCTGACCATAATATTCTCTTTTGAAGCCTACCAGCGTGCCGTCACGCTGGCGAAAATGAGATTGCCGCGTCCGTGACTGACGCTGCTGGAAAATGCCTGGGAGTAGCCGAAATCGGCACTGATGTTTCCGCCAACGAGCTTCGCACCAACGGTCCAACTCGCGAGATAGCCGTCTGGAATATCGAAGCGATGCTGCGAGAACACGCGGCCATAATCGAGGGCCAGGTAGGGGCGTAATTCGCCCAGAACGGGCGCCAGACTTGTGCCCTCCCATGGCATTGTCCGCCAAACCAGTTCGTTGCGGCTGAAAAATCCGTTGTTACCGAATATGGCGCTTTCCCTCAGGCCACGTACGTTGCTGGAGCCACCAAGCCCGATCTGTTCTGCGCCAAACATGTTATCGGGCGAATATTGGGCATTGAGGAGCGTCGTTAACTCGAACCGCTGGCCAGCCGCCTCAAACGGCCGCGTCGCGCTGACGGTCGTGTTGAATTTCAAAAACCGGGGATCCGCCGTGCCCGCCCCCGGCTCTCCGGCCTCCACGGCGTCGAAGAGATCAAGACCCTTATCAAGGGCAAAATCGAGAGCGATGACGCCACCCAGAATTCTCTGTGAACGCGACAAGCCCAGACTGCCAATCGTGTATCGACGGCTTCCCACCTCAATTCGATTGCCGAGAAGAAAGTTGTCGGTCTGCTTGTAGGTGAGACCGCCTCTAAGGGTCGTGATAGAATCCTTGTCGCGCAGAATGACGCGATCTATGCCAAATCCAACCTGACCGGAATTGCCCGAGGTTTCGATCGGCCCAAAATTGCCGGGAATGGTGCTGTTATACTCGTACCAGGAGCCATTTGTTGAAAACGTCCAGTATCCATAAGGTACGCTTGTATTGACCGAATAGCTGTTGCTGTGCCCGCGGCCATCGTCGTCCCAAGGATAATCCGGGCCGCTCCGACCGTAGGAGAACCCCAACTGATCATTGATGCCCAACAGGTCGTCGAAGCCGACGGAAACATTGGTCTGGGAGTAACCGGTACTCTCTTGACCGAGGTTGTTGTTGGAAATGCTCGCGTACCAGCGCTTGGCGGGCTTGTTCTCGACGTTGAGGATGGACGTGCCGTCCTCTTTGCCCGGCAACATGGAGGTTTTCGCGTCGTTCGATGACAGCCGGTTGATCTGGTCCAGCCCCTGTTCAATATCGCGAATATTGGCCACCTCACCCTTCACGCCGGGAAAAGCCGTCGCGAATGAACCGTTTCGCTCGGCTGGTTGGCCGTTAAGGTAGATATCCGAGATCCTACCCTCGACGACGACCAGCCGCAGCAATCTTGTTCCGGCAATATCCTGTGGGGGAACGTAGGCGCGCGAAGTCACAAATCCCTTGTCCAGATAAAGGTCGGTGATGGCCTTAAGCAAGGCGGTAATATCCGCAACGCCGACGCAGCGATTGTCGTAGCGCTTCGTGACTTTTCCGACCGCAGCGCCAGACAGCCTTGTCGCACCTTCGATCTCTACACGTGAAATATCGAAGCAAGGACCAGCGGATTTCGCGTCGCCTCCCGGCGCCCGGCTCTCACGACCAGCGACGCCATCAGGCGTAACCTGTTTCAGGTTTTCCAGCCGCTGCAACTGTTCTTGTTGTTCTTGCCGCCGGGAAAAATCATCGGCGGGCGACTGTGCAGTTGCCTGCCCTGACGCGATCAGGCCTGCAAAAAGCGCAATGACAAAGGTCCGCTTGAAACTGTTTCGCGCGCTCTTCGGGGAGTTGGCTAAGATTTGAGCGGCCGGCACAATTGCGAGACAAAAGTCAGGAGGGACTAGCCGTCGGAAACCAGGAATGAAAGCAGCAAGTGGCATAGTTCGGAGGCCTGCATTTGAAATGAAGTTTTTCGCGGCAATGCCGCCCATGCTTCACTCTGCAGCTGTCCTTGCTGTCGATCCCCTACCGGGTACATAGATCAGTTCATCTGATCCAAGAAGCGTTAAAGTAGTAAGTTTCTTTACGAGACGATAGTCTTTAGTCATTTTCTGAAAGAACCGTAAACATTAGAAATTCACGAAATAATCAATCTTGCCAACATCATGGCATGGATATTATTTTTCATCCGTGAATTTTAAGCGCGACCCGCCAATTTCATGCCCTTCGGTTCTTCGAGTCAAATAACAACCAGAAGTTACTGCAATGCGCATCTCTCTGCAAGACCGAGATGAAGACCAAAGTTAAGGAGAAACTAAAATTGTTTCTGGGATGGGTGTGAAAAGGCGATGAGACTCGCGACAACAGTGACTAGAACCGGTACGTCAACCCGACAACCGGTCCACTCAGCCGTGAATCGAAGACATAACCGTCGCGCGAGTAATCAACGTCGAGCACCTTATAGCCTGCCGAGACCGACAATGTGTCGGTAAAGATGTAGTTCACCGTCGCGAGTGCTGACCAGGTGAGATCGGAACCCGCGCCGAAACCGCCGATATCCACCTGCCCCTGAACGGACAGCTTGTCCGTGAGGCTGAAAAATGCGCGCGCGCCGATGACGGGATCCACCCAGCCGAAACTCTCCCTATGACTGGCGGAAACGCTGCCGATCAGTGGGTGGCTGGCAGCAACCGCAACGTCATTGGAAATACGCCAGAAGCGCCCGCCGGCAAGCGCGTCGAGAGAAAATCCGTCCGCGTCGATAAGACGATAACCCGCCTGCAGTGTTGCCATGAATTCCTGTGTGTCGACAGTCGCATCAATGGCGGCACCGGCCGGCAAGGTTGGCAAACCTGGAATTTGCAGCGCAGGCAGCGGACCGGCTGCCTTGCTGTCGGTGGTATCGACATACATTAAATCGCCGGAAAGAACGAAACGGTCGTAACGTCCCCAGATGTTGAGAAACCCACCGAAATTGAGATCATCCATGACATCTGAAAAGGATTTCTCCACATGGAGGGTCGGGGCACGTTGGAACGGCGACACGTTGCCATTCAAGCCGGTCGCCCAGAGATAACCCGTCGCCTGAAATGCCCAGTCTGGTGCCACATCAACCGGCGCGGGTGTGGCAACAACGTCGTCCGCAGCTGTGGCCGCGGTTGCGGAAAAAGCCATAAGGACCGAAAAAATTGGTAATTTTAGCAATGCCTTCCCCCCGACAATCGTCCGCAGCTAAGCCTATTTGACTTCCGGCAACAAGTCCGATTTTCTATCATACGCTGTATCTTGTGCCGCGAACACCGGAGGCTTTTCCATGCACCTGAAGACCTTGCCGATTTTTTCCGCCTGCACCGCCGCGATGTTGTCTGTCGCCACACTGACGACATCTGTGGCCGAAGCCTGCACGCGCTTCGTCTATCTGGGCGAAAATGATCAGGTGATGACGGCCCGGTCGATGGATTGGAAGACGGATGTCGGAACCAACATCTGGGTATTCCCGCGCGGCATGGAACGCTCCGGCGAGGCCGGGCCGAATTCGGTCAAATGGACCTCGAAATACGGCAGCGTCATTGCTTCAGGTTACGATATTTCGACGACAGACGGCATGAATGAGGCAGGCCTTGCTGCAAATGTTCTCTGGCTGGTCGAGTCGAGCTATCCCGCTTATGACGGGAAATCGCCGGGCCTCTCCATCGCCGCCTGGGCGCAATATGCGCTCGATAATTTCGCAACGGTGGACGAGGCCGTCAGCGCGCTCGAGAAGAACCCTTTCACCATTGTCACCGACAATGTTCCCGGCGAAGAACGTCTGGCGACCTTACACCTTTCCCTTTCGGATGCGACCGGTGACAGTGCGATCATCGAATATATTGACGGCAAGCAGGTCATCCACCACGGTCGTCAATATCAGGTCATGACCAATTCGCCGACCTTCGATCACCAGCTGGCGCTCAACGAATATTGGAAGCAGATCGGCGGCACCGTCATGCTGCCGGGCACCAATCGCGCCGCGGACCGGTTCGCCCGGGCTTCATTCTACGCCAATGCCATCCCCAAGAGCGAAAATCCGGTCGAGGCGATAGCCAGCGTCTTTAGCGTCATCCGCAATGTTTCCGTTCCCTACGGTATCACCACGCCGGACCAGCCGAATATTTCCTCTACCCGCTGGCGCACGGTGATAGACCACAAGCGCAAGCTCTATTTCTTCGAATCCGCATTGACGCCGAACATCTTCTGGATCGACATGACAAAACTCGACCTTTCGAAAGAGACGGGTAAGGTCAAGAAACTCGACCTGGGCCCCAATCAGATGCAGATTTATTCGGGGATGGCGAATGAGAGCTTGAAGGAAACCAAGCCTTTTAAGTTTCTCGGGCTTTGAGGGCGGAAACCGCCCAGTTAGGCCGGGAGCAGCTGGCACGGTCTGTATCGACCATTCCTCGCCACCTCACTAACATCATGAACCCGAGAGCATCACGAGAAGCGGTAGTGCAATCGAACGCAGCCCTTTTCGATTGCCGTTGCGCTCACGAGAGTGGGACTGGCCCGATGCCCGGTGAGCGGAAAAAGGGGCTCACCTGAGCCAAGGATTTCCGGGATGACATAAATCTCGATCTCATCCAGTGCATCACGCTCCAGAAAGGCCATCTGCAGCTTTCCGCCGCCCAGCATCCAGACATCGCCATCATCGAGTGCGCGCAATTCCTCGATCAACGAGCCCACATCGCTGCGCGCCTCCAAAGGTCCCTTGGGGCCCTCGATCGGCCTTGAGGTGACGACGATAACGCGTTGATCTCCGTAAGCCCAGGGCGCCTGTTCACCGGCGATGAAATCATAGGTCGCCCGCCCCATGACCACCGTTCGAATTCCTTTCAGGAAAAGGCGATAATCGTGTTCGCCGAGGTCCATATCATCATATTTGTAGAGCCAGTCCAAGGAGCCGTCTCCAGAAACGATCCGCCCGTCCAGACTCGCCGCGATATATCCGCGAATGACCGCCATATTATCCTCCTTGATTTATAAATGAATATACGTTTATATATATGTCATGCCAAGACACAAGTCGATTTCAGATGGTCAGGTGCTGGACGTCCTGCTGCCCCTCATGTTGCAGACAGGCCCCGACGGGCTGACTTTTGCCTCAGCCGCAAAGGCCTGCGGCCTATCTGCGGCAACCCTGGTGCAGCGTTACGGCAAGCGCGAAGACCTTGTCGAAACCGTGCTTCTGCGCGCCTGGGACAAGCTGCAGGCGGAAACGGAAACAGCCGATGAGGAGGAACCATTGACGCCGCAGGGCGCCATATCCCTTCTCATGCGCCTCATGCCCCCCGAAGCCGCAGAACAAAACGCCAGTGACGGGTTGCTGCTGCTAAGAGAAGACATTCGCAATCCACAGCTGCGCGCGAGAGGAGCACTCTGGGGACACACCCTCGCCCAGGCGCTTGGCTGCCGCCTTACCCACGACAAGGCTAGAGAGGAACGGCTTGGCTGGCAGATGGCCGCCTTGTGGCAAGGCGCACATACATGGTGGGCATTCGTCCGCGGGGAAGATGCGAACTCGGCAATTCGCAGGGCACTCGAAGAATGGGTCGCCGCGGTGAACGTCGACGAGCGATAATCCGCGCCATCGTGGCGCATGTTTCATAAGCCCGCCAGTTCGTGGATTTATCCCCCGAAAAACCGCTTGACCTCAACTGTGATTGAGGTCCTAGTCGTATTGTCACCTTGTTGTCGCAAGGCTTTTTCCATGCTCTTGAGCAAACAGTGACAAAGGAATACCCCATGGCTTTCCAGCTTCCCGACCTCCCCTATGCCCATGATGCGCTCGCCCCTTCTGGCATGTCCGAGGAGACGCTGAAGTTCCATCATGATCTTCATCACAAGGCCTATGTCGATAATCTCAACAAGGCGATATCAGGCACCGAATGGGAAAACAGCAGCCTCGAGGAGATCGTGCGCGCCACCTATGAAAAAGGTGCGGTCGCGCAGTCCGGCATCTTCAACAATGCCTCCCAGCACTGGAACCACAGTCTCTTCTGGGAAATCATGGGGCCACAAAAACATGCGATTCCCAAGGTGCTGGAAGATGCGCTGACGCAGTCTTTCGGCTCGGTGGCGCTGTTCAAGCAGAATTTTGCCCTCGCTGGCGCTTCGCAATTCGGCTCGGGCTGGGCGTGGCTGGTGGCGGATACCGATGACACACTGAAGATCACCCGCACGGAAAACGGCGTTAACCCGCTGTGCTTCGGCCAGAAGGCGATTCTCGGCTGCGACGTGTGGGAACACAGCTATTACATCGATTTCCGCAACAAGCGTCCGGCCTATATTGAGAACTTCCTCGACAATCTGGTGAACTGGCAGGCAGTGGCCGCCCGCCTCTGATTTGAGCCCCACCGAGCCGACCGGTCCCGCTGCCCTGGGGGCGACCGGGCCAGGCGCAGCCGGACAGCCGCCGCCCGGCTGCAACTCCATGCGAGCATCCCCATGTCCTATGTCGTCACCGAAAACTGTATCGCCTGCAAATACATGGACTGCGTGGAAGTCTGCCCGGTCGAATGTTTTTATGCAGGCGAGAATATGCTCGTCATTCACCCGGATCAATGTATTGATTGCGGCATCTGCGAGCGCGAATGTCCGGCCGCGGCAATCCGGCCGGATACCGAGGCGGGTCTGCATGTCTGGCTTGACCTCAACCGCCACTATTCCGGCATCTGGCCGCGCGTGCACCAGAAAAGAACGCCGCCTGATGATGCCGACATCATTAATGGTGCTGCGGCCAAGTTTTCCATTTTTTCGAAGAACCCCGGAGCGGGCGGTTAGCCCGGCACTGCATGTCTCATAATTTCATGCTGATCGATGGTGGTGTGGTCAATCACGCGCATGTCCCGCTGAAAGCACCCTCCTCTCCGACAATCTCGCCGCGTGAATTCAAGGACGCTATGGCGAGCCTCGTCTTCACCGTGGCCGTGGCCACGGCCTCCCATGCGGGCGAGCGGATCGGACGTACGATCACGTCCTTCATGCCGCTCAGCGCCGAACCGCCGCTTCTAATGATCTCCATCGATGCCAGCAGCCGTATGGTCGATCTTGTCGCAGCAAGCCGGCGCTTTTCAGTCACGACGCTGTCCAGAGGGCAGGAGGAGATCGCCGATGTGTTCGCCGGAAAAGGAAACCTGCCGGACCGGTTTTCCGTCGGCCACTGGGATGTCTGGCCGTCGGGAAGCTCAAGGCTTGCTGAGGCGCTGCTCTCGATGGATTGCGAACTCGTTGGCTCCATTGATGCCGCCGACCACATCCTGTTTGTTGGATCGATCATCGAAGCGAGCTTCGATCCGCTGCGCAAACCCTTGCTCTGGAGTGAACGCAACTATTTAGGTACGGAGGTAAGCCGTTAGCTAAACCATAGACTTACCTTCCCATGATCTCATGTGCGCAGCGTCTTTCTTCGCCTTCAAGGGCAAGGCCTTTCGAATTGGGGGCGATAGCGGACGACAAACACTGCCTACGCGCAGTGGAATTTTCGCGGTTGTTACTTCGAAAGACGGACAGCTTCGAAATACTTTTCGGCGCGGATATCTCTTCACCGCGCCTTCATGCACACCACGGTCCTGTCGTCGCTGAATTCGCTCGATGTTGACCCCTTCACCGACGGGTACTCGTTGATCTTGTGAAAATCTGCCGTCTCGACGCGGGCAAATTCCGCTTCCCAGTCAGCGACATCGGTTCCAGCCGGCAGAGACAGATAACCGTCGGAAAAGATTTCAAGGCTCACAAGCGTGTCCTTGGCGATGCTAAGATCGACCGTCCCCTCTTCTATGACCGTTCCGCCATTGACCGAGGCGTATCCCAGTACGTGTCCCTGCCTGTTTGCGAATTGCGGCTGGACGCGAATTCCTCCCATCAGGAATTCCTCGACCGCTTCGATATCGCTCTCAAGACCGCTCATGCGGGCTGCGGCAATGACAACATTCTCCGCCTCCTGCGCAGTCATGATGCCGTTTTCGACAGCGGAACGCAGGCCGGAAAAGATGGTCGCGCGCGTGCGTGCCTCGGCTGCATCACCATCCCCCATAACGGCAAAAAGCTGGTTGAAGACAAGGATGCGCGCCGATGTACTTACCTTGTCTATAAGCTTTGCATGCTGCAACAACCGGGAGCCGTTGATACGCACACCGGAATCGCCAGCCAGAAGCAGGCGGAAACTGTCCCCCAGGTCGGCAACGATTGCCAGGGTTGTCGACGGCGGATGGCTGGCATTGATGCGCTCGGCCTCCTGCTTCAAGATATCGCTGATGTTCTGAAAAAGCTTGGGCGCGGCTATTGTTTCCAGCGTGCCATCTAGGCCCATTTTCGCCACGGCATTTGCGGCAGCAAGTGCTGCGATACGGCCCGAGCTCAAGCCGCCGTAACTTGCACCGGTCGGGTCGGTCGCACCGTCAAAAACGGCCAGAACCCTTCCCGGTATGATCAGCGCCACATCGTCCCCGGGCGTCGCGGCGTTCTTATATTTCGATTGCGAAAAGCTCGCGATATTCATCGTCGTGTATTCCTTGCAGAGGGAGGCTGGGCAGAGGGAGGCTGGCGGCGACACGTATGTCGCCGCTCCTGCTGGCTTTTGGTGAGGGCTGGTATGGTTTCAGACGAAAGAGGCTTCTTTGTCTTCCGAGAGGCGGAACACGATGAAGACGCAAAGTCCGGTGCTGACCAGAAGGACGGTTGAAAGCGCCGCAGCCGTGCCAAACTCGCCGTCAATCACCTGAACATAGATGAGAACCGGCATGGTGATCGTTCGTGCCGTGTAGAGGATCAGCGTCGAGGACAGCTCGTTGATAGCCGTTATGAAGCTCATCAGCGAACCGATGATGAGACCGGGCAGCATCAGCGGCACCGTCACCGACACGAAGGTCTTTGCCGGCGAAGCCCCGAGATTGACCGCAGCCTCCTCGATGGACGGCTTGATCTGCCTGAGGATCGATGTCGTGGAGCGGACGCCGTAGGGCAGCCGGCGGATAAACACCAGGACGATGATGATGAGCGCCGTCCCAGTGATATCGAAGGGTGGATAGCGGAACGTCGTGACGTAGCCGATCGCCATGACAACGCCGGGAATGAGGTAAGGCACCATCAGCAGAAGATCGAGCGAGCCGGAGACCGCATTGTCGCGTCGCACCACGATGAAGGACAGCAGGCCGGAAACGATCGCAATCAGTACCACGGCAGCCAGTGCAAACGTGAAACTGTTGGCAATCGCCTGCGGTGAATCACGAAGGATACGGGCATAGCTGTCCAACCCGAAGCCGCCGGTAAAGACGGGACCGCTGGTTGCGAGGAACGAGGTGTAGATGACCGTGAGCGATGGCAGCATGGCGATGAAGACGACCAGATAGCAGAAGCCGTGCACGATGAACGACTTCAACGGGCGCATGGACTGCTTTACCGGCTTGTTGGTCAATGAACTGGCGTAACGGCGCTTGGCAAGAATGTGCCGCTGTAACAGAAGTGCCGCCATCGAAATTGCAATCATCACCATGGAAATCGTCACCGCCATGGTCGGCGTACCGGCCATTTCGGAGGTGTATTGCGCATAGGCGATGGTCGAAAGCGTTCTGATGCCCTTGCCGAGGATTGCCGGCGTTCCGAAGTCGGCGATGGACAGCACGAAGCAGATGATCGCGCCGGTGCTGACTGCCGGAAAGACCAGCGGCAAGGTGATCTTGCGGAAACGCTCGAACGCCGTGCAGCCGAGATTTTCCGCCGCGTCCTCATAGGACTTGTTGATGGTGTTCAGCGCGTTCTCCGTCATCAGGAAGATGTAGGGAAAGAACTTCAGACTGAAGACCATCACGATGCCCGGGATCCCGTAGATCGTCGGCAATGAAATGCCGGCGAAGGACAAGAGATTGGTGACCGCGCCGTTGGCACCGAACAGCATAATCCAGGCATAAGCACCAATGAACGGCGGTGCGCACAGAACCAGAACCGCGAAGGTGGCAATGAAAGTGCGCCCCTTTATGCGATAACGGGAGGTGCAAAAAGCAAGCGGAATACCGAGAAGGCAGGCGCCCAGCATGCCCAGCACGCCGATCAGAAGCGTATTCCAGAGTGCGACGGTGTAAAAACGTCGCGTGAACACTTCCGCATAGTTGCTGAGACCGAACGCACCGGTTTTGGCATCAAAGAAACTGATGAAGAAGACGCTGAAAATTGGCAGGATCAGGAATATCGCCAGCAGGATGACGGCAAATACCGTCACGCTTGTCCAAAAACCTGGCAGTCGCAGGCGGAAACCGCCGGGAGTTGCAGTCGCAATCATATCCGTCATGACAGGCGCTCCCCGGTTACGCCCTCGCCGAACAGCTTCGCATCGGCCGCGCGCCAGGAGAAAGTGGTCTTCTGGTTGGGCTGCAGTGCAATGATCTCAGGCGATGGCTTGGTGATCGCCTCGATTTCCTCGCCCGACGAGAGAACGGCTGCAACGTTCATCTCACGCCCCGTGAAGCTGACCAGTCTTATGGTCACGGGCAGTTCGATGCGCTCGTCACCATCGATCGCGGCAGGACCGACAGAAATCGCCTCCGGGCGGATGGCGGCGACGATCTTCCGTTGCGGGGAAATCGCATCCGCCTGCGGCAATGCGACCTTGTGGCCGGAAATGGATGTCTGCCCGCCTGCACGGTCAAGTGTCAGGAAGTTGTTTGCGCCCACGAACGACGCGACGAAGCGGTTGGCGGGATTGTTGTAGACTTCCCAGGGAGGTGCAGCCTGCTGAATGACGCCGCCATACATGACGCAAACCAGATCGGACATGGCAAGCGCCTCTTCCTGATCATGCGTGACATAGACGGTGGTGATGTTCATGGCTTGCTGGATTTCACGGAGTTCCCGGCGCAGGTCCACGCGAAGTTTGGCGTCGAGGTTGGACAGCGGCTCGTCCATCAACAGCACTTTCGGGTTGATGACGAGTGCGCGTGCCAGACCTACACGCTGCTGCTGGCCGCCGGAGAGTTCGTGAGGCATACGCTTGGCATAGGGAGCGAGCTGCACGACATCGAGAATCTTGCCGACCCGTTCGCGGATCTCGGCTGAAGACGCCTTGCGCTGTTTCAGACCGAAGGCAATGTTGTCAAATACCGAAATATGCGGAAACACCGCATAATCCTGAAAGACCATGCCGACATCGCGCTTGTGGGCGGGCACATGTTCGATCGCCTGTCTTTCGATGCTGATGCTGCCGCTATCCTGCTGGTGAAAACCGGCAATCGTGCGCAAGAGGGTCGTCTTGCCACAACCGCTGGGTCCAAGAAGCGTAAAAAACGATCCAGAGGGAATGGAGATGTTGATGTCGGAGAGGGCAACGACATCCCGGTAACTTTTCTTGATGCTGGTAATTTCTACGGCGGCCATGTGCTGCTCCATGACATATCCTGCGCGGCACGCGACCACGGTGGACGGAACGAAAATGCTGTTGTGAAAGAGGTAAGCAGGGGACGGCTGCCTGACGCACCGCCCCCGGCAATGTTCTTACTGGACGTCGAGCAGGATCTCGTTCCACTTTTCCATCAGACGCGAGCGGTTGTCCGCAGCCCACTTGAAGTCGTACTTTGCATCCGGAACATCGGACAGCGGAACGAGCGCAGAATTGGCAGGAACATCGGTTCTGACAGAGCGACGACCGGCTTTCACCACGACTTCCTGCGCTTCCTTGGAGACGATGAAATCGATGAAGGCCTTGCCGTTTTCGGCGTTCGGCGCACCCTTGACGAGCGCCATGCCGTCAGGCGCGATTGCCGTGCCTTCTTTCGGATAAACGATCTCTACCGGGGCGCTGCCAAGCTTGTAGCGCAGGGCGGCGTCTTCGAGCGTGATACCTACCGCCTGCTCGCCATCATTGACGAAACGCGGAACAGCGCCTGAAGAGGTAGAAAGAACGGAGTTGCCGAGAATGCCGGTATAGACCTCCCAGCCCTTCTCTTCACTATCGAAATCCTGCAAAACCGTCGCCATCTGGATATAGGCGGAGCCGGACTGATCGGCACGGGCCGAGGAAATCAGACCCTTATATTCAGGCTTGGCAAGATCGGCCCAGGATGTCGGAACCGGCGCGCCTTTCAGCGCTTCCTTGTTGACGATGAAGGCCGTAACGACTGCGGTAAAAGGAACCCAGTTGGTGCTCGGCGAAAAGGCAGGGTTGATCGATGCTGCCTCGACAGGCTTGTAAGGTTCGAAGAGGTCGGCGGAAAAGTCGATGACGGTGCCATCAACACTCCAGATCACGTCGCCAGCCGCCTTGCCGCTTTCCGCCTTGATGCGGTTCATCAGCTCGCCGGACCCGGCTTTGACAAGCTCGACCTTGGTGCCGGTCTTCTTTTCAAACATCGGCAGCAACTCATCCATGAGCTGCTGCGGCGCTGCCGAATAGACCACGACGGTACCTTCCGCATGGGCGAAAGCCGCACTGGCAAGGAAAGTTGCGCCAGCAACAAGGCGCGCGAAAATAGTGCATGATTGACGCATAAAGGGTGCTCCGTTTTTTTGTTCCCTGACTGGCAAGGCAGTACGACATAATTTCTTATTGATTTTGCGTGTCGCTACCCGCCGTCTGTTATTTATTTTCTTTACGTAAATTAATTAGTCAAGCTGCAATTTATCTTGAATACAAAAATCCAATATCCGCCTGAAAAAACTCAATATTTGAAGACAGCCGCGCTTAATCTGCGAACCTGAAAAGTCAGGACGTTCCGGAAAACAAGGTGCACAGCCCCTGAAATTGCGCTAATCATCCGACTTAACTTCTCGTGGGAGACCTGGTTGATCGACCTCGGCTACAATGAACGGCGTCTGCTCGAAATCCTGCGCGGCAAGGGAGGCATGTCGCGCATCGAACTGGCGCGCGAGATGGATGTTTCCGCACCGACCCTCACCCGCCTGACGGCCAATCTTCTGGAATCCGGCCTGATCCTGGAAGCCGAGGAAGCGCGCAGTGACGGCAAACGGGGGAAGCCATCCACTGCCATCGAGATAAATCCGAACGGACTTTTCACGCTCGGGGTCTATTTCAACCCGGACGATCTGCGTGTCTGCCTGGCCGATCTCAACGGCACGATCAGGCAGGAAATCAGGTCCGAGCTTGAGGGACACAGTTTCGAGCATATCATGGAGATGGCCGAGACGGCCGCCCGACAGGTGGTTGAAAAGGCAAAGATCAAAAAGAAGGATGTGCTTGGCTGCGGCATCAGCTTTCCAGGCCACTTCAAACGTGACCGAGGCCATGTCTTTCGCATCAAGCAATTCGAGAGCTGGCGCGACATCGACGTGGACAAGGACTTCCAGCCCTATTTCGATTTCCCGGTCTTTCACGAAAATGACGGCAATACCGTCATCCTCTCGGAGCTGTATTACGGAGCGGGTCGAAGCATCCGCAATTTTGCGATGATCTGGCTGACATACGGCATAGGCGGCGCCGTTGTGGTTCAGCGCCATCTCTATCGCGGCACGAACGGCAATGCCGGCGAGTTTGGCGGCCTGTTTCCCAAATCCCATCCACGTCCCTCTGGACAGGACCTTTGCGACACGCTGGCCGCCCACGGAGTGGGCATCCGGCGTTTGAAGGATATTGATGAAAGCTATTGCGACCACCCCGCCGTGGTTGCCTGGCTGGAAAGGGCGACCGACCAGCTTCGTCTGCTGGCGCTGACGGTTGCCCGAACGATGGATCCCGGCGCCATCATATTTGGCGGATCGCTACCCGACTGGGTTCTTGAACACATCGTGCAGCGCATCGGCTCGCTGGAAATGCTCGGCGAAGACTTTTTCGTCGAGCCACCTGAAATACGCAAATCGATGATGAGCGACCTGCCCCATCTCGGTGCCGCCAGCATACCGATCTACCGCGCCACAACGCCCAGCTATTATTCCGGCCGGGCGCTGAAGGGTTGGGCATAACCACCAGTCGTCAGAGGCTTTTCGGTCCGATAGCCATTGGTTGGCGCCGGGTGTCTGGATCTCTCACCCGGCACCGGTTTTTATGGGAATTTCAGGCAAGTTCGGCCGGGACCAATTCAGCGATCTCAGGCCAGAGCGTTTCCGTCACGGCCATCAATTCAGGCGTTGCGGCGGCAACCCAGGGAATGCCGGTTTCGCCGCGCGTTCCAATCCGAACGTCAAGACCCGCCTCCCGTGCCAGGACAACGCCACCGGCGATGTCCCACATGGTCGTCAGTTTTTGCAGATGGCCATCGAAGATGCCGCGCGCTGCAAAAACCAGTGAAATCGAGGTCGAACGGATGGATTCCACCACCCAGCCGGCATGCCTCAAACCAACATTGAGCGCCGCCACCTCCGCAGCATCGGCAGACGCGCTGTCACCGAGCGACATCACCTGCACTTCCTTAAATGGAACATCGCGCGCAAGCGGCTTGCCGTTCAGCAGCAACCCTGTTCCTTCGGCAGCCGAATAGATCTCCTGGAAGACTGGCATGGCGACGACCCCGATTTCCGGGACGCCGTTGCGCACGAAGCCCAGCGAGATGCCCCAGAGTGGCGAGCCGCGAAGGAAGTTTGCGGTGCCGTCGATGGGATCGATGATCCAATAGGCGTCATCTGCGATCCCGCCCATCTCCTCGCCGAGAACGGTTTCACCCGGAAATGCCGCCGCCAGCCGGTCGCGCACCAGCCTTTCAACCGCGGTATCCGCTTCCGAGACGAAGTCCTGAAAACCCTTGGTGCGGGTGGCGATGCTGCCGCGCGCTTCGAAAAAGCGAAGGGCAAGCCCCATCGCCTCCTCTATGATGCCGGCTGCACGCTCGAGGCGCTGGTTCATCGTGTCCATGACCTGCCCGTCTCGCCTGCATTAGCCTTAAGCCAGCCCGTGAAGGCCTCGACTTCATCCGTCTGGATTGCACCGACGCCGACCTGCGCCAGTGCGCCCCACACACCTTCTGCATCGGAAAGTGCGCGCGTGTCGTTGAGATCGAGGCAATGGGAAACGTCGAGCGTGTTAATCCAGAGGCGGATATTCTGACGCTCCATTTCGGCGCGGCCTTCGACCAGATCAGCGATATCGGTAAATTTTACCTCTATCATCGGCGCGCGCAACGCTTCGATGCGGCGCAGATCCTCGGCAAACTTGCCCTTTCTCACCGGAAACATCGGCATATGCGGGATTTTGCCGAACCAGTCGGTATCCAGCACATCGAAATGCTCGGCTTCAGGATCGATATCGGTTTTCACCAGAACCTGATCTGCGACGCCGAGGCGCAGTACGGTTTCCATGACCTGAGGCAGGTCACGGGTGAACTTGGTATCGATATTGACGGTGATTTTGCCACGCGCCTCTTCCAGCAATTCTTCCAGCGTCGGTACGCATTCCTCCGTCACATCGGCTGCATCGCCGCCAGCACCTGCCTTCAGCCGTGCGGAACGGACGACATCAAAGGCCAGTTCGCTCACTGTCCCCCGCGCCGTCGTCGTGCGGTCGAGCGTCTCGTCGTGAATGACGACCAGCCGGCCATCGGCTGTCGCCTGCGTGTCGATCTCGATCATCTCCACCCCGGCAGCGACCGCTGCGCGAACCGAAGCCAGCGAATTTTCAGCGGTCGCGGTCCAGAAACCACGATGGGCGATGGTGAGGATCGCGGGATTGTCGCGCGAGCAGAGGGCGAGAACGTTGCACGGGCTGGAGACTTTTCGTTGGGCTGCAAGGGCTTGAGGCATTTTTTTCACTTTCGGATGTTGCGTTTACCGGAGTTGGGTTGCCCGGATCAGATTTTCCCCATGCCCGCCGCCATCAGGTCGTCACGCAGAATGCGGCCGGCGATGATGAAAACGACGAGTGCGGGAAGAAGCAGGATGAAGGAGACGATGGAGGCGAGCGGGATCTGCATCGAATAGGGGTCGAGATACATGTAGAGCTTGATCGGCAGCGTCTGCACGACAGGCGCACCGACGATGAAGGACTTGTCGAATTCCTCGAAGCTACCGATGAAGGACATCAGGCCACCGGCCAGAAGGCCGGGCACCGCAAGCGGCAGGATGATGTGGATGACAATGCCGGCCGTTCCCGCGCCGAGCGAACGGGCGGCATGGATCAGGTCGTCGGGAATGGTTTCGAGCGTCGCCGTCATTAGCCGTATCATCAGCGGCAGCGTGCCGACGATCTGCACAAGGATGACCCCGGTGACCGAATAAGCGAGACCGAAAAGAAGAAACACCTGACCGATGCCAACAGCGACGACCAGCCCCGGAATGATGATGGGGGCCAGAATGAAGATCTCCACCAGCCGTTTCAGCCGGAAGGGAAAACGGGCCATGGCCCACGCGGTGGGCAGGGCGATAGCGGCCGTCGAGAAAGTCACGACGATGGCGATGAGGATGCTGTTGACGGCGGCCTGGATGAGGCTTGCATCGCCAAGAATGCTCGCCCAGCGCGTGGTGGTGTAATCCTTCGGCACCACCAGAGGCGGCGTCCATCCATCGGCAATGCTCCACAGGAACATCAGCGCCAGAGGCACGGCGATAGCGAGCGCCAGCGCGGTAAAGAGCCCGATGGAGACGAAAATCCGGTCGTCCGGCGTGAAGGTGCGGCGACGAGTCATGGTGACGGGATCGAGGGCAATGGCGCTCATTATGCGTCTCCTCGGGTTTGGCCGGGGCCGATGCGGGATGTCAGGGAGTAATACAGAAGCAGGACGGAGACCGCGAAGAGGCTCAGCACCATGCCCATGGCATAGACCTGATTGAACCGCCCCTGATTAAACTCCGTGACCATGAGAACCGAAAGCGGCCGGGCAGTGGGCGGACCGACAATATCGGGAATGGCGTAGGAGCCCATGGAGCCGATGAAGGTAAGAAGGATGGCGGCGGTGATGCCGGGCATGGCAAGCGGAACTTCCACGAACAGAAAGGTCTTCAGCCGCGAAGCACCAAGCGTGCGCGACGCGTAACGGATGTCCTCCGGTATGGCGGCAAAGGCACTGGTGATGATCAGCGTCATGAAGGGTATCTGCTTCCAGACACTGGCGAGAATGACGCCAATGCCCCAGTCGTCACGCACGAGTTTGGGCAATTCAAGCCCGAGCGGCGCGACCAGCCGGTCGAGAAAACCGCCCCTTTCGAAAACGACGATCACCATCAGGCCGACGATGATGCCCGGCACCGCCATCGGGAGCTTGTAAAGGCCGCTGAACAGCTTGCGGCCGAGAAAGCTCTTGCGGATCAGAAGCGCCAGCGGCACCGAAGCCGCAAGCGACACCATCACCGGCACGACACCGTAATAGATGGACGTCGTCAGGCCGCGGATCATCGACGGACGTGTGAAGATCCGCTCGTAGAACATCAGCGTGAAGCTGCCATCGTCCTGCCTGAAGCTGCCGATCAGTGCCGAAAGCAGCGGACCGCCGAAGAAGATCAGCAAATAACCCACCCCCGGCGCAAGCAGGACCAGCAGCTGGGCGCGCCTGTCGCGAAGCACCCCGCGCATCACGCCGCCTCCCCTGCCTGCCCGTCATCGAGCAGATGCACCGATCCGGGAAAACGCAAGGCGACCCTGCGTCCCGCATCGATAAGATATTCCGCACCGGACTGGCTGATCTTGATCTGGTGGCTGCCGATTTCGACCGTATAAAGCGCATTGGCGCCCATGAAGGAAACGGCAGAGACCGTGCCGGCACCCGCCTCGTCGGCGCTGATGTGGATGTTTTCCGGGCGAACCGAAATCTGTGCGGAGCCGGCAGCAGTCGCATCCAGCGTTACGGACTGCTCCCAGGGCAATTGCGCCTGCCTACCCTCAGCCAAAACCGGCAAAAGGTTGGTCTGCCCCAGAAAACCGGCAGTAAAGGCGTGTTTGGGCGCACGGTAAAGTTCGAGCGGCGTTCCCACTTCGACGACGCGGCCGGCATTCATCACCACGATCCGGTCCGACATCGCCATGGCCTCGGCCTGATCATGCGTCACATAAAGGCTGGTCGCGCCGATCCGGCGGTGAAGTTCAGTCAGTTCATGGCGCAGCGTGTCCCGGAGCTTGGCGTCGAGGTTCGAGAGCGGCTCATCGAACAGCAACAGACTTGGCTGCATGACAATGGCGCGCGCCAGCGCAACGCGCTGCTGCTGCCCGCCGGACAATTGCCGCGGCATGCGGTCCACCAGGCCGGCAAGATTACAGATTTCAAGCGCATGGGCGATGCGGCGCGCGCGCTCGTCCTTCGGGACCTTCTTCATCTTCAGGCCGAAGCCAAGGTTTTTGGCAACCGACAGATGCGGGAAAAGCGCATAGGACTGGAATACCATGGCGATGTCGCGCGCTTCCGGCGGCGCCTGATCGATACGCTTGCCGCCCAGCCGGATTTCGCCTCCCGAAGGCTGGCTGATGCCGGTGAGGATGCGCAAAAGCGTGGACTTGCCGCAGCCCGAGGGGCCGAGAATGGTGACGAATTCGCCCCGCTCGACAGTGATCGACACGGGATGAAGCGCCCGGCTCAAACCGTAATCCTTGCTGATATTGCTGATCTCGAGTTCACTCATGGCGAGGCTCCCTCATGGTT
>Ga0308172_1000651_pt1 | contig 37100 bp, 30 predicted proteins | sample PhyGR2_FD_202134 | JGI IMG/M metagenome (GOLD analysis project Ga0308172, IMG submission 202134) | Phyllosphere microbial communities from UC Gill Tract Community Farm, Albany, California, United States - DLSLSG.R2 | ecosystem: Host-associated > Plants > Phyllosphere > Unclassified | place: USA... | reverse complement strand
CCACTGGCTTCTATCTCAACGAGTTGATGCAGCCGGTCAAGCTGCTGCTCGACGCGGGCCACGAGGTGACCTTCGCCACGCCGCAGGGGCGGGCGCCGACGGTGGATGCGTCCTCGGTGACGCAGGCGTACTTCGGCAATGACGCCGCGCAGCTGAAGCTGCACAAGGAACTGCTGGAAAAGCTGGCGCTGACCTCGCCGACAGCCTCTCCGGTGGTCAGCCTGACGCGTGTCGAGCAGCAGGGCTACGCGCGTTTCGATGCGGTCTATATCCCCGGTGGCCACGCGCCGATGCAGGATCTGTTGAAGAGCCCGGCGCTGGGCCGCTTGCTGGCCGACTTCCACCAGCGCAACAAGACCACCGCGCTGGTCTGCCACGGGCCGATCGCGCTGCTGTCCACGCTGCCGGATGCCAACGGTTTCGTGGCGAAGCTGGAAGCGGGCGCTGTGCCGGCCACGCCGAAATGGATCTACAGCGGCTACCAGATGACGGTGATCAGCAACCAGGAAGAAGAGCAGGCCAAGCCGATGCTGGGCGGCGGTGAGATGAAGTTCTACCCGCAGACCGCGTTGCAGCGGGCGGGTGCGAAGTTCAGTAGCAACACCACGCCGTGGACCGGCCATGTGGTGGTGGATCGCGAGCTGATCACCGGGCAGAACCCGGCATCGGCGCTGGAAGTGGGCCAGCGGTTGGTTGAGCGGTTGAAGTAGACCCGTTCGCTCCCAGCGCTGTTTTGACGAAGAGCTTCACTTGGGCCGCGCTCTTTCGATTGCCTGAGTCGGAGCGTGATGTGTGGAACCACCACGCGGTACGCCAGCATCCGCTCGACATCGCCGTTCGCCCCTGCGTTGCGTACCAAGGCCTCGCAGACCATAACAGTAGGCTTGAGTTGCGCGCGCTGACGCATTCAGCGTTTCGGTGAATGCCACGCCACGTTGCGTGCCTTGGTGAGGCTCGCCCGACGAGTTGCGAGGTTGCTATGATCGGTAGGTTCAAATAGACAGGGCAGTTGTACGCGGCCATCGACATGCGTCGCGATTGCCCATTACCGGAGGAGGGTGGCGTGCCCGAGCTCATGAATGTATCCGGCCACGCGCCAGGGTCGGTGGCCGACGACGGTCATTACACATTGAATCTGACCGGTCCCGGCAGCCATGTGCTGGTAGTTGAGCCCGGGCGCGGCGTTGCGGTTATCGGGCCAGCCAGCCTGGGCAAGAGGGCCGATCTGCACGTGGTGCCTGATGCGGCCATCCATTGGGTCGCGTTCAACCCGTTTGCCACGCCCGCCGGATCTCCTTGGCCACGCAATATCGACTACCACGGCAATGACACTAGCTTCTTCGCTTGGTCACAGCAGCGCGTGATCGAGCAGTTCCGTTGGACTCCGGTGTTTGCCGACCGCCGCAGTGTCGATGCCAGTGCGGCCAGGATCCAGACGCTGGTGATCCGTCTGGAGCACGTCAGCGGTCATCTCTCGATCGTCGTCCCGGCGGCAGGCAGTCTTTACCTAGAGGGGGATCTTTCCCGGATCGCGGTCGGCGGCCACGGTCCTGCCATGCTGTCGTTGCAGCCCGCACTGGGGAGGCGGCCGGGGCAGGCGCCGTACGAGCTGCCTGCGTTGGACTTCCTGCAGAATGTGACATCGTTGGCGCTCGTTGGCGTACCGCTTGGGCAGGCCATTTCGTTGTTGGGTATCGAGCGCTTCTCCTCGTTGAAGAGCCTGTCGCTGTCGGGCAGCTTCACCGACTGGGCTTCGCTTGCCATGCTGCAGCATCTGAGCAATCTGGAACTGCGGTTCGTTCCTGATCTGCAAGATTTCCCGGCGCTAGAGAGCTGGCCATTGCTGGACAGGATGATCGTCTGGAATGTGGACGAGGCTGCTGGAAAGCGGCTCAAGGCGCAGATTGGTGCGCGGGCAAAGGTGCGTGCATGGGCTGGACATGCATTGGTCAGCAAGCTGCGCAAACCTGCGTGGTGGCAGAGCGAGTATGGGCGTCCGTTCGCGGGTTGGACGAGCCGTCAGGCCAAGGCCGCAAATACAGCATATGACAGGGCACGGGAGGCGCTGGAAGACGCGGCCGATGTCGCAGCGGTGCAAGCGGCGGTCGTCGCCTTCTCGAAGCAGTTCAATGCGATGAAAGGCATCGAAACTACGCAGCGGGAAGATGTTGGTGAGGCGGTCTGGCAGCTCAGCCAGCTGGCCAGGGTGGTGGCGCTTGGACTGGGCGAAGCACAGCTGCAGCAGTGGTTCGATGAGGTGCGGGATTACTGAGGGGTGAGTGCTGCTGGGGCACCCGGGCTGCAACGGCAATACTGCATGATGAAAAGCATACGGCCCGCGGTGCGGGCCGTTTCTATTGCTGCCTTGAGATCCCACGCTACGGGTTCACCATCCGCCGATTCGGGGCCGTGAATCCATCAAAGCCGCTTATGCCGCTACTTTCGAGGCAGGGCCTGGCAAAGGTTCATCGGACTATCCTCGGGTGAGTGGGGCTGACTAGGGGGTCAAAACAGCCTTCTGCCGAGAGCCAGGGCATCCACGCGCGGCGTGGATCTACACTTGGGCCTCCGTCCTAAGGAATCTTCCCCATGTTCTCTGGAAAAGTCGCGGTGATTACCGGCTCCACCAGCGGTATCGGTCTTGGCATTGCCACGGCGCTGGCGCGGCAGGGGGCCGACATCGTGTTGAACGGCTTCGGCGAAGCGCAGGACATCGAACGCATCCGCTCCAGCCTGGAGGCCGAGTTTGGGGTGCGGGTCGCGCATGACGGTGCCGATCTTTCGCGTGGCGAGGCGGTGCGGGAGATGATCGACCGTGCCGTTGCCACAATGGGCCGCATCGACATTCTGGTGAACAACGCGGGCATCCAGCACACCGCGCCGATTGAGGAATTCCCTGTCGAGAAGTGGGATGCCATCCTGGCGCTGAATCTGTCGGCGGTCTTTCATGCAACGGCGGCGGCCTTGCCGCACATGAAGCAGCAGGGATGGGGGCGAATCATCAATATCGCGTCGGCGCATGGGCTGGTGGGTTCGGTGAACAAGTCGGCCTATGTGGCTGCCAAGCATGGCGTGGTCGGGTTTACCAAGGTGACCGCGCTGGAAAACGCGGGCACGGGCATCACGGCCAACGCCATCTGCCCGGGGTGGGTTCGGACGCCGCTGGTGGAGAAGCAGATCACCGCGCTGGCGGAGCGGGAAGGAACCGACCAGGAATCCGCCGCGCGTGAGCTGTTGGCCGAGAAGCAGCCGTCATTGCAGTTCGTGACGCCGGAGCAGCTTGGGGAGATGGTGGTGTTTCTGGCATCGGACGCCGCCGCGCAGATGACGGGCACGGCGCTTCCGATGGATGGCGGTTGGACTGCGCGCTAGGCGCGGCTGCACCGGACGTTTGATTTTCCGCCGGGCATGGCCCGGCGCTACCGGGCGGGGTGGTGGTAACGCGGGGCCGTGCCCCGCGAGCGCGCAGCGCGGCGGTTTGGTTTTTCCGCCGGGCATGGCCCGGCGCTACCGGGCGGGGTGGTGGTAGCGCGGGGCCGTGCCCCGCGAGCGCGCAGCGCGGTGGTTTTGATTTCCCGCCGGGCATGGCCCGACGAGATCAGGCCGGCCTGACTTCCCTGCACACCAGTTCGGCCAGCTCGCGACACGCGAAGAACAGGCCCTCCACCACGCCCTCATCCAAGTGCCGGCGGGGCGTGGCCATGGTCTTGCAACGGTTGGCGGCGTGCAGCATCTCCACTGCGGTGAGGATGCCGACGGCCGCGCGGTCGATGCGCGCGAGGGACTGACGTCTGCCGTCGGACAGGTTTTCCTCCGGCCAGAGCATTCCATCGGAGCCTTCGCCATCGCGGATGCGGGTGAGGCAGCCCTGGAAGGTGCTGAGATCGGAGGTGGGGTTTTCGTCGTCGTTGACGGTGCCAACAGCATGGAGCGGCGGGTTCTTGCGAGTGGTCATGGCAGTAGCTTCCGTGGCTGTGCTTAACAGCGCCACCGCGCGGAAGCGAGGTGGCGGACGGTGCGTGGCTGCAAACCGGGACGCATGAGTGCCATTGACCGGTGGGTACGAATACCCCCACGCACCGCCCGCCATATAGGCCGACGGATTGCCCGCCGGTACCGGTTTCCGGGCGGTACCGGCGGGCAAGCGCATACAACAGGCACATCAATGCATCGCGGGTTTGCAGACCCGGCCACTCGTTTCCAGTGGCGCGCCATGTTGTCTACGCCTGCACGTTCAGTTCAATGAGAAAAATCCGAAGATTTCGGATGAATCGAGCGCGAGCCAGGAATTGTTGCATGCAACTCAGATGGCACATGCGACAAGAGAAGACGCTAGCTCGCCGCTTCAGTGGCAGAGACGACGCCGGCTGACGTAAGCGGCTCGCGATGGCATGCAGCGTGTGACGTTTTGCGCTTACGAATAGTTGTATGAAACATTTCAACTGATTGCGTAGATAGCGAATAGCAAAGGCCAGCGTGACGCATCCGGCCGGTTTGGCGTGCCGGATGCGTCATGCGGCCGCTGACCTCGCCGGGCATGGCCCGGCGCTACCAGTGGGTTGGTCGGGTGCGGCCAATCAACCCTTATAGATTCGCATCGAGGAACGCGCGGATCACCGGGCCAATCTCGTGCACGTGGCTTTCCAACGCGAAATGCCCTGTGTCGTAGAACCGCACCTCCGCATCCGGCAGATCGCGCTTGAACGCTTCCGCACCGGCCGGAATGAAGATCGCATCGTTGCGCCCCCACACTGCCAGCAGCGGCGGCTGGCGGTCGCGGAAGTACTTTTGCAGCTGCGGGTACATCACCACGTTGGTGCGGTAATCCAGCATCAGGTCCAGCTGGATATCCAGATTGCCTGGGCGCGCCAGACGCTCGTTGTCCAGCGTGTAGGTTTCCGGCGCGATGCGCATCGCATCCGGCGCGCCGTGGGTGTACTGCCACTGGATGCTTTCCGGGGTGAACATGCCGCGCAGTGCATCGCGGTTGGCTGCGGTCGGCGCGCTCCAGTAGCGCTTGATCGGCTCCCACAGTTCGCCCAGGCCTTCTTCATATGCGTTGCCGTTCTGCGAAACGATGGCGGTGATGCGTTCCGGGTGCTTGGTAGCCAGGCGCCAGCCCACCGGTGCGCCGTAGTCGAACACCTGGATGGCGTAGCGGTCGATGCCCACCACTTCAGTGAAGCGGTCGATGGTGTTGGCCAGGTTGGCGAAGGTGTAGGCGTACTTCTCGCGCGGCGGCGCTTCGGTGAAGCCGAAGCCGGGCAGGTCCGGGGCGATCACGTGGTAGCGGTCGGCCAGCATCGGGATCAGTTCGCGGTACATGAAAGACGAGGAGGGCAGGCCGTGCAGCAACAGCACGGTGGGCGCCTTGGGGTCGCCGGCTTCGCGGTAGAACACGCGCACGTCGTCCACCTGGGCATAGTGGAAGGTGACGGCCGGCGCGGCGGCGTGGGCGGAAGCAACGGCGAGGGCACCGGCAAGGCCGGCTGCCAGACGGGCAGGGGTGTTCATGGTGTGGGCTCCTCAGGCGACCTGCTGGAACGGGTGGCTGCTGCCGCGCGAGATCTTGCCCTGGTCGAACAGGCGCAGGATCGGGAAGTCGACGTCGTTGCGGCCGACCTTCCAGAGATAGTTGGTGATGAAGTTCAGCGCCAGGTGGCCGAACACTTCCACGATGTCCTCATCGCCCCAGCCGGCGGCGCGCACGGCCTGCAATTCTTCGTCGGTCACGTCGCCCTTGTGGCGCACCAGCAGCAGCACGAAGTCGAGCAGGGCCTGTTCCTTCGGGTCGGTGGACTTGCCGTGGCGGGCCAGCTCGATGTCTTCCTCGGTGAGCTTCTGCAGCTTGGCGATGGCGGCCAGCAGGGAGATGCAGTACTCGCAGCCGTTTTCTTCGCCGATGGCCAGGCCGATCTTGCGGGCCAGCTGCTTGCTGAAGCGGCCGTCGGTGAGGTTCTGGAACAGGGCCAGGTAGCTGTTCATGGTGGCCGGGGAGTTGGCCAGCGCGGTCATGATGATGGGCAGCTTGCCGAACTTGGCCTTGGTCTGCTCCAGCAGCGGCTGCTGGGCCGGGGTGGCGGTTTCGGGGGTGACGAGGGCGATACGGGACATGGGAGGTTCCTTGGGGTGGCTGAAATGAACTGTACCGAACGGTCGGTATGGGCTGAATTGAATCCGAACGATCGGTCCACGTCAAGCTTGAATTGGACCGAACGGTCGGTTATCGTTCAGGCAGGAGGTGACCCATGCCCCAGGTCAGGAAAATTGATGACGCGGCCCTGCTGGACCGCTTGGCGCTGACGTTCAAGGACGTCGGTTATGAAGGCGCGTCGCTGGCGGTGATTGCCGAGGCGACGGGCCTGAAGAAATCCAGCCTTTACCACCGCTTCCCGAACGGGAAGGAGGAAATGGCGCAGGAGGTGCTGGCCCAGGTAGGGCGCGTGCTGGATGCGGAAATCTTTCCGGTGCTGGCCGGCGATGCGCCGGTGGCGGACAAGCTGGCGCGCTTTGTTTCGGCGATGGACGCGATGTACGACCACGGCCGGCAGTCGTGCCTGTTGAACATGCTGTCGCCACCGCGTGGCGTGCAGAACGGCTGTGGCGATGCGATTGCCTCGACCTTCCACCGGCTGCAGGAGGCGCTGGCGGGTGTGGCGCGGCAGCACGGTGTGGGTGATGACGAGGCCGAGCTGCTGGCCGAGCAGATGCTGGTGGAGCTGCACGGCGCGCTGGTGGTGGCACGCGGGATGGATGCGCCGGCGGTGTTTTCGCGGGCGATTGCGCGGTTGCCGCGGATTATTCTGGACGCGGTGTAATCCGCCGGGCATGGCCCGGCGCTACCGGAAGCGTATGGCTGTCGAAGGCGCCTTGGGCTAAGGGCCGTAGAGCTTTTCGGGGTCTATTCCGGCCAGGGCCAACACGCGATCGCGCCGCACCTGCTGTACCCATGCCGCGAACAGCTGGGCATTGGTGAACATGCCGGTGTTGCCACACGCGGGGCAGGTCAGCTGCACGTCAGGGCCCATCTGCCGCATGCCACCCGGAGCGGAATAGCGCGCTTCGTCTCCGCAGTTTGGGCACTTGCAGTTCAGGGCCTCTACGCGGTCGACGGTTCCATCGATGCGCAGCAAAGGGCGGATCCTGAGGATCCGGAACGCGGAAGACGGGGTCATGTGTCGTGCCTGTGATGGGCTAGACACGGGGGGCGAAGAATTCGCACCGCAGAGGAGCCAGATGGGTCCACCATACAGGAAGCGTTGCGCAGCAGGCTCAGATGCACGTCGCACGCTCAACGGCGGGCCACCCTTCGTACAGGTACCTTGTGGCGCGCGCAGGGGACGTCGCCTGCGCCGGATTTCGCTAAGCTGGCCGCATCACACTGGGGCGGGCACGCGTTCATGGACCTGATCCGACTGCTTCGATCGCTTGAGGAGTTCCTCTACGAGCTGGTGGGCTGGCTGGTGTTCTACCCGCGCACGCTGTGGCGGGTGCTGGTGCGGCCGGGGGAGGTGGCGCGTTACACGCGGCGCGAGTTTGCCAAGGATCCGGAACACCGCTTCGCCGATGCGATCAGCCCGGTGCTGATGCTGATCCTGTCGGTGGTGCTGGCGCACGCGCTGGAGATGGCGATGCGCACGGCGCCGCTGTCCCTGTCCGGGCCGCTGGGCAAGTTGCTGTTCTCAAGCGAGCAGGGCCTGCTGCTGACCCGCTCGGCGGTGTTCTGCATCTTTGCACTGGGCGCGGCGCTGAGTACGTTGTGGCGGCAGCGCCTGCCGATCAACCGCGACACCCTGCGCGAGCCGTTTTCCATCCAGGCGTTCATGGCGTGCCCGTTCGTGCTGCTGCTGGCGGTTTCGCAGGCGGTGGGCGCGGAAGCGAAAGGCTGGGGCGCGGCCATCGGGGTGGCGGCCGTGGTGTGGTACCTGTGGGCGCGCACGCGCACGTTCGTGGCGTTGAATGACGTGGGCTATCTGCCTGCGGCGGGGTTCGTGCTGGCGTCGTTCCTGCTGACCTCGGCGCTGGTGTTGGCGCTGGGGTTTGCGATCGTGATGTAGGCGGTGTCCTGTGGGCTGTAGAGCCGAGCCCATGCTCGGCTCCGTGATGCCGGACGGGGTACGTGTTGCCAGCCATGGGCTGGCACTACTGGGTGGGGTGCGCCGGAGCAGCCGAGCGTTGGCTCGGCTCTACATGGGCGATGCCTGGTTACGCCGCAATCAACAACATCGGGTCGATCAGCGGAATTTCGCGCTTGTCGGGCATGGCGATGCTCTGGCTGCAGAACACATACCCCAGCGGATTGTCGGCCCGTAGCTGCTTGCGTGGCACGCTCTCGATGTCGCCCACTTCATCCACGGCCAGGCCGATCACATCCACCCCGGCGCGCACCAGCGTCATGGCCGGGCAGGTGTAGGTAAACGGTGTCAGCCCGCTCAGGCGGCGCAGATCGGCAATACGCAGGCTCTTGTCGCGCACGGTTAGGGTCGGGCGGCCTTCGATGATCGGGCGGTCGAAGGTTTCCGGGCCGCGTATCTCCACCGTGGCCTGCACATCGACGGCAAACCACTGTTCACCGGCCCGTACGGCCAGGTATTCAAAAAAACGACGCGACGGCGAAGCCGGTTGTCCGGCGGAAGGAGAAGACGGCTGCAAGAGAATTCCAGTGGAAGGGGCACTGCTGCGGCGGCGCCATCATGCCGTCTAAGCGAGCTCAACTGTGTCACCAGATGATGAACGTCAAAAATCCCGTTCAGCCACCACTGGGCTCAGGCCGGCACATACGGTGCCGTGTGCAGCGCCGTCAGGTCGGCAGCATTGATCGGCCTGGACAGCGCAAAGCCCTGGATTTCATCGCAGCCATAGGCCTGCAGAAGGGCCACCTGCTCGTTGGTTTCCGCCCCTTCGCCCACGGTGTTGTAACCCAGGCCATGGGCCAGGCTGATGACCGCCTGCACCTTCAACTGCGCGCGGGTATCGGTAGGCAGGTCGTCGATCATCGACTTGTCCAGCTTGATCGTGTGGATGGGCAGTTCGGTGAGATAGCCGAAGTTGCTGTAGCCACTGCCGAAATCATCGATGGCCACGCGCACACCGGCTGCGGCCAGCTGTTTCAGCTGTTCACCGGGCAGCGAATCGGCGCGCAGCCATTCGCCCTCGGTAATCTCGATTTCCACATCGGTGCAGGACAGGCCCTTGCACAGCAGCGTGGCAATGAAGGCGTCGGCCATGCCCTTGCGGGCGACGTCGCGCGCGGAGAGGTTGATGGATAAAGTGAGCGACAGCCCCTCGCGACGCCATTGCGCCAGCTGGTCGAAGGCGTGCTCCAGCACCCAGGTGGTAACCCCGCCCATCAGCGCGGTGCGTTCGAATACGGGAATGAATTCAGCCGGGCTGACTGCGCCCAGCCGCGGATGGTTCCAGCGCAGCAGCACCTCCGCCGCAACCGGGGTGAGGTCTTCGGCGCGGAAACGCGGCTGGTAGACCAGATGGAACTGGTTGTGCTGCAGGGCCTGCTGGCCGTCGGTGGCGAGTTGATAGCTGCGCTGCAGCTTTTCATCGCGGATGGGCGAGTACCAGCAACAGGGCACCTGCCCGGCGAGGGCCGAGTGCGTACCAATCATCATCTTTCGCAGCACATCATCGGCGCTGTCGCGACCCAGCGTGGCCTCGCACAGGCCGGCATGGAACTGGGGCGCCAGCGGTATGGCGGCAGCCATGAGTGGGCGGATGAGATCGTCATGCAGCAGGTGCACCAGGCGCTCGATGGCATCGCGGTCGGGCAGTTCGACTACGAAGGCGAAACGCGTGGTTTCCACGTGGTAGACCTGGGCCACGCCGTCCAGCGCCAGGTTGAGGCGCACGCCCGCACGGCGGATGAGCGCCTCCAGTGGCAGCATGCCCAGCACCTGGCCGGCCTCGTTGGCCCGCAGCAGGTCCAGCACATCGATCATGACCCCATAGCACGGCTGCCCCGGCGTGCGCAGGGAACGCGCGGCATAGTCGATGGCGAACTGGTGGCGGTTGGGCAGGCCGCTGACCGGATCGCGACGGCCGCTGAGCGTGCGCAGCTCCAGTTCGTTCATCACCGCCATGCCCAGTGTCTGCAGTTGGCGGCGATCATCGGCGGAGAACTGCCGGGGCACGCTGTCCATCACGCACAGCGCACCGATGGCCACGCCGTTGGCGGCGATGAGCGGGGTGCCCGCATAGAAGCGCAGGTGCGGCGGTCCCGCCACCAGCGGCAGGCTGGAAAAGCGCGGGTCTACCTGCAGGTCACTGACCACCAGGCCGGCGGTGGAGCCGATGGTGTGGGCGCAGATGGAATCGCGGATGTGCGATTCGTGCATCGCCAGGCCCTTGCGCGAGATCAGCCGCTGGCGGTCGACTTCGATGAGCGAGACGAAGGCCACTGGCGCGTGGAAGGTGCGTGCGGCCAGATCGGTGAGGCGATCCAGCGAGGCCCCGGCAACGTCATCCAGGACGTCCAGGCTGCCCAGCGTCGACATGCGTTCTTCGGTACGGGTCGGGGCCATGTGCTTTTTCCGGTTGAACGGGAGCGCGAGAGCCGGTCGGGGGTGCTGCAGGCAATGGGGTGTGATGGCAGGGTTGCAGGTACGCGGCGGCGATGCCGTGTAGATGCGGCAAACAGCGCGTCAAGACGGCGGTGGAGGCTGCTGGCTGCGCTTGCGGTAGAGCACGCTCTGGTTGCGGCCGCCGTGCTTGGCCCGGTACAGCGCCTTGTCGGCCTGGCGGATGGCCAGATCGGGGTTGGACTGGGTTTCCGGGTAGTGGCTGACCCCGGCAGAAATCGTGACGTGCCCGACCTTGGCAAAGGCCTGCGCTTCGATGGCGGCGCGCAGGCGTTCGGCCACCTGCAGCGCGGTATCGGCGCTGACCTCGGGCAGCAGCACCAGGAATTCCTCGCCACCGAGGCGGCACAGCACGTCCTGCGGGCGGGCATTGGCGCGCATGCTCTGGGCGACGCCGGCGATGACCTGGTCACCGGCGTCGTGGCCGTGGCGGTCATTGACGTCCTTGAAGTGGTCCACATCGAGGGTGATGACGCCGAACGGAACGCCGGAGGCGGTGAGGGCGCTGAGGGCGCGTTCCAGCCCGCGCCGGTTGAGCAGCTGGGTGAGGGGATCGGTGAGTGCAGCCAGATCGAGCTTGCCGATGCGTTCGCTGAGATTGCGGAAACTGACCAGCACGGCCTGCTTCAGCTGCGCGGCCTCGAAGTACCAGGAATTGACCGCCTTGACCCGGGACATGGCGGCGCCGACATCGCCTTCCTGCGCGTGCTGCGCGAGCTGCTGCAGCGGCGAGGCGATGCGGCGCGAGCACAGCCAGATCAGCAGCAGCGAGAGCAGGCCCAGCGGCGCGGCGTTGCGCAGCACGGTGGCGAACAGGCTGCCCATGGGCGCGGTGGCGGCATCGATGGGGCGCTGGGCGACGATGCCCCAGCCGGCAGCGGGCACCGGTGCGAAACCGGCCAGCATGTGCACGCCGCGGCTGTTGTGCGAACGCAGGGCACCGGCGCTTCCCTGGCTGAGCGCTTCGACGGCGGCGTTGCGGGTGGCGGGCTGGCCGACCCGGTCCGGTTCGGGGTGGTAGAGCAGGGTGCCATCGCGGCTGACCACGTACAGGTACGAGCCATCCTCGTAGGGGTGCGTGCCGAGCAGGGAATGCAGGACGTTGGGGTCGCGCAGGTGGATGGAGGCGGTGATGTAGCCGGCGTAGTCGCCGTCGGCATCGAATACCGGGTGGGAGAGGGTGACGACCAGGTTGCCGGTGTGGGCGATGAACGGATCGCTGACCATCGGCAGCCGCTGCTGCAGTGCCTTGCGGTTGGCGGCGCTGGTGAGCGCCTTGCCCTGCAGTTCCGGCAGGGCGGGTGAGGTGCCGACCACCACGCCTTGGGCATCCACCGCGATGACGCTGTTGAAGGCATCGGTCTGCAGCTTGATGCGTTCCACTTCATCATCGTGCGCCGCCGGCTGGTCGAGCCCGCGGCTGAGGCGCTCGGCCCCGACCGCGAGCTGCTGCTGCGCGTTCAGCACGAAATGCTGCGTGGACTGGGCCAGCGAGTGCGCGTAGACCCGGTTGGCTTCCAGGCTCTTTTCGATGAGCTGCTGGCGCTGCACCTGGTAGCTGGCCCACAGCGTGTTGCCCAGCATGACCAGCGCCGACAGCGTGGCAAGCGCGAGGATCAGTCGCTGCAGGTTCACCTGCCGGATCGATGCATTCACGCCTGCGCCTCCCTGGCGGCTGGTAGGGGCTCAGGTTATAACCGAGGGGGCAGGGGAACCGTGCGCGCGGTCTTCACGCGGCAGCCGATGGATCTGACCCGGTGCCGACCAACGGTCGGCACCCACCAGCGGGGTCATGCACCGGTAGCGCCGGGCCATGCCCGGCGAGCGCGGCGGCTCAGCCGTCGGTGGAGCGGCTCAGGGCTTCCCACTGGTCAATGCTGGCGCCCAGGTCCTGCAGCTTGCCGCGCACCAGCTGCACGGCATCGCTGCCCAGCAGCAGGTGGGCGGGTGGCGCGGGGCCGTCGATCAGCTGCAGCATGGCCTGCGCGGCCTTGGCCGGGTCGCCCAGCTGCTGGCCGCTCTTGGCTTCGCGCGCGCTGCGGATGGGATCGAACAGCGCGTCGTAATCCTCGATGGCGCGGGGCGAGCGCACCATCGAGCGGCCGGCCCAATCGGTGCGGAACGAACCGGGCGCGACGGCGGTGACATGGATGCCGAAACCGGCGACTTCCTTGGCCAGCACTTCGCTGATGCCTTCCAGCGCGAACTTGCTGCCGCAGTACCAGGCAATGCCGGGCAGGGTGATGAAGCCGCCCATGGAGGTGATGTTGAGGATGTGGCCGCGGCGGCGCGCGCGCATGTGCGGCAGCACGGCCTTGATGAGTGCGGCAGGCCCGAACACGTTCACTTCGAACTGCTGGCGCAGCTCGGCGAGGGTCGATTCCTCAAGCACGCCTTCGTGGCCGTAGCCGGCATTGTTGACCAGCACGTCGATGGCGCCGATGTCGGCTTCGATGTGGGTGACCAGGGCGGTGATGGCGTCGGCATCGGTGACCTCGAGCAGGCGGGCGAACGCGCGGCCCGGGGCGAGGGCTTCGAAGTCGTGACGGGCGGTTTCGTTGCGCACGGTGCCGACGACGCGATGGCCGGCCAGCAGGGCGTGCTCGGCCAGCGCACGACCGAAGCCGCTGCTGACGCCGGTGATGAGGAAGAGGCGGGACGTGGTCATGGGGGCGGCTCTCGGTTGGGAGCTTGCACGTTAGTGCTTGCACTACGAGCCTCCCAGGCCTAGGCTTCGGCCATTATTGCCTATTCCTATGAGCTGGCCATGCTTTCTGCGGAACGGTCGATGCAGGCGCGCATGGTGGGCCTGTTGCAGGCCCTCGCCACGGACGAGGGCTACACGCTGACGGCCCTGCCTGGCGTGCGCCTGCTGCGCTCGAACCGACCGCTGGCGCGGACGCCCGTGCTGTACGACCCCGGTATCGTGATCGTCTGCCAGGGCGTGAAGCGCGGTTACCTGGGCGGGCAGGTGTACCAGTACGACGCGCAGCACTACCTCGCAGTGTCGGTGCCGGTGCCGTTCACCATGGAAACCGAGGCGACGGCCGACGCGCCGCTGCTGGCGATCTACCTGCACCTGGACCTGCAGCTGGCCGCGGACCTGGTGCTGGAGCTGGAGGCGCACGCGGCCCATGCCCCGGCATCGGCGCAGAGCATGATGGCCAGCCCGATGCAGGCGGCGATGCAGGCGACCGTGCTGCGCCTGCTGGAAGCGCTGTGCGATCCGCTGGAAGCGGTGGTGCTGGGCCCGGCGCTGGTGCGGGAGCTGTATTTCCGTGTTCTGACCGGGGCGCAGGGCGGTGCGATGCGTGAGGCGCTGGCGATGCGCGGGCGCTTCGGGCGCATCGGCAGGGTGCTGCGGCATATCCATGCGGCCTACGCGACGGCGCTGGATGTGGATGCGCTGGCGGTGGAGGCGGAGATGAGCGTGCCGACCTTCCACGACCATTTCCGTGCCATCACCGGTACCTCGCCGATGCAGTACGTGAAGTCCACCCGGCTGCACCAGGCGCGGCTGCTGATGCTGCGGCAGGGCATGACCGCCGAGGCGGCCGCACTGGGCGTGGGCTATGCCAGCCCGTCGCAGTTCAATCGCGAGTTCAAGCGGCTGTTCGGGTTGCCACCGGCGGCCGAGGTGGCGCGGATGCGGCGCAGCTTCGCGCTGCCGCCGGCGCCGGTGGACGCGGTGTATGTGTCATCGCATTGAACGCGGGGTAGGGCGCTGGGCCTGCACGGCGGCGGCGCGGAGGTGGCCGGCGGCGCGCAGGATGTCGAGGATCTGCGTGGCAATGCCGTCCTCATCGCCCGTTGCATCGATCACATGGCAACGCTGCGGATCCCGCCTGGCCGCTTCCAGCAGACCGCGGCGGATGCGGCCGAAGTTGCGGTGGGCTTCGGCGGGATCGGTATGTCTTGCCGAGTCACCTTCATCACGACGCCGCAGTGCCGCCTCTGCATCCAGATCCAGGATGAAGGTGATGTCGGGACGCGTCTGGCCGATGACATGGCTGGAAACGACATCGAAGAACGGCTCCGCCACGCGGTTCTCGAAGACCTGGAAGGCGAAGGTCGAATCAACGAACCTGTCGCAAACGACCCAAATGCCAGCATCAAGCGCGGGTCGAACCACACTGCGCACATGGTCGTAACGTGCGGCCGACACGAGCAGCGCCTCTTCGTAAGCGTCGAGCGCCCGCTCGCGCTGTTCTACGAGGATCTGGCGTATTTCCCCGCCAATATGGCCTCCGTCCGGTTCTTTGGCGGCGACGACCTGGATGTCGCGTTCGTCCAGCGCTGCTACCAGACGCCTGGCCTGCGTCGTCTTTCCACTGCCGTCTATGCCTTCAAACGTGACAAAAGCCATCGTGTCTGCCCTATAAATCGTTAACGACGGTTTTGAGCATGGCATGAAGCAATCCGCGACAGTGGTGTTTGTATCGGCAGGCATGTCCTCGCCAAAGAAGCGCGACCATGCGCTGGCGCGGCGGCAGCTGTATCTGAACTACGGTGTGCTTTCGCTGGCCACCACGCTGCATGGGGCTGGATACGACACATCTGTGGTGCATGGCGAACATGCAGCGCCCGAAAGCGTGGTTGCAGGGTTGCTGGAATCGGGCCGGCTGCCGTCGGTCTATCCATTGATGCTCTCTCTGCCCAGCTTCCATGCGCTGTCCTGGGCGCGCACGTTCTGCGCGCTGGTCCGGCGCGCGCTGCCGGCGTGCCGCATCATCGTGGGCGGGCGCTGGGTGGTGGGCCCGGACCCCGCGTGGATGCGCAGCAAGCTGCCCGAGGCCGAGCTGTTCGTGCCTGGGCTTGCAGAGCCCTACATCGAGGCGCTGTTGACGGGAGCGCCGATCATGGGCCGCCCGCGCGTGCCGCGCCCCGACCGGCCGCTGCATCACCCGCTGGTGGACGGCTACCTGCGCTACCAACCCAGCGTGGAGGCGTCGCGTGGGTGCGGCATGGGCTGCGGCTTCTGCGAGGAGCGTGACATCCCGGTGGACAAGCTCGGCCCGGCCGAACGGATGTGGGCAAACATGAAGGCCGTGCAGGCGCAGTATGCGGGTGGCGACATCCGGCCGTACCTGCAGGCCTCGATGTTCCTGCCCACCGCGCGCTGGGCGAATGCACTGGCCGAGTGCGTGCAGCGCGACACCGTACCGATTCCATGGCGGACCGAGAGCCGGGTGGATGTGCTGACCGAGAACACCATCGCCGGGCTGGCGGCGGCAGGCATGAAGGTGCTGGACCTCGGCCTGGAGACGGCTTCGCCGCAGCAGATCGTGGCCATGAAGAAATCGCCGCAGCCGGAGCGCTACCTGGAGCGTGCATCGCGGCTGCTGAAAGCGTGTTCGCAGGCAGGCGTGCACGCCAAGGTGAATGTCCTGATCTATGGCGGGGAAACCGCCCGGACCCTGGGCGAGACACAGCAGTGGCTGGATGAGCATGCGGCGCACATTGCTGGTGTTTCAGCGGGGCCGGTGGTGGCCTACGGGCCGCCCAGGACCGCCGATCCGTTTCTGCGCGAACTGGAAGCACTGGGCGCGCGGCCCATTGATGCGGGCAGTGCGCAGGAGACCGGCATCAGCCGCATCCATCCAAGCCGCGAGATCGATGCCATCGACGCGGAGCGGTTGAGCCTGCTGTTGTCGCGTCGCTACATGGATGCAGACCAGTATTTCCGGCTCAAGCAGTTCTCGTATTACCCACGGGACTATGGGAGGAACGACTTCGATCACGACATGGCCCGCTCGGATCCGGACAGGTTGCCCTTCCGGACCGCGGGCGACGCGCCTGCAATGAACCAGAAAACGAGGAGGTGAGTGTGGACACGAGCAAGACCATCAAGGACCCCATCCACGGGGCAGTGAAGTTTGAAAGCGCGGCCGAGCTGGAGCTGAAGAAGCTGCTTTCGGACCCTTATTTCCAGCGGCTGCGACGGGTGAAGCAGCTGGGCTTCTCCGACCACGTGTTTCCCTCCGCCACGCATTCGAGGTTCGCGCACTCGCTGGGCGTGTACGGTGTCGCCAAGCGGCTGTTGGCAGTGGTGGAGCCGAGGGGCGGAAGCGAGGACTGGACGCGGAAGGGAAAAGCCTGCCTCGCGGCGGCGCTGCTGCACGATGTGGGGCACGGCATGTTCAGCCATGCCTTTGAGAATGCGATGGAAAAATTCATCGAGACCCACCCCGAGGTAGGTGAGCAGTTCAAGGACGCGGTCAGTCACGAGAAGCTGAGCCGTCGTATCGTGACCGAAACCACCGTGGCGGAGGTGCTGGAGCGTATCGGCGGCAAGGGCTTCCCCGAAGAAGTGGCCGCCATGATCGAGAAGCAGGACACGGACTGCATCTACACCTCCATCGTCTCCAGCCAGTTGGACGCAGACCGCCTCGACTACGCAAAGCGCGATCCCTACTTCGCGGGGGTGTCCTCCGGCGGCATCGATCTCGACTGGCTGGTGGATCACCTGCGCGTGGGGTCGCATGTTTCCGGCCAGTTCTTCTACGTCGACAGCAAGGCGTTCATCTCGATCGAGCAGTTCATGGTGACCGTGTTCCAGCTCTATCCCACCCTGTACCTGCATCACCGCACGCGTGGGTTCGAGCACATGTTCTCCAGGCTGATGGTGCGCGTGTTCGAACTGATCGGCGAGGGCGCTCCCGAGAAGGCGGGCTTGAGCGACGCCCATCCGTTGGTGGATTTCTTTCGCGAACCGGGAAACCTCGAGCACACCCTGGTGCTGGATGACTCGCTGTTCTGGGGCTCGCTGCATCTGTTCCTGGCTGCGCCGGATACGGCGGTCAGCCAGCTGGCCAAGCGCTTCGCCGAACGGCGTTCGTACCCCAGGCATGACGTCTGGCGCATCGCCGAAGCCGTAGCGGTGGGGCATCGTGGATACATGGCGCTGTCGGCCAGTGATCGCGTCGGTGTCCTGGACCGCGCCTGTGAAGCGGCCTGTGCCGCAGTTACGGGTGACGCTGAAATCTGGCAGGACTCCTGCCACTACGACAGCTATCCACGCAAGCTGTATACGGCAAAGCGCGTCGACGGTGGCCATCCGCAGCAGATCAACGTTGCGCATGGTGGCCTGATCGTTGATATCGCATCCGTTTCGCCGATTGTTGCCAGCGCTGCGGCATTCACCATCCATCGCATCTACTACGACAACGAAGTGGCGGGGCTGGGAGAGCGGCTGCGCTCGGCCATCACCGAACGCCTTGAGGCTGCGGTCGCCGCGCAGATCGAAGGGGTCGGTTCACTCAGCACCCCACCAGCCGATCCGCACTGAGCGCACCGCGGTGCTGGTTGCGGTACTCCGTCGGGCTGGCATCGACCAGCCCGCGGAAATGCCGACGGAAGGATTCCTGTGAGCCGAACCCGGCCTGTTCGGCCACCCACTGCAGCGGCCGGTCGGTGGTTTCCAGCAGCTCGCGGGCGTAGGCCACGCGCTCGCGGATGAGCCAGTCGATGGGGGACAGGCCGGTGGCTTCAAGGAACTGCCGCTGCAGCGTGCGCTGGCTCAGCGCAGCCTGTTCGGCCAGGCTGGCCAGCGAATGGGTCTCGCGCAGGTTGTGGCGCATCCATTCCATCAGCCTGGCCAGCCGGGTGGGTTCGCCATTGGGAATGGCCCGGCTGACGCGCTGGCTGCGCTCGGCATCACGCCATGGCGCCAGCACCAGGCGTTCGGCCACGAGGTTGGCCACGCGCGCGCCGTAATCCTTGCGCACCATGTGCAGCATCATGTCCATGCCGGTGGCCGAGCCGGCCGAGGTGATGATGTCGCCGGTATCGACGTACAGCACATCCTCGCGCACGTGGATGCGCGGGAAGTCGCGCGCCAGCGCTTCGGTGAGCCGCCAGTGGGTGGTGGCCTGGCGGCCATCGAGAAGGCCCGCCCAGGCCAGCACGAACGCGCCTGAGCAGATGGAGGTGATGCGTGCGCCTCGCGCGTGGGCGCGGATGAGCGCATCCAGCAGCGCTTGCGGTGGCCGTTCACTGGGCTCGCGCCAGCCGGGGATGACGATGATGTCGGCGTCATCGACGACATCGAGCGTGCAGGGCAGCTGCACCTGTGCACTGCCGAGCATGCGCAGTGCACCAGGCTCGCCGGCGCAGAGCTGGGTGCGGTACCAGGCCACGCCCAGTTCCGGGCGGATGGGCGCGAACAGGCCGACCGCGCAGCCGAACTCGAACAGCCCCTGGCCGTGGCAGGCCACGATGGCGACGGTGGGCGCGGTCGGGTCGATGCTCATGGCCTGATGCTACCGAGGTGGTTGCGGTGGGCGCAGCGGCGCGCGGGCATGTGGTGATGCCAGTGGGGTATATGGAAGGGGTCGGATCCCGTCCGCAGGAGGGGCTCCGACCCCGCAGGCGCCCCGCGCGCGCGAACCGGGGTCAGAGCCCTTTCCTGCGGAAAGGAATCCGACCCCTTGCGTAAGGTCATTACCAGCGGTCATGTGGCTGGCCGGATATGACGGCTGGGTGACGCGATATCCGCTGTTGCGGCGCTGGCCGGGGTCTTTGAATGGAGGTGTGTCTCCGGCCCACCCCCACGAGCCCCCATGCCTGCCGCCCATTCGCCTGTCCTGAACACCCTTGCTGTCCTGATTGCAGCCACGCTGGCTGCAGCCTCCACCCATGCCGCCGAAGCGGATGGCCCCGCAGACGCTGCGACGGCCACGTCCGCCAACCTCGCCGCGTCCACGCTGGATGCGGTCGTGGTGACCGGTTCGCGGAGCAGTACGCGCACCGTCAAGAACAGCTCCACGCCCATCGACGTGATCTCGGCGGAAGACCTGGCCGCCACCGGCCAGGCGAACCTGCTCGAAGCGCTGCAGCGCAGCCTGCCGTCGCTGAGCCAGATCGGTGGCTACCAGAGCGACCAGGAAAGCCTGATCCGCGGCTACCAGCTGCGCAACCTGTCGCCGGGCTACACGCTGGTGCTGGTGAATGGGAAGCGCCGCAACGCCAGTGCCTATGTCAGCGGTGCCAACGGTGGCGGTTACCCCGGCCATGCCTGGGCCGACCTCGCGCTGATTCCGGTGGCGGCCATCGACCATGTGGAAGTGCTGCGTGATGGTGCCTCGGCCATCTACGGTTCTGATGCCATCACCGGCGTGGTCAATGTCATCCTGAAATCGCAGGCGCACGGTGGCGATGTTTCGGTGGAAAGCGGACAGAGCATCGATGGCGACGGCACGCGCACCAGCGTGCGCGCGAACGTCGGCCTGCCGTGGGGTGAGGATGGTTTCGTGAACCTGTCCGGTGAAACCACGCGCCAGCGCCACGCCATCCGCACGCGGCGCTACATCGACGGTTACCTGAGCTACCCGGCGGTGGATGCCAATGGCAACCTGCTGGCGCTGCGGCCGAACAACCAGCTTCCGGCCGGGGCGACGCCGAACCCGGCCGAGGCCACGCGTGATGCCGAGGCCAACACCATCCTCAGTTCGCCTTCGTACTCGCTGAAGGCGTTTGCGCTGAACGCCGGCCATGGCCTGGGTGAGAACGCGCAGTTCTACGCCACCGCCACGGCCAGCGACCGCAGTGCACAGGCAATCCAGAACTTCCGCTTGCCGGCCACTATCTTCACCACGTACAAGGCGCCGAGCGTGCTGAGCGTCTGGCCCGATGGATTCCTGCCCGTGCTGGAAACCAAGGAAAAGCAGTACACCGGCAGTGCCGGCGTGAAGGGCCAGCTGGCGGGCTGGGATTACGACGCCAGCCTGACCGGCAACCGCAGTACGGTACGCACATACACGCGCAACTCGGCCAACTTCTCGCTGCAGTATCCGGGGTCGCCCACTGATTTTTATGCCGGCAAGCTGGACTACCAGCAGGGCATCGCCAACCTCGACCTGCGCCGCGGCTTCGACGTGGCGGCATTCGCTTCGCCGCTGGAGGTAAGCGCCGGCGCCGAGTACCAGCACGAGCAGTACGAGCGCGGGGCAGGGCAGTGGGAGTCCTACACCGGCTTCGGCGCGGCGGCCTTTGTCGGCTACTCGACCGCCGATGCGGTGAAGGCCACCCGCAACAGCAAAGCGGTCTACGTGGGGGCGGCCAGCAACATCACCTCGCGCTGGTACCTGGATGCGGCCGCACGCTGGGAAGATCATTCGGATTTCGGCAGCGTGTCGACCGGGCGGCTGACCACGCGCTTTGATTTCACCGATGCGCTGGGCGTGCGCGCAACGGTCAGCAACGGCTTCCATGCACCCAGCCTGGGCGCGCAGTTCTACCAGGCCACCGGCAGTTGCCCATGCGGTACCACGCTGGTGGCGCAGGTTTCATCACCGGCGGCCATCGCCCTCGGCGCAACGCCGTTGAAGCCGGAGAAGGCTACCAACTACAGCCTCGGTGTGACCTGGGACCCGAGCCCCGCGTTCCATCTGGCGGTGGATGCCTACCAGATCGACATCCGTGGACAGCTGGGCCAGTCCAGCCAGATCGGCTACAACGCGCAGGACCCGGCACGCATCACCGACAACAGCGGTACGGTGCTGACCGCTGCGCAGAAGAACACCATCGATACCCTGCTGGGCACGGCCGGCATCAACATCCTGCCCGGTGATGCCTTCTATGCCAGCTACTTCACCAACGTGGGCGATACCCGCACGCGCGGCGTGGAACTGACCCTGGAAGCGAACCAGGACACGACGTGGGGCAAGCTGCGCTGGACGTACGCGGCCAACGTGGGCCGCACCACCATCCAGAAGGTCCGCGCCATTCCCGGCGCGCTGCAGGGGCTGCCGAACATCAACCTGCTGACGAAATCCAGCGAGTACGCGCTGCGCTTCCGCACGCCCAGCTACACGCAGGTGGCGGGGCTGGGCTGGCAGAACGGGCGCTGGCGCTCGAACCTGGACTTCACCTACTTCGGCCCGATCAAGCGCCTGAACAACGGCGTGGAATACAAGGAGCCGCCGGTGCTGGTGACCAATCTATCCGGCGGGGTCGAACTGGGCAGCGGCTGGAGTGCGGCGCTGGGCATCAACAACGTGTTCGACAAGCGCACCCGCAAGGTGCCCGAGTACGCGCGCAGCGCTACTGACGTAGCCAGCATCGAGACCACCTGGGATACCGGCGATGTGCTGAGCACGGTGGGCGCGTTCTGGTACGGGCGGGTCAACTACCGGTTCTGATTGAAGGGCAGTCGAGCATGGCTCGACTCTACAGAAGCGCGGCAGTCGAGCATGGCTCGACTCTACTGACGGAGGTTTGCATGTCATCTGCATTGAACGTGGTTGCATTGATTGGTTCGCCGACGAGCTCGGCGACGTCGCGGACGCTGCTGCTGGTGCGGCACCTGCTGGAGGCACTGCAGCAGCGGCTGCATGCCAGCGTGACGCTGGTCGAGCTGGCGCCGATCGCGCGCTCGCTGGGGCAGTCGCTGTCGCGTGCGGAAGCGTCGCCGGAGGTGGAGCAGGCGCTGGCCACGGTGGAATCGGCCGATCTGCTGGTGGTGGCTGCGCCGGTGTATCGCGGTTCCTATCCGGGGCTGTTCAAGCATCTGGTGGATTTCATCGAGCTGGACGCGCTGGTGGACACGCCGGTGCTGCTGGCCGCCACCGGCGGCAGCGAGCGCCATGCCCTGGTGATCGACCACCAGCTGCGTCCGTTGTTCAGCTTCCTGCAGGCACACACGCTGCCGATCGGGGTGTATGCCACGCCGGCCGACTTCGCGGGTGCGCAGGTCAACAGCACGGCGCTGCAGGCGCGCATCGAGCTGGCCGCCGAGCGTGCAGCCGGTCATCTGGCGGTGCAGGCGGTCCTTGCACCGGCACCGTTGCGGCGGATCGCGTGAGCGCCGAACGCGCGGCATAACCGGCGGCATTCTGCTTATGGCCAAGGCGCATCTGCGTGGCCGGATGTGACCGCCGATTGTCGCGCGATGGCGCAGAGGCAGCGCCGGCCTTCTCTAGCATCGAAGACGAAGCGGCAATGCATTGCCGGACCTGATGAGGACGACACCGTGGCTGTAGACGCAACGCCCAAACCCATCCTGTTCCTGCTCGACCGCGAGTTCGAGGACGGCCAGTTGCCGGGGCAGCGGTTCTTCTGCCGGCACAGCCTGCTGCTGGAAGGCGCGCTGTCGAGCATCGGTGGCCTGGACGCCCAGCTGGACGTGCGCCGCATTGGCTTTGCCCGGCCGCGACGCGAGGTGATCGCGGAGATCGGCGAACAGGACCAGTCGTTGCCCAAGCTGGTGCTGCCGCAGGGCGTGCACAGCGAGCACGCCACTGGCGCGCACCACGAGCGGCAGTACGTCTCCGGTGCCGAACCGATCCTGGCAGCGCTGAACGGCCTGCTTGGCATTCCCGTAGCCCATCCCTGAGCGAGGACGCGCACATGAGCTACCTGACCAGCGTATTGGACAAGAGCCCCGTGGCCGACGGTGGCACGCCCGAGCAGGCGCTGCGCAACAGCCTGCAGCTGGCGCAGCGCGCCGAGCAGCTGGGTTACCACCGCTACTGGTTTGCCGAACACCACGCCGCACCCACCCTGGCCAGCCCAGCGCCGGAAGTGCTGGCGGCCTGGGTGCTGGCGCAGACCCGGCGCATCCGTATCGGCAGCGGCGGGGTGATGCTGCGCCACTACGCGCCGTACAAGGTGGCCGAGAACTTCAACCTGCTGGCGGCACTGGCACCGGGCCGCGTGGACCTGGGCGTGGGCAAGGCGCCGGGCGGACTGCCCGCGTCCACGGCCGCGCTGGCGGCGGGCCGGCCGGCCTTCGCGGATTTCGCCCAGCAGCTGCGCGACCTGGAAGGGTACCTGTCGGGAACGCGCGACGACGCACAGGCGCGACCGCTGCCGCAGGCCGCAGCGGAGCGGTTCCTGCTGGGCGCCAGCCCGCAGAGCGCGCGACAGGCGGCCGAGCTCGGTTGGCGTTTCGTCTATGCCGCGCACTTCGATGGCGATCCCTCCCATATCGAGGCCGCCTTCAATACCTACCGCGCGCTGTCGACGCAGGCGCCGCTGCTGGCCACCGTGGCCTTCGCCGCGCCGACCAGCGAAGCCGCTGCACGCCATATCGGCGCGCTGCGCGTCTACAAGCTGCACCTCGGCCCGGGGCAGACCGTCAACCTGCCCAGTCCCGAGGCCGCGGCCGAGTACGCGCGGCAGGTCGGGGTGAGCGACTTCCGCATCGAGGAAACCCGGCCCAGCGTGCTGTCCGGCGATGCCGCGCACGTCCGCGGCGAACTGGACGCACTGCACCGGCGCTTCGGCGTGGGTGAATTCATCCTCGATGCCCCCGTGGCCGACCTGGATGCCCGCCTGACATCCCTTGAACTGCTGTCGCCCGCGCCACGCGCGGCGGTGGCCTGACCTGCAGGAGCGACCCCCATGAGCACCACCCCGCGCCACATTCCGTTCGGCATCATGCTGCAGGGCCCCGGCAGCCACATGCATGCCTGGAAACATCCTTCCAACCCGGCCGACGCCAGCGTCAACCTGCAGTTCTACATCGACATCGCGCGCACCGCCGAGGACAACGGCATCGCTTTCGGTTTCGTGGCCGATGGCCTGTACATCAACGAAAATTCGATCCCGCATTTCCTCAACCGCTTCGAACCGATCTCGCTGCTGTCGGCGCTGGCCACGGCAACGAAGAAGATCGGCCTGGCCGGTACCCTGTCCACCTCCTACAGCGATCCATTCACCGTGGCCCGCCAGTTCGCCTCGCTGGATCTGCTCAGCGGCGGCCGCGCGGGCTGGAACGTGGTGACCTCGCCGCTGGAAGGTTCGGGCCGCAACTACGGCCGCCCGCACCCGGAACATGCGCTGCGCTACCAGATTGCCGATGAGTACCTGGAGGTGGTACAGGGCCTGTGGGATTCCTGGGACGACGATGCGTTCGTGCGCGAGCGCGACAGCGGCACCTTCTTCGCCCCCGAAAAGTTCCGGCGCCTGGACCACAAGGGAAAGTTCTTCCAGGTGGAAGGTCCGTTGAACATCCAGCGGTCGCCGCAGGGGCAGCCGGTGATCTTCCAGGCCGGCTCGTCCGACGATGGCATCGCCTTGGCCGGCAAGTACGCCGATGCGGTGTTCACGCATTCGCCCTCCCTGGACGAGACGCGGGCGTTCACCCAGAAGGTCAAGAACTCCGCCATCGCCCACGGGCGCAGCGGCAACGACGTGAAGATCTTCCCTGGCATCGGCCCGATCGTCGGCCACACGGCGGCCGAGGCCGAGGCCAAATACCAGGCCATCGCCGCGCTGGCGAGCCTGGAGGACGCACTGGCCTACCTGGGCCGCTTCTTCGACCACCATGATTTCAGCCAGTACGATCCGGATGCGCCGTTCCCCGAGCTGGGCGACATCGGCAGCAACTCCTTCCGCTCCACCACCGACCGCATCAAGCAGGACGCGCGCGAGCAGGGCCTGAGCCTGCGCCAGGTGGCGCTGCAGGCGGTCAGCCCGCGGCCGAACTTCATCGGCACCCCGCAGCACGTGGCCGACGAACTGATCCGCTGGTTCGATGCCGGTGCCAGCGATGGGTTTATCCTGGGTTTCGCGGCGCAACGCGAAGGGCTGGATGACTTCGTGCGGCTGGTGCTGCCGATCCTGCAGGCGCGCGGCTACCACCAGCGCGAACTGGAAGGGCAGACCCTGCGTGACCATCTCGGCCTGCCGCGCAAGGCCAGCCGCCATGCGACCGACGCCGAGCCGGCGCGGAAGGTGGGGTAAGACGATGAGCGGAGATACATCGGTAGCGCCGGGCCACGCCCGGCCGAACTCGCCGGCAACAGGCGTACTGCCCGAAATCGCGGCACGCGCCGAAGCGGCCATCGCCCTGCGGCACGACCTGCATCGCCACCCCGAACTGGCGTTCGAAGAACACCGCACCAGCGCCCGCGTGGCCGAGCTGCTGCAGCAGTGGGGCTATGCGGTGACCACCGGCATCGGTGGCACCGGCGTGGTGGGTACGCTGCAGCGCGGGCAGGGCAGCCGCCGGCTGGGCCTGCGTGCGGACATCGATGCGCTGCCGATCCGGGAAGACTCCGGCCTGGCCTACGCCAGCCAGAACGAAGGCCTCATGCACGCCTGCGGGCATGATGGCCACACCGCCATCCTGCTGTCGGCCGCGCATTACCTGGCCCACCACGGGCGCATCGATGGCACGCTGCAGCTGGTGTTCCAGCCGGCCGAAGAGACCGGGTCGGGTGCCTCGAAGATGATCGAGGACGGCCTGTTCGAGCGTTTCCCGGTGGATGCCATCTATGGCCTGCACAACTGGCCGGGCGTGCCCGTGGGTCACTTTGGTTTCGTCGATGGACCGGCGATGGCGTCGGTGGACTGGGCGCGGTTGAAGGTGATCGGCAAGGGTGGCCACGGCGCCGAGCCGCAGGGCAGCGTCGATCCGATCCTGGTGGCGGCGCACATCATTACTGCGCTGCAGAGCGTGGTGTCACGCAACGTGGACCCGCGACAGATGGGCGTGGTCACCGTGGGCTCGATCCACGGCGGGCAGGCGGCCAACGTGATTCCCGATGTGGTGGAACTGACGCTGACCGTCCGCGCCTACCTGCCGGAGGTGCGCGATACCCTGCGCCGCCGGGTGACCGACATCGCCGAGCAGACCGCCATAGCATTTGGTGGACGTGCCGAGATCGAGTTCCCGCGCGGCTTCCCCAGCGTCATCAACCACCCGCAGCAGACCGCCTACATCCGCGAGGTGGCGCTGCAGGCGTTCGGCGCTGGGCAGGTCGTTCCCGGGTTTGCACCGCGCACCGCCAGCGAGGATTTCGCTTTCCTGCTGCAGGCGCGTCCGGGCAGTTTCGTGTTCGTCGGCAATGGTGACAGCGCGCCGCTGCACAGCCCGCGCTATGTGTTCAACGACGCTGCGATCGCGCCCGCCGCCAGCCTGTGGGCACGCCTGGCCGAGCACTATCTGGTGGAGGACGCGGCATGAGCGTGCTGTACGACAACGAGCGTTTCCTCTACACCTCGGTGGATGACCCACTGGCGCGGCCCCTGTTCGATGGCCTGGAACAGGAGTACGACAGCCGCTATGCCGACGTGCGGCGTCGCATCGGCGGCAGTGCCCGCGAAGAACTGCAGCGCTATCCGGCACAGGCCTTCGCCGCGCCGGTGGGCGCGTTCCTGCTGCTGCTGCGCGATGGCGTGGCGATCTCCGGCGGTGCCTTCATGCCGCACCGCGATGCGCACACCGCTGAGTTCAAGCGCATCTGGACGCTGCCCGGCCTGCGCCGCCAGGGCATCGCCCGCCGCGTGCTGCAGGAACTGGAAGACCAGGCCGCACGCCAAGGCTATCGCCGCGTGTTCCTCACCACCGGCTTCCGCCAGCCCGAGGCAGTGGGCCTGTACCTGGGCCATGGCTACACCGCGCTGTTCGATCTGCAGGCGGACCCGGAAACCATCGCCCATCTGCCATTCGAGAAACACCTGCACGCGGCGGCACCATTGCCGCACGCCGACGCGGCCGTGCGGCACGGAGTCCATGCATGAGCACGCCCTCGACCGCACTGGACGGCATCGCTGCCCGTCCGGCCACCGCACCCTCAACGGCGTTGAAGATCGTTCCGGCGCGCCATCCGCTGCAGACCGTCGGCACGGTGCTGGCGCTGGCACTGATCCTGATCGCGCTGCAGTCGGTGCTGGGCAACCCACGCTGGGGCTGGGGCACGTTCGCCGAATGGTTCTTCGCGCGCCCGGTGCTGGAAGGACTTGGTCGCACCTTGCTGCTGACTGCGCTGGGCACGGGCCTGGGCTTCGCGCTGGGCACGTTGCTGGCGCTGGCGCGGGTGTCAGGCTCGCCGCTGCTGTCGGCGGTGTCGTGGGGCTATGTGTGGCTGTTCCGCTCGATCCCGCTGCTGGTGCTGTTGCTGCTGCTGAACAACCTCGGCTACCTGTACAGCACCATTGAACTGGGCGTGCCATTCACCGGCATCAGCCTGTTCTCGTACCCGACCACCCAGCTGATCGGGGTGTTCACTGCCGCGGTACTGGGCCTGACCTTGAACCAGGCAGCGTTCTCGGCCGAAGTGATCCGTGGCGGCATTCTTTCGGTCGACCATGGCCAGTACGAAGCGGCGGCCGCGCTGGGCCTGCCGCGCGGCCGTCAGGTCCGCCGCATCATCCTGCCGCAGGCGATGCGCTCGATCCTGCCGGCGGCCTTCAATGATGTGATCGGGCTGGCCAAGAGCACCTCTGTGGTCTACGTGCTGGCGTTGCCCGAACTGTTCTACACCGTGCAGGTGATCTACCGCCGCAACTTGGAGGTGGTGCCGCTGCTGATGGTGGCCACGGTCTGGTACCTGGTCATCCTCACGGTGCTTTCGCTGCTGCAGCGACGCGTGGAGCAGCGCTTTGCGCGCGGCCAGCTGCAGCGTGAGCGCAGTGTCTCCCGCGTGTCTTCACCGCCACGGCCCGTTGTGCAGAGCGTTGCGCCCGTGGCCAGCCGCCCGCGCATCGCCGCCCAGGTCGAGGCCGGGCAGGGCGCATCGGTCGTGCTGCAGGGCGTGGGCAAGGCCTTCGGTGAGCAGCCCGTGCTGGAAGACGTGAACCTGGAGCTGCGCGCCGGCAGCGTGACCGTGCTGATCGGTCCTTCCGGTGCGGGAAAGTCGACCCTGCTGCGGCTGATCAATCACCTGGAACGCGCCGACAGTGGCTTCGTGACGGTCGGTGGCCAGCTGATCGGCTATCGCCGCGACGGTGACACCCTGTACGAACTGCCCGAGCGCGAGATCCGCCGCCGTCGTGCCGAGGTCGGCATGGTGTTCCAGGGTTTCAACCTGTTCCCGCACCTGACGGCGCTGGAGAACATCATCGAGGCACCGATCGCGGTGCGTGGCCTGCCGCGTGCGCAGGCCGAACAGCAGGCGCGTGATCTGCTGCAGCGCGTTGGCCTGGCTGACAAGGCGGACGCTTTCCCACGGCAGCTGTCCGGTGGCCAGCAGCAGCGCATCGCCATTGCCCGCGCGCTGGCGCTGCAGCCGAAGGTACTGCTGTTCGATGAGCCGACCTCGGCACTGGACCCCGAGCTGGTGGCCGAAGTGCTGAGCGTGATCGAAGAGCTGGCCCGCTCGGGCACCACCCTGGTGATCGTGACCCATGAACTGAGCTTCGCCCGCCGCGTCGCCGATACCGTGGTGATGATGGACCAGGGCCGGGTGATCGAGCAGGGCAATCCCGAGGCGCTGTTTGAACGGCCGCGCCAGCAACGTACCGCCGATTTCCTGGCCAAGACCCTGTAATTCCCCAAGGAGCACCATGAGCCCTGCAGCATCGCGCCTTCCCTCGCGCAGCACCCTGTTGATCGGCGCCGTGCTGGTCATCGGCATTGCCGGCATCGTCTATTCGCGCGTGCAGGCGCCAGCCGCCGCGCCCGGCGCCAGCGTGACCCTGGCCGGTGCCGATGCGCCTGCACTGGTTGGCACGCCAGACCCGAGGGCGCAGTCGCTGATTCCCGCCAACTACCGTTTCGCAACTCCCGGCACGCTGACCGTCGCGACCCACCCGGCACAGCTGCCGCTGGCTGATTACGGTGCTGACAGCAAGCAGGTGGTGGGCGTGGAGCCGGACATCGCCAAGCTGATTGCCGATGGCCTGGGCTTGAAACTGGTGCTGGTTCCAGTGGCGTGGGCCGACTGGCCGCTGGGGCTGGAATCAGGCAAGTACGACGCGGTGCTGTCCAACGTGACGGTCACTGAAGAGCGCAAGAAGAAGTTCGATTTCTCCAGCTACCGTTTCGACCTGCTGGGCATCTACACGCGCGCCGATGGACCGATCCGCAAGATCGAGAGACCGGCCGACGTGGCCGGGCTGAAGGTGGTGGTCGGCGCCAGCACCAACCAGGACCAGATTCTGCGGCACTGGGACCAGCAGAACATCGCGGCGGGCCTGAAGCCCGTGGAGTACCAGTACTTCGATGATGCGGTGGTGGGGCGGTTGGCGGTGATCACCGGCCGTGCCGATGTCTCGTTCGAGCCGAACGCCACGGGTGCCTACTCGGCACGTGATGGCAAGGTGCGGCGGGTGGGCCTGTTCCCCGGCGGCTGGCCGGATGCTGCGGCGATTTCGGCGACCACGCGCAAGGGCAGTGGGCTGGCCGATGCGATCACCGCCGCGTTGAACACACAGATCCGCAGCGGTACCTATGCGCAGGCGCTGGCACGCTGGAACCTGGCCGAGGAAGCCGTGCCGCAATCGCAGACCAACCCGCCGGGGTTGCCCAATCTCTGACGCGGGGCATGCCCGGTGGCTTTCACCAACGCGCCTCCAGCGTATTGAACGGCTTCGCCACGCGCACACCATCGGCATCGAAGCCGCTGACCGGCCGGCCATCCACCCGTACCGCCTTTGGCATCGTGCGGTCCGGCCACCAGACTTTCACTGCCGTCCCGCGGTGCAGCCCCTCACCCAGCGTGATCGTCAGCACGCCGTCGCGCTGCCGCGCCTGCATCTGCAACGTGCCATACGCCGTTGGCAGGCGCTCCACCGCCAGCCCGTCACCGGCCACCCACGACGGCGGCGTGCCCGGCAGCAGTGAGAGCGCATCGTCGTCTTCGCGCATCAGCATGCCGAACAGCGTGCGACCGTACTCGGCACCGATCCAGGTGTGCGGCATGTCGCCCAGGTAGCGCGGGAAGCGAAGGCGGGAATGCACGACTTCGGCCAATACCTGCCACTCAAGCGGGCGCCGATCGTGCAGCAGTCCCTGCAGCAGTTCATCGGCCGCTTCTGGCTGGCCCAGATGCACATAGCTCAACACGTTGCGGATTTCATAGGGCGTATAGGCGTACAGCGCGCCGGGCTGGTTGCGCTTGCGCACGTCGTCCAGATAGCGCGCGAACGTAGTCCTCAACGCTTCAGCCGGCAGCACGCTCTGCGCCCCGGTCGGGTCCAGTGCGATCGATACGCCGGTGGGATCGCCATCACCGAGGTCGGCCGAAGATGGAATGAAGTCGATGCCCTTCCACGCCATCGTCGCGCGGATCGAGGCATGCAGCGCGTCGTACAGCAGCCTGTACTGCTCGCGTGCCCACGCGGCTGTTTCATGATCGCCCAGTGCTTCGGCCAGCCATGCACCGTCGTGCCAGCCCTTCAGGCCCCAGTAGTCGTCCCAGTAGCTGTGGGTAGGCGAGGGGTAGCCCTCGTGGCTGATGGATGGAGCGAGGATCCCTGCGAACCGTTCCGGCGCGGGCTGGTCGGCCTTGTAGCCCGGCACCAGCGTGCGCTCGCGCAGTTCCTGCAGGAAGCGCAGCGCTGCTTTCACTTTCGGCAGGTACTCACGCACCGATTCCGGCCCACCATCCAGGCGCGCGACATCGGCAACCAGTGCAACGTACTGGCCCTGGCTGTCGTACTCGATGTCCGAACCGAAGCCGGTGTTGACGCTGCCATCGTCGTTGAGAATGGGCGAGACCAGGCCATTGGCATGCACGCCGTGCGTGCTGTACCAGGCCAGGTAGTCGCGTGCGACGGCCGCTTCGCCCATGCGCAGCAGCACTGCCGAAGTGGCCATGCCGTCGCGGATGAAGGATCGGTTGTAGTTGCGCGGCCCGGGCTGCATGGCCGGACCGGTCTGGTTGATCAGCATGTAGGCGGCCTGTGCGCGCAGCATGTCGACCAGGGAGGGATCGGGCAGGCGCAGGCCGACCGTGCCCAGCCGTGCCTGCCAGTCTGCCGACGCCTGCGTGGCCAGCGCCTCGAACGCCGCATTGGCATCGCGTGGAAGCGTGGCCAGGTCCAGCGCTGGTGCCTCGGGTAGCACGCCATTCGCATCCGCTGCGGCAGTACCCAAGGGGAACGCGACCACGATGGCATCGCTGGCGTCGGGCGCGAGCGAGACGTGGTAGTTGAGCGCGGCTGCGGCAAGCCCCTGGTCATCCTGCGCCTGCTGCGCGGCAGGCAGTTGGCCAGCAGCGATAGTGGCGGTGATCTCCGTTGCGCCGTCCTTGCCGAAAGGTGCCACGCCGGACGCCGCTACCGGCGTGAGCGACTGCAGCAGCGTGCGGCCATTGACGCGCACGGTGTGTCCGTCGACGGCCACCTCACGGATCGGCGAGAGCCCCCCGTTCTGCCATGGTGGATTCATCTGCATCGGGCGCACGACCAGGCTCAGCGTGCCGTCGATCGGGCTGCTGCCGGTGTTGTGCAGCCGATGGCGCAGGAAGGTCACCGGCTGCCCATCGCGTTCGATGGCCAACACTTCACTGCGCAGCTCCAGGCCAGGCTGCGGCACCCAGGTGACGGACGGCATCGGCTTCCAGCCATCGCGCAGGGCATGCTGCATCGACTGGCCGGCGGCGCCCGCGGTATGGCCATCGGCATTGCGCCAGAGGGGCTGCACCAGCGGCGCGCCCTTGAATGCCTCCAAGTTGCCATGCTCGTCGAAGATGGATTTCTGCCTTCCCCCGTGGATGCCGACTGCGGTCCAGTAGGTCTGCTGCATCTGCAGCGAGGCGGGGAACAACGCGCGCTGGGCGCCGCTGGCGGTGATCTGGTACTGCTTCATCGGCGTCATCACGGCTTTCGGGCCGAGCAGCCGCAGCCGCGCAATCTGCGGTGCAGCGCCGTCCACGCTCAGCCGGAACGCGCGCAGGGATTGCGCTGTGCCGGCGGCCAGCCAGCTCTGCCGATGGTGGGCTGCCTGCGCATCATGTGCGAGTTCCTGCCATTGGCCGTATGCATCCTGCGCCTGCAGGCGGGCAGGGCCGCGCGCGCCATCGGCCCAGTCGATCACCAGGCCAGCGGTGGATTGGGCCTGCGGCAGCGTGATCTCAAGCACAGGGGAACCACCTTTCCCGCGCGGGATCGCCACGGCGCTGCCGCCTTGCCAGAGTGCGGCTGCCTGCGTTGCATCGACACCGCCGATGCGTGCACTGAGCGTCCCGTCCAGCGGCTCCATCTCGAAGATGGAGACGCCCCAGTCGGACGTGCGTTGCGGGCTGGCCAGCCGCAGGTAGCGCGCCTGCCGTGGCGAAAAGTACAGGGTTTCCACATCGCCCAGCGAGTCGGCCATGGTGTACGCGGTCTGCCACTGCGTGCCGTCCACCGAGGTCTGCAGCGAATACCCCTCGGGATTGGAGACATCCCAGGTCAGGCGCGCGCCCGCCAGCAGTGCGGGTGCGCCCAGGTCGATCTGGAACCAATGGCCGGGGCTGAAGGCGCCGCCGGTGACGGTCTTGGGGTCGCCGTCGATCAGGTGGCCGATGGCCATTGCCGGCACCTGCTGCGAAGAACTGCTGGCCTGCCATTGGCTGCGCGGGGGGAGGGTCTGGGCCTGAGCGGACGCTGCCAGCGCGGCGAGCAGCAGGGCAGTGGCGGGACGGCACAGGAAAAGAGGGCGGGAGACCTTGGAGCGTTCGGCGCACAACGTCATTGCGGGCAACCTCGCGGGTTCGGCCGTAAGCGGGCGAGGGATACGCTAGCAAGGGATGTAAGCGGTTACATGACGCGCTGCAATAGCTCTTCGGGGTTGGAGCGGCGTGGCTCAACGAATCTCCAGGCGGGGCCATCCAGTCGTGCTGACGTGTGTGGCTCTGGACGCGTGGATGGGACCGGCTATCGTCAGATCGGGTATTGGATTTCATTGGGTTGTCAGTTGACAACCTGTCCGTGCCATGTGCAGACTGTGGAGAACGGGGAATGTCTCGAGCGCGTCATCCCGACAAGGACATCGAAGCGGCATTGCAGTTCGCGGAGGATCGAGGGTGGAGGCTTCGCGTGGCAGGCGGCCATGCGTGGGGCCGGATGTATTGCCCCTTCAACGACACCGATTGCCGATGCGGAGAGTTCTGCATCGTGAGCATCTGGAGCACACCCCGCAGTGCAAGCAATCATGCAAGGGCCTTGCGGCGCGTAGTCGAGAACTGCAGCCGTGAACAATGAAATCAGGCTTCGTCAGAAGCGAGGTGGTCAATCATGGAATTCAACTTCACGCTGAAGTACCGCTTGCCGGATACCTGCGATGAAATCGATGTCCTCGAGCAGCGCTTGGCTGAAGCCGGGTGTGACGATGCACTTGTGGGCATCGGTCTGCCTGGACGATTGGCGCTGGCGTTCTGCCGTGAGGCGGGCAGCGCGGGGGCTGCCCTGCGTTCGGCGCTGGATGACGCGCAGCGGGCGGTGCCTGGTGCCGAGCTGGTCGAAGTGAGCCCCGACCTGGTGGGGCTCACCGACGTTGCAGACCTGCTGGGAATGTCGCGGCAGAACATGCGCAAGCTGATGCTTGCCAACCCGCAGTCGTTTCCGTCCCCGGTCCATGAGGGGTCGACCTCGATCTGGCATCTCGCCGACATTCTCGGTTGGCTGCGGGCGCGGGGCAGCGCGAAGGTCACCACGGAGATGACCGAACTCGCTGCCGCCGCGCTGCAGCTCAATCTTGCGCGGGAAGGGCGCCGGCTGCAGCCGAAGGCGTAGCGCCGGCCTGGATCGGCGCCCACCGTGTTACCGCTGCACTTGCTCCCACCAGCGTGAGCCGGCGTGCGGCGCCTGCATGTCCAAGGCCTCGCCCATGATCGGCGTGGCCACGGCGACATTCCTGGCCGCGGCCAGTGCGGTGATCCGCTCGAACGGCTGCTGCCATTCGTGCAGGGCAAGATCGAAGGTGCCGTTGTGGATCGGCAGCAGCCACTTGCCACGCAGGTCCAGGTGCGCCTGCAGGGTCTGTTCGGGCTGCATGTGCACGAACGCCCAGCGTTTGTCGTAGGCACCCGTCTCGATCATCGTCAGGTCGAACGGACCGTACTTCCCGCCGATCGCCTTGAAGCCATCGAAGTAGCCGGTATCGCCGCTGAAGAAGATGCGGAAGTCGTCATCCTGGATGACCCACGACGCCCACAGGCTGCGGTCACTGTCGCCGAGGCCGCGACCGGAGAAGTGCTGGCCCGGGGTGGCGGTCAGGCGCAGCCCATTGGCCTCGGTCGACTGCCACCAGTCCAGCTGTTCGACCTTGGCCGCATCCACGCCCCAGGCAATCAGCTGGTCGCCCACGCCCAGCGGCGCGATGAAGCGAGCGGTCTTGCCGGCCAGCTGCATGACCGCAGCATGGTCGAGATGGTCGTAATGGTTGTGCGAGAGGATCACCCCCGCGATCGGCGGCAGGTCCTCGATGCTGATCGGCGGCGCATGGAAGCGCGCCGGACCCATCCACTGCACCGGCGAGGCACGCTCGGAGAACACCGGGTCGGTCAGCCAGTACTGGCCGCGCAGCTTCAACAGGAGGGTGGAGTGGCCAAGCCGGAACAGGCTGCGATCGGGCGCGGCATCCAGCGCTGCACGGTCCAGTGCCTGCACCGGGATGGGCGCCGTCGGCACGGTGCCCTTGGGCCGGTTGAACAGGAACGTCCACCACAGCTCGGCGCCGGCGCGCAGGCCCATCGCCGGTTTCGGCAGGGCGTTGCGGAACTTGCCATCGCTGTACTGCGGTGAATCGGGGAAGTCGGGGAGGGACCAGGACTTGCAGAAGGTATAGGCAGTCACGGCAAGAGTTCCGAACAGGAGGACAAGGAGCAGGCGCTTCATCGGTGACGTCCGCTGGGTACACTGCACAGTGTAGTTTCCGATTTCAGGAAAGTACACCGACCGGTGTAAAATGTGCGCATCCGTTCAGTTTCCTGGTTCCCGCCATGCCCCGTGCCCCGCAACGCCTGACCGACCGCAAACGCGAAGCCATCGTGCGCGCGGCGGTGGAGGAGTTCCGCAGCGCCGGCTACGAGGCGACCAGCATGGACCGCATCGCCGCGGCTGCGGGCGTCTCCAAGCGCACGGTCTACAACCATTTCCCCAGCAAGGAAGAACTCTTCGGCCACATCCTGGAAGAACTCTGGGAAAGCAGCATGGCCGCTGTCGTACTTCCCTACCGCGCCGATCTTCCGCTGGACGTGCAGCTCCTGCAGTTGCTGGGGCAGAAGCTGGAACTGCTGGGCGATGCCAACTTCATCGATCTGGCCCGCGTGGCGATGGCCGAGATCATCCACTCGCCGGAGCGCGCGCAGGCCATCGTCTGCCGCATGGGCGAGAAGGAAGGCGGGGTGAGCGCGTGGATCCGCGCGGCCGTCGCCGATGGGCGCCTGCGTGAGGTCGATCCGGAATTCGCCGACCACCAGCTGCAGGGCCTGGTGAAGGGCTTCGCATTCTGGCCGCAGGTGACCATGGGCCAGCCGCCGTTGGGGCCGGCGGAAAGGCGCAAGGTCGCCGAGTCGGCGGTGGCGATGTTCCTGGGCTTCTACGCGCGCTGAGCTGGGCCAGCGGCTGCGACATAACAGCGCATCGCTGTGCAATGACGCGATGTTGTGACGCGATTACCTGCGACCCAGCCTGGCCATCTGCGAAACTCAGGGCAGATACCACGGCCAGCTCGCCCATGTCCTTCGCGTCGTCGCAGCAGATCCATGAAGTACTGCGGCAGTCCTACGGGATCACCGCCACCGCCGTGGTGCCTCGCGCGGTGGGCGCCGATGCCAATGCGGGCGTGTTCCGCATCGACGCGCGCGGCAGTCAATGGTGGTTGAAGAGCCGCAGCTATCAGGTGGCGCCGGAAGTGTGGGAGGGCCTGCACTGGATGCGCGGCACGCTGGGCATCGAGGAAATCGTTGCACCCTGGCCGGCGGTGACCGGTGGCGCGTCGGTGCAGCGTTGGGGCCTGCAGTTCACTCTGTTCCCGTATATCGAAGGGCAATCCGGCTTTGAAGCGCCACTGAGTGCGCGGCAGTGGCAGCGCCTGGGTGAAGTGCTGCGCCGCCTGCATACGGCGGACCTGCCGGCGGCGTTGGCCGAGGGCCTGCCGCGGCAGCCGCTGTCATCCAGTGCACTGGATGAGGTCGGGCGGTGGCTGCAGCAACCGACGACACTGCCGACGGCACAGGATCGCTGGGGCCGGGCCTTCCACGCGGTGTGGGAGCGCCATCGTGTACGTATCGCTACGCTGCACGACCGTGCGCAGGGCCTGCAGCAGGCCCTTGCCGGCCGCGTTCCGTGCCTGCGCCTGTGCCATACCGATCTGCACGCCGGAAACGTGTTGATGGGGCACGACGGAGCACTGCACCTGATCGACTGGGACGGCCTTTCTCTGGCGCCCCGCGAACGCGACCTGATGTTTGTCGGCGCGGCGGTGGGCGGCCGTTGGGGGCGTGAGCGCCCGCAGGGGTTTGCCGATGGTTACGGCGATGACCTGGGCGATCCGCAGTGGATCGCCTGGTACCGGCACGTGCGCATCCTGCAGGATCTGGTGGAGTTCCAGCAGATGTTGATGGGGGCAGGGAGCGACTACCGGCCACCGCAGCAGCGGCGGCAGGCGCTGCATCATCTGGGCGAGTTGTTTGCGCCGGGGAATGTGTTCTGCGCGGCCGAACGGGCCTACAGCGCGGTGTAAGGGTGTTCGGCAGGGCTGCGCCCTGCACCCGCTCAATGCAACGCCAACGCCAACGTCAAAAGCGGGCTGTCCGTGGGATGGCGGGGTGGGTCCGGTGGCAGGGGACGCCGTGAACCCGTCCATGGGGGCTTGGTCGCGCCATCCATGGCGCTCACACCCCTGCCACCGGA